>Ga0209422_1000002_pt1 | contig 147342 bp, 135 predicted proteins | sample BlaSpr_A8_OM2_M3_FD_187983 | JGI IMG/M metagenome (GOLD analysis project Ga0209422, IMG submission 187983) | Forest soil microbial communities from Thunder Bay, Ontario, Canada - Black Spruce, Ontario site 2_A8_OM2_M3 (SPAdes) (version 2) | ecosystem: Environmental > Terrestrial > Soil >... | reverse complement strand
CAGGATGACAATTTTCGTCGTGTACTTTTGTTTGCCTACATATTTTATTTTTCTACATAGGAAGCGTGGCTCATGTTTACTTCGCGACCGGTTGGATTTGTGAAGAGTCCGTACAAGGACGCGGGTCAGGTTCCCAAGGGGCTTGGTGCCAAACACGAGGCGGAGGGCGTGCTGGTGATTCTTCCGGAGTTTGAGTTGGGACTTACTGATATCGAGGGGTTCTCTCACCTGTTTGTCCTGTGGGAGTTTGATCGCTCGCATGAGTTTGAACTGCTAGGAACGCCGCCTTCCGACAATCGCGCGCATGGCGTGTTTGCGACGCGGTCGCCGCGGCGTCCTAACCCGATTGGTCTGACGGTGGTTGAATTACTTCGGCGCGATGGCGTCGAACTGTATGTGCGGGGCGTCGATATGCTGGATGGGACTCCGATTCTTGATATCAAACCGTTGCTGTCTGGGATTGCGACGGAAAGGCTGCGGCGCGGGTGGTTGGCGGAGGCTGAGGGACGGAAGAAGTGAAGATGGTTGAAGCAAAATCCCCAGAGAGATGGGGTCGTGGAATCCCACTTCTCGCAAAGAACGCGAGAAATGGGCACCCAGATTTCGTAGTTGGCGAACGTTACGAACGTCCATTTCTTGCCAACCCAGCCGGTAAGCTCCATCACTGCGACGGGGAGGATGCGGTTTCCGCCCAAGGTAATCGCCATTGCCTTCCACGCGTTGTAAGATGACGCATTATCTATTCATGAGCCCCACTCCCCCACGCGGCGACATTCCTGAGGTTGCGCCTACGGTGCAGCAGGAAGTGGCGCGTCTGGCGGCTTCGCCCGAGGTGCGGTCGGCGTACAACTGGCTGCGCACGCAGGAGCCGCAACTGGCGCAGTGGCAATTGGAGATGGCGCGGATTCCGGCGCCTCCGTTTGGCGAGTCGGCGCGCGGGGCGTGGCTGGCCGAGCGCTTTCGCGAAGTTGGCCTCGACGACGTCCGCATGGATGATGTGGGCAACGTGTTCGGAGTTCATCCTGGATTCGGGCAGCGCTACGTAGCGCTGAGCGCGCACATCGATACGGTGTTTCCCGCGAGTACGCCGTTGAATGTTCGCCAGCAGGGAAGCCGGCTGTATGGCCCCGGAGTGTCTGACAACGGCGCTGGAGTCACAGCCATGCTGGCCATCGCGTCGTTGCTGCGCGCGGTGCGACTGCGGCATGCGCTGCCCTTTGTCTTTATTGGAAACGTGGGGGAAGAGGGCGAAGGCGATTTGCGCGGCATGCGGCACATTTTTTCCACGCCGCGCTGGAAGGATTCCATCGCCTACAGCGTTGTGCTCGATGGCGCAGGCGCGGACACGGTTGTTGCCGAGGCTCTCGGCAGCCGCCGTTTCGAAGTGATCGTCCGCGGCCCGGGTGGACACTCGTGGAGCGATTTTGGTGCGCCCAATCCAATCGTAATTTTGGCACGCGCCGTCGACACGTTCACGTCGACTCCCGTGCCGACTGCGCCGAAGACTACGTTCAACATTGGAGTGATTCGCGGGGGGACCTCGGTGAATTCGATTCCCGAGTCCGCCAGCATGAAGGTGGATATCCGGTCGACGTCGATGACGGAAATGGAACGGCTGGAGCAAACGCTGCGGCTGGCGCTGAATCGCGCGGTGGAAGACGAGACGCTCGCCGCCGAGATGCGCTCGCCGATGCCGAAGCGGCCATCGGGAGTGAATTGCGAAGTGGTCGCGATCGGCAACCGCCCGGCAGGAGAGTTGTCGACGAGCGCGCGAATCCTGCAGGTGATTCGGGCAGTCGATGGTCAGCTTAATAATGCAGCGCAGGTTCAGCGTGCATCGACGGACGCCAATATTCCGCTGTCACTGGGTCTGGAGGCGATTGCCATTGGGGGCGGCGGGTCGGGCGGAGGGGCACACACTTTGCAGGAATGGTTTGACAGCAACGGGCGCGAGCTGGGGCTGAAACGGATTTTGTTGACGATGCTGACGCTCGCGGGGGCGAGAGAATAATGGGGAGATTCATTACTACGGGGATTATATTGGCTGCCGCGGTATTGTGTTCGGCTCAATCTCAGAATCCCGCTACAACACCATCTGCCAAGGCGGATGCGATCTACCTGCACGCGAATGTTTACACCGGCGTACCGGCGTCCGCGCAGTTCAGTTCTGTTTTGCGTGAGCAGGCCATCGCGGTCCGCGGCGACCGCATTCAAGCGGTCGGTAAAAATGCAGACATCGAGAGATTGAAAGGGCCGCAGACCCAGGTGATCGATTTGGGCGGACGCTTCGTCATGCCCGGGTTCAACGACGCTCACGTGCATCTTGCCGACGGGGCATTGCGGAAGTTGACTGTGGATCTTACCGGAGTGAAGACGCTGGATGAGTTGCGGGAACGACTGCAAGCCAGAGTTGAGAAGGCAGGGCCCGCCGAATGGATAGTCGGCGGTGGTTGGGATGAAACTATATGGCCGGTCAAGACCACTCCGAACCGATGGGACTTGGATCAGGTTTCAGAAGGGCATCCAGCTTTTCTGGTTCGCATCGACGAGCATATTGCCGTAGCGAATACGAAGGCGCTGCAGTTGGCGGGTGTAACTTTGGCCAGCCGCGATCCTGAAGGCGGTCATATCGACCGCAACGAGAATGGCGAGCCCACGGGAGTTTTACGAGAGACGGCTCTGGGGTTGGTGAGGGCCGTCATTCCGAGAGTTTTGCATGAAAAGAGGAGAAAGGGAATAGAGCTTGTCTTGGCAGAACTGGCAGAGCACGGCGTTACCTCTGTGCAGGATTGTTCCACAATCGAGGAGACCTGTTCGACCTGGGAAGATTTTCAGATTTACGAAGAACTAGAAAAAGAAGGGAAGCTTACCGCGCGCATCACGGAATGGCTACCCTTCGAGCAACCGGTTGCAAGCCTGAACGCGAAACGGGATTCGCATTCGCAATCGGACTTAATGCTGCACACCGGAATGTTGAAAGGATTCTTGGACGGTTCGCTGGGATCGCACACGGCGGCTATGTTCGAACCCTATACCGATGATCCAAAAAACACGGGCCTGCCGCGTTACGATGCGGAAAAGCTTAACGATATGACTAGAGAGCGGGTGCTGGCAGGCTTCCAGATTGGTTTTCACGCCATCGGCGACAAAGGTGTGCAGATGGCGCTGGACGCCTTCGCCGAAGCAGAAAAATCCGCGCTCGAGCACAAGGTAAAGGCCCCGAACGGCGGCGATGACTTCCGCTTGCGCATCGAACACGCCCAAGTCACCACCCCCGCTCAAATCGCACGCTTCAAGGAATTGAAAGTCGTCGCTTCTATGCAACCCAGCCATCTTCTCACCGACATGCGTTGGGTGAATGATCGGATCGGCCCAAAGCGCGCAGCCACTTCCTATGCCTGGGCGGCACTCTTAAATCAAGGTGTGACGCTGGCTTTCGGAACGGATTATCCGGTAGAGGCAATCACGCCATTTCGTGGTCTTTACGCGGCTGTGACGCGCAAGAGCGAAGATGGCAGACAGGAGTTTCATCCCGAGCAGAAGCTCACCATGGACCAAGCCATAGCGGCTTACACCAGCGGTTCTGCCTTCGCCGAATTCGAAGAGAAGGAAAAGGGTAAGCTCGCGCCCGGCATGTTGGCCGATTTTGTCGTCCTGGATCGTGACATCACGGCGCTGTCCGCAGAAAAGGTGCTAGGCGCAAGGGTTCTGCGAACCGTGGTTGATGGCAAGACCGTTTACGAGGCAGCAAAGTAAAAACAGGCGCGGTGGAACTCCGCTTAGCAACCGACACGCCTCGCTGCTAACTCTTTCGTATTATCTGCCTTTATTTTCAACGAATTCTTGTCCCGACGTAAAACGAAATGCCACTTTTATGCGTCTAACAAGTGGCAGATGTTGACGCGGGGTTGGCGTTGCGAGCGGGTATAATTACTGTTTGCAGAGTTTTGGAGGAAAGCAGGAAATATGGATTCGCGGGCAATGTGGGTACGTTTGAAAACCCGTCGATGGGTTTATTCGTTTAGCATAGTAACAACGCTGGCGCTCGGTATTTTAATTGGCACGGTGCTTTCTTTTGGAGTGAAGGGCAAAGAAGGGCAGAAGTCGTCATCTGATGCGACCCCGCTGACGATTCCTTCCCCGAAGCAGCTTTCCAATGAGTTTTCGCAGATTGCCAAGCAACTGGGACCAAGCGTCGTCAACATCAACACCGAATCAACCGTCAAGAGTCCGCACCGGCGCCGTGGGGAACAAAGCCCCGACGATCAAGATGGTGGCGGCGGAAATGGCGGCATGGACGATTTTTTTAACCGCTTCTTCGGCGGCCCCGGTGGCCAGGGTGGTCCCGGCGGCGGCGATAACTCGATTCGTGAGCGGTCGCTTGGCTCGGGAGTGATTGTCGACCCCAAAGGCTATATCGTTACCAACCGTCACGTGGTCGAGAAAGCAGATCGGATTCGCGTGCGTTTGCAGGACGATCCGCCCGGCGTGCAGCACGATGCCAAGGTGATTGGAGAAGATCAGGAAACCGATCTGGCCGTGATCAAGATCAATCTCGAGCGCGCAGTGCCTTCGGCCAAATTGGGTAACTCTGACAGCATGCAGGTGGGTGATTGGGTGCTGGCGATCGGCAGTCCGTTTGGGCAGGTAGGCACGGTCACAGCCGGTATCGTCTCCGCTAAAGGCAGGAATATCGTGCCCGGTCGGCAGTTCCAGACTTTCATTCAAACCGATGCGGCGATTAACCCTGGTAATTCCGGAGGGCCGCTGGTAAATCTGGACGGCGAAGTGATCGGCATCAACACCGCGATTTTAAGCGAGACGAATGCTTATGCCGGAGTGGGATTCTCGCTTCCTTCGAATACCGTGGTGCAGGTCTATAACCAGCTGATCGGACCGGATCACCGCGTTGCGCGGGGCTCCATCGGAATCGAATTTAATTCCGAAGAGAACCCGGCGATTACGCGAGTATACGGCGCCGGAGCGGGCATCACCGTTTCTTACGTTGTGGCTGGTAGTCCTGCCGATCAAGCTGGGCTGAAGGTGGGCGACACCATCACCACCGTCGACGGCAAGAAGGTTTCCAAAGGTGACGAGTTGGTCGCCGACATCGCGTCGCGGAAGCCGGGCGCGAAAGTCGAACTTGGTTTCATCCGCAATGGCAAGCCACAAAATACGACGGTGACCATCGCTGATCGCGCCAAGCTGTTTGCGGCTCGCCTCAACGAGGATGAAGGCGGCAACGACGAGAGTGCACCAAAACAGAATAAGTTCGGCATCACGGTTCGCAAGCTTACGCCGGAGATGGCCGACCGCCTCGATATTCCCTCGGGGAAAGGCGTAATCGTGCAAGATGTAAAGGCTGGGTCGTTCGCCGAAGACATCGGTGTGGGACGCGGCGACGTAATCCTTGAAGTCAACAAACAGCCCGTGAACAGCGAAGAGGAATTCTCCAGGCTGGAATCAGGCTTGAAGACCGGGCAGGATGTGGTTTTCCTGGTACGCCCGCGCGGCTCGTCTCGTCAAGATGGAACCATCTTCATGGCGGGAACTCTTCCGTAACCTTAGGACTAGCCCGACTGGAACTGGCGTTGTCTTCTCCGATGGAGGATGATTAGAATGCCAGTTCCAGTTGGGTTTTATTTTTCTGCAGTCCTGATCGCAGAGTTTTTGCGAAGGCCAGCGGAGCGGCGTGCGTTCTGAGGTTTGACGTTGGAACAAGAACAGAAGCATCGCTCAAGATTACTGGGATGGCTCGGTGCGGCGTGCGCTCTGGCGCTGATCTGCGCCGTTATTCCGGCGCGTCTAGCACTCGCGCAAAGTTCCACTGGGGCGGCCGGGGGCACTGCGAAATCCACCCATCCGGCGACTGTTGCACACAGCAGAACGGTCTCAACAACTTCAGCACATAGCAAGTCCAAGCGCAGAAGGAAAACCGCGCGCGGCCAGCAGAAAATTGATGCCGAACGCGCTCAGGCCATTCAGGAAGCCTTGATCCGCGAACACTATCTGAGAGGAAGCGCCGCGGGAACCTGGAATCAAGCCAGCGAAGATGCCATGCGCCGCTATCAGGCTGATCACGGCTGGCAATCGAAGACGGTGCCCGACTCGCGCGCGCTGATCAGCCTCGGCCTCGGTCCGAGCCATGACCATCTGCTGAATCCAGAAAGTGCAATGACCACGGGACCCTCCGCTCCCCGCGCGGCATCATTGACCCCAGCCTCGCACAGCGCGGAACCTGGTGCTCGCATGAACGTGCCCCCAGCTGCAACTTCCGATCAGAATGCGTCAGCTCCGCAGTAATCATCTTCAAACTAAACTGCCGATAATTTCTACCCGCCTTGCCCCTTGCGGTAGCCACCAATCACCGGTCTGGGAAAATAAGGCAGTGGCAGCGAACTGACGATGGCCAGCGGGTTGGCTTCAACGACAGCTTCGGCGACTTCATGGCCATAGATTTCCGCTGCCGCATCGCGTGCGGTCGAGAGCACTGGAACTCGCTTCTCCGTATCGTGCCCGTCGGTGGCCAGCACGTGCACGGCATCATGCTCGAATAACCAGTGTGCGGCGCGTTGCGTTCGCTCTCCCCAGAACCCCGTTAGCGCCGACCCGGTCACCTGGATCACGCATCCCTGTTCGGCCCACTCCACCACCCGCTGCAGGTTCTCACGCAGAATCGGGTTGCGCTCGGGATGCGTAATGACGGGGGTAATGCCGCGGTCGCCAAGCTGGGTAAAACAGTCAGTAGTTTGCTGCGGAACGCTGTAGTTGCTCAACTCCACCAGCATGTAGCGCGTGTCTGCAATGGCAAAGCGGGCCGGATTGGCCAGCACTGCCTGCAGATTGTCGTAAGAGAGATGAAAGTCGCAGCCCAGACTGAGCTTGATCAAATTGCCGACGAGTCCCTGCAGATGAGTTATCAGTCCTTGCAGATAAGCGCGATCGTAGTGGTAGCGGTCGTTGGCGTGAGGCGTCGCGACTTGATGCGTGATGCCGTCGGCGGCCGCCATGCGGCACATGGCGACGGAAATCTCCCACGACTTGGATCCGTCGTCCACTTCCGGAAGAATGTGTGAGTGAATGTCGACCACGATATGTCGGGAGCGCGCGCCGCGCGGTCCTGCGTCTGTTGTGATTTAAGCAGATTTGTGAGGAAAGAGGAAGGTCAAGGAGGACCGCGACATTCACCAGATTGTTGGCACCGCTTTGGACTGCCGGATCGCTTGGTCGGCGGTTACAAGCTTCAGTCCTTCTATGACTGCAGTAGCACCAATTACGCGGTCAGCGGGATCTTTCGGATAGTTTGCGGGAAACTCGAACGCCTGCACGCAAATTCGTCCTGTGATCGGCAGAACAGCAAATCGACGCTCAACATCCCGGAGAAAGGCCTCCAGGTTTGGCGTTAGCTCAATACGTTTTTGGCTCGCAAGCCGGGCGAGTTCGAGGAGCGTCATGCTGGAAACGGCTAGGCCCTGGCCGCCTTCGCGTGTATCGGTAATCGCATCGCGCGCCCGTGAAGAAATGCGATCTTGATCCTGTGCAAGCCAGATCACCACATGCGTATCCAGCAGAATCAATACAAGTCTCCCCATTCCTCCGGAGAAAAAGCTGGTGAAACGATATCGCCGTTGATTTTAATTTTGCCTTTGTAGAAGCCGAAGATGTCGTCCTTCTCCTGTTCGACAGGGACGAGCTTGGCCACGGGCTTGCCGCGCTTGGTGATCAGGATGGACTGGCGCTTGGATTGAACTTCGTCCATGACTTTGAGGCAGTGGACTTTGAATTCGCCTGCGGCCATTGTTTTCATAGGTAAGCGTTTCGATCATGGTCATTATACCATGGTCATAACGCGCAGACATCCGTATGGTGCGTTTCTAGATGCGTCCCAAGAAAGGACTTTAACCGTTCCCGTATCTTTCGCGAATAAAGCCGGCGATCCCGGCGTAAGCGCTGGTCAGCGTCTTTTCATCCGGTAAAAACACGATGCGGAAGTGCTGCGTGCCGGGTTTCTGGCCGAAGCCGGATCCGTGGACGACCATGACGTGTTTCTGGCGGATGAGTTCTTTCACGAAGACTTCGTCGCTTTCAGGAATGTCGATGCGAGGAAATGCGTAGAACGCGCCGCGCGGGGCGACGCAGCTTACGCGCGGCGTGGACTCGCACCATTTCTGGGTAAGGTCGCGGCGGGAGCGAAGTTTGCGTTTCACTTCGATGATGTGGTCCTGCGGGCCCTCGAGCGCGGGCTTGATGGCATATTGCTCGGGATGGTTGGCGCAGAGGCGGGCGCGCAGGAGGCGGTGAATGCCTTCGGTGTAGGGCTTGATGGCGGCGGCGTCGCCGGAGGCGATGCCCCATCCGATGCGCCATCCGGGGACGAGATAATTCTTCGACATGCCGCCGAAGGTGATGCAGGGGACGTCGGGCGCGACGGCGGCGAAGGCGAGGTGCGGCGTTTCGTTTTCTTGAGAATCGTAATCGAGAATCAGCTTGTCGTAGATTTCGTCGGAGAAGACGACCAGGTTGTAGCGGCGTGCGATGTCGGCGAGCTGCCCCAGCATCTGCCGCGAGCAGAGAGAGCCCGTGGGATTATTGGGATTGATCAGCACAATCGCGCGGGTGCGGGGCGTGAGCTTGCGTTCGATATCGGTGAGTTCAGGCTGCCAGGCATCATCTTCGTTCAGGTCGTAGGCGTTGATCGCGATGCCCAGCTTGCACAGAACGGCTGAGTAGAGAGGGTAGTCTGGCTTGGGCGTGAGAATGTCTTCGCCGGGATTGACCAACGCGGAGATGCAGAGGTCGACCGTTTCACTCACACCGGAAGTCACGAAGACGTCTCGCACCGTCGTGATGCCTTTGCGGGCGGCCTCGCCGCGAATCGCTTCGAGCGCTTCGGGAATGCCGGGGGATGGAGCGTATCCGTTCTTGCCGTTGCGCATGGCCTTGTAGGCGGCTTCGATGATGTGCGGCGGAGTCTCGAAGTCGAAGTTGAGCGGGTCGCCGACGTTGAGGGAGAGAACTTTGTGGCCTTGCTGAATGACTTCGTCGGCTACGCAGGCGAGGTCACGGATGGCGTAGCGGACGTTGTCTAAGCGGGAGGCGGCGGTGATCTCGCGAGGTTGCGTGATGGGCATGGGATCAAAACAAAATCTTAACCACAGGGGACACAGAGATCACAGGGCAATTCTAACCGAATGCTCTGCCCTGTGTTCCCATAGCCTGCCCTGAGCAAAGCCGAAGGGTACGCTCTGTGTTAAAGATTTTTACTCCGCCCGATCGATCTGCGCCTTCTGCAGCGTATCCGAGTAATCCACGTAGACCGACTTCCACTCGGTGTAGAAATCAATGGCGCCGATTCCGCCTTCGCGGTGGCCGTTGCCAGTAGCTTTGGTGCCGCCGAAGGGTAGGTGCACTTCGGCGCCGATGGTCGGTGCGTTGATGTAGGTGATGCCGGTCTCGAGGTCGCGAATTGCGGCGAAGGCTTTGTTCACGTCTTTGGTGTAGAGCGCGGACGACAATCCGTACTCGATGCCGTTGGCGATCTCGATGGCGTCTTCGAGGTCGTCGCAGGGGATAATCGAGACGACGGGGCCGAAGATTTCTTCTTGGGCGATGCGCATTTTGGGATCGACGTCAGTAAACACGGCCGGCTCCATGAACCAGCCGTGCTGGTAATCGCCTTTGTCCAGGCGATTGCCGCCACACATCAGCTTCGCGCCTTCGTTCTTGCCGATGTCGACATAGCTGAGGTCGGTTTGAAGCTGCTTCTCGTTGACGGCCGGGCCCATTTCGACGGTTTCGTCGAGGCCGTTGCCAACTTTCAACTTCTTCGCGCGGGCGACATAGCGTTCGACGAACTCGCGGTAAACGCCTTTCTGCACGATGATGCGGCTGGTCGCGGTGCAGCGCTGGCCGGTCGTGCCGAATCCGCCCCAGAGGCCGCCTTCGATGGCGAGGTCGAGGTTGGCATCATCGAGCACGATCATGGGATTTTTGCCGCCGAGTTCGAGCGAGCAATGTTTGAAACTCTTGGCGGCAATGCCGCCGATAATGCGGCCCACGGCGGAGGATCCAGTCAAGGAAACCGCGCGCACGTCTGGATGCTCGGCCAGCGGCGTGCCGACTTCCGCGCCGAATCCGGTGACAACGTTGACCACGCCTTTGGGAATGCCAGCGTCGGTGAAGGCGCGGACAAGATTAAATGTAGAAGCCGGGGTATCCTGCGCGGGCTTGATCACGCAGGTGTTGCCGCATACCACGGCGGGCAGGAGCTTCCACGACGAGATGGCCATGGGAAAATTCCACGGCGTGATCATGCCGCAGACGCCGATCGGCTGGCGGACGGCCATAGCAAATTTGTTCGGCAGTTCAGACGGCACGGTCGGGCCAAACATACGGCGGCCTTCGCCGGCATTGTAGTAGGCGGCGTCGATCGCCTCCTGCACGTCGCCACGGGTTTCTTTGAGCACCTTGCCCATTTCGCGGGTCATTTCACGGGAGTGCTCTTCTTTGCGTCCAATCAGGATTTCAGCGGCGCGAAAAACCATTTCGGCGCGGCGCGGCGCGGGTACCAGGCGCCACTTGGCGAAGGCGCGTTTGGCCGCGTCCACGGCGGCGTCGACGTCAGCCTTGGCCGATTTCTGGAAGATCCCAACCAGGTCGCGGGTGTCGGCGGGATTGCGGTTCTCAAAAGTCTTTCCCGTCGTGGATTCGACCCACTCGCCGTCGATGAAGTTTTTGAACACTTTGGTTTGGGTGTGGCTGAGCGTCGCGGGGGAAGCGAGCGTGTCGGTTGCCATGATTTCTCCTTTATAAATGCCTGAATATTGATGCTACAGGGGGTAGGGAAGGTGCGGCAAGGCGGGACGGTCACCCGAGGCCCCGCGCTTTTTTGCGGGCCGAAGATCTGTGGATTCACAAGGGACCAGGTGGGACGGTTACGGATTAATCCTTTTTTTCACAGCCACAAACCATTGATCATGTCCGAAGGCTGCAGCCCCTCCCCCATCCTGCCTTTAACCAAAGAATCATCGCGGACGCGAACCGTGGGTTCGCGTGGGTTTTTTCAGGACCATTCATCTAAGGATTTTCCCCGATTGATTGTGGAACATACTCGGCCGAGGATTCACAGTATGAGTCCTTCTCCATGCTGCCCACGATGCAAGACAGGTCTCGTTTTGAGATGGTCAGGGCTGACCACGTATCTGATCTGCCCGAACTATCCTAACTGTCAGGGGCCGGTCGACCATCCCAAGCCGATGCAGAGTGTGCACGAAGGCGTGCGCGCCGCTTAATTACCTCACAACGGTCAAGAGTCACCAAAGGCAGCGGACGGGGATGTCCGCTCCGCACGAGACAGTTTACTTCGCTGCCGCTGTGGAGGTTTTCGGGAGTGAGACCACGATATCGCCGACAATCGAGTCCGCCTGGTGATAGTTTCTCAGTTTCAAAATCAGGAACGGCGTGACCTCCTGATTCCTGGCCACGATGAGCGAGCCGGCATCGGTCCGAATTTCTTCATCAATAATCATTCCCGGAGCAAGTTCCCCAATGCGGCAAGTGCGCGTCGCTCTTTTATGGTCCTCGGGTTCGATTTCCACCAGAGCCATTGCCACTCGAGAATCCAAATCTGAATGCCGGCGCATCACCTTGAAGGCGGCCTCGGTACGGGAGCTGCCGCGGCGCACCAGAGTGTCAAATGCCAGAGCAGCCTGAAGAAGTTCGGCGCCCAATCGCATCTCCGCCATTTCTCGGTCGCGGATGTCGCCGTCGACTGTGATGGGTTGGTTCTGGTGAGCGATCATCCACGCTACGGACGCCATGCGCGGAATATTTTTCAGCAGGTCGCTGGTGATGCAGGGATGCGAGTCATAAAGTGCCTGCTGGTGCGGAGGCAGTTTCTCGCCGGCATACACGGCGTCGATGACCTCCGGAACCATGGTGACGCAGCCGAGCTGTGAGAGCATGGCCGCAATTTCAAATTTCCAGCGGTTGGGCGTCGATAGGGCGGTCATGACGTGCGTTATATATCGCCGGAGGCGCATGGCCCGGCTGAAAGCCGCAGGGCTGGTTATGCTAAGAACTTCAGTGAGCACGGTGAGGCTTCCGGTGAGAGTTTTTTCCAGAAGCTCTTTCTCGGTCATGATGAGGCGATGCTGTGCCAGACCGGCGTTCAAGGCACTGGATAGAATTTCCCTGCTGCAGGGTTTGGTGAGAAAGCGAAAAATATTTCCTTCGTTCACGGCGCTGAGAGCAGTTTTCAAATCGGCATATCCGCTGAGCATGATTCGAATCGTGTCCGGCGTCACGGTCTTCACTTTGGTGAACAACTGGATGCCATCCATCTCAGGCATGCGCATGTCGGAAAGCACAACCGCGTAAGGTCCGCGGGTCCGGATGGAGTTGAGCGCAGCAGCTCCGCCGACGGCGGAATGAGTCTTGAACTCACCGTGCAGAACTCGCTCGTAGCCGAGAAGAACGTTGGGTTCATCATCGACCAGAAGGATCAGGTCCGATATCGCTTCCATCCAATCTCACCCGCTCTGGAAGCCATCGGCAAACCCTGGGGCAAGCTTGAGGGAACTCTTAACCAGCGGACCGAGTAAAGCAAGTGGCGGAAGTCGAAACCATAGCTACCGACCTTTCGTGCGTTCAAAATTGTTCCCGCTGCCCCTCCGCAGACAACCCCAAAATGCGTTTATTTGGAATAAACTAAAGCATCGCTGGGGTCCGCTTTTCGCAGTCCAGCTGTTTCCTGAATCAGTTCATTTTGAGGCTTTAGGACATGATCAAAAATGCGTAAGAGACCTCTGTTTGCCCGCCCTCTCCGTGTATCCGCTTTAAGAATGTTCCTTCAGCTTCGGCGGGTGTCAGCGTACCGACGTGCCGTAGCTGCGGTCGTCGCTGGGCTACTTGCTCAGTCTTTGGCGCTCGGTCAAGCCACTTCCGCCGACAAGCCAGGGCTGAAGCCGATTCTAGAATACATTTCGACTGCATGGGACACGCTTACGCGTTCCATGACCGATTGCCAAAGCCTGGTTGATCCCAAGATGAAGGTGCCGCCGGTGTTGTATTTGCCGGCGGACATGGCAGAACCCCCCGCCGTTCAAAAGCTTTCGCGCGACTGCAACGTTCAGGTCGAACACTTGCCGTTGGTAATTCACCGGCTGGGTGAAGTTGACACGAACAAGATTCAGCCGCATGGCCTTCTCTATCTGGAGCACAAGTATGTTGTGCCCGGCGGCCGTTTCAATGAAATGTATGGCTGGGACAGTTATTTTATCGTGCGCGGTTTGTTGCGCTCGGGGCGTCTGGAATTAGCGCGTGGCATGGTGGATAACTTCTTTTTTGAGATTGAACATTACGGCGCCATGCTTAACGCCAACCGCACGTATTATCTGACGCGTTCGCAGCCTCCGTTTCTGAGCTCGATGTTTGTGGATGTTTACGGTGCGCTGCAGAAATCGGGGCACGAAGATCCAGCCTGGCTGGCGAAAGCTTACGCCGATCTCGAAAAAGATTATGAAATGTGGAACCGGGAGCCGCATCTGGCGGGCGACACCGGGCTATCGCGCTACTACGATTTTGGCGAAGGGCCGCCGGCTGAGGCGGTGCAGGACGAAAGCGGTTTTTACCGGAAGGTGTCAACGTATTTTTTCTTCCATCCGGCGCAAACCGGCAGCTACATCGTTGAGAACGTGCCGGGCGCATCACAGCCGGTCGCGGGGGCTCTCTATAGCGAGCAAGTTTGTGACGTGCCCACGACAATGGCGCGAGCCGAATGCGAGAAGCGCCGCGAATTCAAACTGAGCGCCGATTATTACAAGGGCGACCGGTCGATGCGGGAATCGGGCTTCGATGTAAGTTTTCGGTTCGGTCCATTCGGCGCGGCGACTCATCACTACGCGCCGGTGTGCCTGAATAGTTTGCTCTATAAAACGGAGAAAGATCTGGAGCAGATCAGCCGCTGGCTGGGCCATTCGGAAGACGCGAAGAAATGGGACGCGCGCGCCGAGGCGCGCAAGAAGCTGATTACCGGCTATCTGTGGGATGGGAAGTCGGGCTGGTTTTTCGATTACAACCTGCAGACGGGAGGGCGTTCGTCTTATCGTTACGCGACGGCTTTTTACCCGCTGTGGGCGGGCCTGGCCACGCCCGAACAGGCAAAGGCGGTGGTGAAGAATTTGCCGGCGCTTGATCATCCTGGCGGTGTGTCTATGAGCGCCGAAGAAAGCGAGGCTCAGTGGGACCTGCCTTATGGCTGGGGGAATGTTGAAATGCTGGTGGTCGAAGGCCTGCGGCGCTACGGTTTTACGGCCGATGCAGATCGAGTTTCCTACGAATTTCTGTCGATGGTGGCGGAGAATTTCCGACGCGATGGAAACATCCGGGAGAAGTACAACGTGGTCACACGATCGTCCGAGTCTCACGTGGAACTTGGCTATCAGATAAACGTCGTGGGCTTTGGCTGGACCAACGCGGCATTTCTGGAACTGCTGCATGATTTGCCCAAGGACAGGGTGGAGCGCCTGGCGAAAGAGCAGGATCAGCCTTTGCCGCCGGCCGAAAAATAGGCCACACCCTCAAGGGCGAGAATCAGTTTTGGTTTGTAATTGCTCGGCTAACTTCAGCTCGTTCTCCGCTTCTTCTTTTTTCCCCATATCGCGATAGGCCTGCCCGAGAAGGTGATGCGTGGTGGGGTTGTTGGGGTCCATCGCCGCCGCTCTCTGCAACGCCCGAACCGCCAGCTCGAACTCTCCTTTCTTCTCCAGAACTTTACCCATCAAAATGTAGGGCCCGGTGGACGTGGCATCGAGCCAGATGGAACGCTGCAAAAGCCTTTCGGCGTCATCGTATTTCTGGATGCGCGAATACGCGTCGGCCAGCTTGTAGTAGGTGGCGGCGTTCGCGGGATCGATGGCCAGCTCTTTTTGAAATTCGCCGATAGCCTCGGGAACGCGCGACTTGAATAAATACAACTCGCCCAGAAGAAAATGAGCCAGCGGAAGCTTGGGATCGAGGGCGGCAGCCTTCTGCGCGTATTCTTCGGCGATGGGATCGAACTCCTGCCGGAACAGCATGCGCGAAGTGAACAGATAACTGGCAGCCGAATCCTCCGGAACGTCGAACATTCTTGCGAACGCCTTCCGCGCCTGCGAATAATTTTTAGTCTGGATGTAGCAGATGCCCAGGATGTAAGAGGCGTCCACATTGGCGCGCGGCAACCAGCCCTGCACTTTTTCGAGCAGAGGAATGGCCTGCGCGGGATATCCATTCAGATAGTAAGAGAGGCCGAGCAATTGCGTGGCCTCGCTGTTGCTGGGATCGGCGGCCACGGCAGTCTTCAAAAATTCCACCGCTCTTACATAGTCGCCCTTTTTGTAGTAAGCGATGCCAAGTTCGAGGTCGAGGCCTTTTGCGTTGGGAGTGGAAACTCGCAACGCCTCCAGTTCCGCGATGGCGTCATCGACCTTGCCCTGCTGCATGAGGGATCGCGGATGGGAGAAATCCGGGCGGGTCGCGAGCGATGGCGTGGTTTGCGCGCTGGGCGTATTTTGGGTTGCCGGCTGCTGCCCGACGGAAGCAGAACAGAAAGTTGCCGCCGAGTACCAAGCTAGAAAGAATGTACGGAGATTGCTGCTAGAGACCATACAGGGGTAGATTACAACGATTAAAGAGGCTTCCTGAGGAGCGCGGGGAAAAAATAAGAGGGAGTCTCGAAAGACTCCCTCTGTTGAACTAACTTCTCTCGAAGCTAGAAGGTGAAGCGCAGTGCAAATTGCAGTTCACGCATCGTGGTTCCAGCTTCAATGTCGGTGATCCTTCCGTTGTTGCTGGACAGAGAGGAATTTTGGCAGTCAACGCAAGCGTTAGCGCCATTGTTTCCGCTGAAAGCGTAAACGGGGTGGTTAAAGATGTTAAACGCGTCCATGCGGAACTGCGCTTTGACGCGCTCTACGATCGGAATGTCCTTGGTCACCGACAGATCCGAATAGAATCCTGCCGGGCCTCGAAGCGAGTTATAACCCGCGTTGCCAATGTTCCCTTTTCCAGCGTCCGTAAAGGGCCCTCCCAGTGACGTCAGAGGAGTGAAATATTGAATGTAGGGCGCTCTCCCCGCGGGCGTCTGAAGCGATCCCGGACCCATGTGGAAGGAACCAGAGCCTTTGTTCGGCCGGCAAATGCCCACGTCTTGCTCGCCGCCGCACTCGTTGGTGGTGGGCGTCCACGGCAGACCGCTGCTCCAGTTAGTGGTATTGGTTATTTGCCATCCTCCGACCAGGTAATCCACCGGGCGGCTGGAATTGCCAAGGAACGACCTGCCCCTGCCGAAGGGCAGTGCGTAAACCGTGTTAATCACGAACACACTGTTGCGCACGAAATCGTTGGGGCCATACGCGATGGGGTGGCTGATCGCATAATAGTTATTGTTGTAAGCATCGGAGTGGGCGTAAGTGTAGTGAGCAATGAACTGCAGGCCTTGAGCAAATCGCTTGTCGACCTTCACTTCAAACGCGTCGTATTCAGTGCTGGCGTCATTGCCGTAGTAGTTGCCAAGATCGTCGGGGATGCCTGTGCAGGTGCCCGTTGGAGTAGCTCCCGTGCCAGGAGGAACCGTGAAGACCGGATGACACAGAGGGCGCCGCAAGTCCGAAGCAGCGCCCGTCCCGTACAAGAACATGGAAACCGGGTTGATGTCATAGTTCGGACCGTCCCCCGAAAATCCGTGCGAGCCTTTGTTTCCGACGTACGCAACCTCCGCCGAGATTGTGTTGGTTACCTGGCGCTGGACTGTCAAGTTCCACGCGTCCAAGGTCGGCAAAACCTGCTTGATCGGGCGAATGTGTACGCCGCTATCCTGGCCATTCAGGCTGGCAAAAGTGATTTGCCCGTTGGCAGGAATCGCGGGGAACTGGGGCGCGATGGGCCCCTGCGCAAGGGTGAACAGAGGGATCTCGTTCGGGTTGGCTGCGCTATTGATCGAAGAGGCATCAATATTCTGTTTTACAAGCACCGGCAGATTCTGGGTCACGGTGTGTCCGAAGTTCGATCCGAACACTCCCATGTCATAGCTGCGTCCGTAGCCCATGCGCAGAACCGTCTTCGGCGTAAGCTGATAGGCAACTCCCAGACGAGGGGCGAACGCGTGGAACGTATCCTCCACGTTTCCGTTCAGTCCGTAGCCTCCAAATCCGGCAACACGAATGACGCCGGTGCCGCCATTATCCACGATGTTTGCAAAGCCTCCGTAGCCTTTGGCAAGCACAGATTCAGGCGTGTAGATTTCCCAGCGTAAGCCGTAGTTGATGGTGAGCTTTGACGTGGCCCGGTAAGTATCCTGACCGTAAAAAAACAGACGCTTCTGCCGCTCAGCGGCGTTGTTGATGTTAGTGAGAGCCGGATTGTTGACATAGCGAGCCAGCAAAGTGACGTCGCCAAGCAGGAATGTTCCCAAGTCCAAGCCGCCGATTGGTAGAGGCGTCGTGAGCGTCCCGTTAACCTGATTGGACGTCGCAAGCGGGCTGAAATTGTATTCGCCGGTGCGGTTGTTATCGCTGGGGATACGCAGGTTTCTTGCGTAACGAACGTCTGCTCCGAATTTGATGATGTGGTTACCCTTGGTCTTCGTCCAGTTGTTCACGAACTGAAATTGATCTTCCCTCTCAGTCAGTGGGCAGTTGCAACGAGCTACACCAAGGCCATCACCGAAGCTGGATACAGTCAAGGCGCTGCCGTTGTTGTTAGTGCCAGCCTCCCCCGTGTTCGGGTCCGGTCCGAGGAGGAATGCACCCAAGCCGGCGGTTTTGGGATCGCTGGTATTTGCGTTCGGGATTCCGAAATTAGTCATCGGAGTGCCGCCATCCGGCTTCTGGGTCTGGGGATTGTATTTGAACCAGCCGAAGCGGAAATCTGTGAGGAGGGAACTGCTCAAAGTCTTGGTAAAGCCGGTCGACAGGCTGTAGTTGTGAGTGATGGAACTGCCGGCAAGACCAAGCAGACCGGTGCCGGGTCCACCCAAGGCTCCCAACGAACCTTTACCTGACAGCTTGAAGTAATCGAGGCTGAACCTTCCGAAGACATTCAGGGTCGACGAAGCAGCAAAGTCAATACGTGTGTCGAAACTGTTTTGGCTGAAGGGAGCGGAACCGGACGAGGTGAAGTTGTTGAACAGGCTCCCATTTTGGGGAGCGGGGAAAAGGGCCAGAATTGCCGCCGCCTGCGGAGAGACGTCAGCGATCGGAATACAGTTTCCGGAGCAGAGGCCTGCTGGTCCGAACGGGGCTCTGTTCCCGCCATTTCCCGTGAGGGTAGCATTCGGGTTGGTAGCGCCCGGAGTGGGATTATAAACCTGTCCTCCGCCAGCGAGCCCAGCGGCGAGATACTCGCTCAAATTGCAGTATCCCGGGCTGGGACTGGTGGCGTTGGTAGCAGGGTTGCACGTGCTTTGCACCAGTGCAGTCGGAATCGTTAATTGATTCGTGATGCCGTTGGACTGGCGAGTTGCCTGATAATCGCCAAAGAAGAACAATTTGTTCTTGATGATCGGGCCGCCAACTGACCCCCCGAATTGTTGCCATCGGGATGACGGAATCAATGGCCCCGTGACTCCGGGTTGACGGAATTGCGTGAAGGGATCGCGCGCTTCGGTTGCATCTGTCCGCCGGAACCAGAAGCCGCTGCCGTGGATGTCGTTGCTTCCCGACTTCGTCTGCGCGGTTACGACGCCGGCGACGGCCTTGCCGAACTCGGCGTCATAGTTCTGTAGAGCGACTTTCGTTTCGGTAACCGCGTCCAGATTCGGATTTACAACGATGATTCCCAGAATCGGATCTTGGTTGTCAGTTCCATCCAGTTCGTAGGCCGTGCCGCTGAAGTGCTGGCCCTGAACGAAAATCTGTTGGCTGCCTTGCGGATTCTCTGTGGCGGCGTGACCCCACCCGAGCTTTTGCGTTCCGGGTGATAGTAGCTCAAAGCTGGTGAAGTTGCGATTCAGAATTGGCAGGTCTTCGACATATCTTGAATTAAATTCGATAGCTACGTCGGCGCGATCTGTCTTGAGCTGCGGGGCTTCCGCCGTCACTTCGACCTGTTCGCTGGCGGAGCCAACTTGGAACTGGCCGTTCACGTCGACGCCGGAGTCAGCATTTACGATGACATCCTTAAACTCGAGGCTCTTGAACCCAGAGCCCTCAACCCGCACCGTGTAAGTATCCGGGATCAAGTGGGTGACGCTGTAATTGCCGCTGTCGTTTGTGGTGGTCGTATCGATGGTGCCTTTGCGCTGGTCGGTAACCGTCACCTTCGCATTGGGAACTGCCGCGCCGGAGGGATCAGTGATGGTACCAAGGATGCTGCCGTAGACGGCTTGGCCGGACGCTTTCGTCGAGAAACCGCAAAGAAGCACAAGTGCTGCCACAGCCGCAAGACCTGACCTTTTCATGAACTTCCTCCTGGAACACCTAGAGAACAGCCACACACAACAAGGGTGACGAATTGTTGGCCTGCAATTCGTAGTACAAAAGCACTAGAGCTTTAAGTTTCTTTACGTTTTATACCGTTACAGTTGTAAACTGTTTAGCCTGCTGCAACATACAAAAGGACGTTACTTCACTGTGACATGGCTTTAACGCACGATTTCGTGGCCGGACGGGAGCAGTGCTTCCAGCAAGTAGATAGGCTTATTAAAAGTCATAGTTTGAGTGGCTCGGAATCGCTGTGCCGGCTCCTCCGTTATCTGGCCGAACATTCCCTGGATCATCCCGGCGTGGCGCTGAAGGAATACCAGATCGCCACGGAGGTGCTCGGTCGGTCTGGAGCATTTGATCCCCAGAGCGATTCAACCGTCCGAGTGCAAGCCGGGCGCCTGCGAATGAAGTTGGCCGAATACTACGCCCACGAAGGCCCGGAAGATTCCGTCATCGTAGAGTTGCCCAAGGGCTCCTACTCGCTCACATTTCATGCTCGGACCCCGGGCGGCCAGCTGCCGGCTGGCCTCACCGTAGAACACGAGAACAAAGGCGGTGCGGGAAGAGCTTTAAGTCGAGGCTGGCCAGTGGCTGTGGGGGCTCTCGCTGTGCTGCTAGCCGTTTCGTTGGTCACGATTGCGGTGGTGTGGTCGGGGCGATCTCGCAGCCAAGCCGGCGGTGCAGAGCGCGTACCCTCTGTCTACCGGATTTTTTGGAACCGCTTCCTGACCGCTCCACAACCGCCGTGGGTGATCTTCAGCAATGCCAACTTTGTGGGGCGCCCGCAGACCAACATGCGTTACTTCAATCCTGCCACCGATTCCCGAGAGGCAGTTCTTGATCACTACACAGGGGTAGGCGAAGTCCTGGCGATTCACGAGTTGGACCGGGTTTTCGGCCTTCTCAACCGCCAACTTCGGGTGAAGCGCGGAGCACTGTTCTCCTTGGACGACGTTAGGAACAACGATCTGATCTTCGTCGGTTCGCCAGCTGAGAATCTAACTTTGCTGGAGATTCCGGGAACGCAGGAATTCGTGTTCCAGCGAGTGAATTCCGGCCCTCGCAGTGGAGACATGCGGGTGCTCAACGTGCATCCAGCGGCGGGAGAGTCGCAGGTTTTTCTGGCAAGCCCTTCCAGCCAATCAGTGAACGAGGACTATGCCATCATCGCCCTTAAGGCGGGCCTGGATCCGACCCATTCAATGTTGATCCTGGCGGGAACTACCACAGTGGGGACGCAGGCGGCTGCGGAGTACGTTTGTCGGGAAGACTCCTTGACGGAACTGCTGCAGCGCCTGGGTGTCTCGAAGGCGGGTGACCTTCAACCATTCGAAGCTCTGCTGCGCGTGAAGGTGACGCACGGGGTTCCGGTGATGACGGATCTGCTTGCCGTCCGGAAACGAGGGAATTAGGTACAAGCAGCCAGCTTGTTATAGGTATCAGCGAGCCGAGGGCGTTGCGGGGACCAAATGCGGGTCTAGCTCCGCAGCTTTTCGAAATGCCTCCGCGGCTTCCTCTTTAGCACCTTTTTGCCTAAGCGCCAATCCTAGTTCGTAGTGCGCCAAAGCGTAAGAAGGCAAGACGCGGATTGCCGTCCGGAACTGAGAGATGGCCCCATCGAGATCGCCGGCGAGGAGCAACCGGCGACCGGAGTTGGTGGCGAAAGTTGCGGTCTGCAGGTCGGTTTTTCCTTTCGCCATCTCAACGCCAGCTTTGCTTTCCACCGCAGCTCCTGCGGAATCTCCCATTTGGCGCAGCACAGCTGACAAGGTGGTGTGAGCGCCGGCAAAACCTGGATCGAGCCGAATTGCCTGGCGCAAAGCATCCGCCGCTTCCGGCAGTTGGTTCATCTGCTTTAGAACTGTGCCCAGCGTGTAGTAAGCCTCTGCATAGTCAGGTTGAATTTGGATGGCTTGCCGCAATTGCTCCGCCGCTCTGGGAAAATCTCCCGATTGCCAAAGCGTGACCCCCAGGCTGTAGTAAGCATCCGCCAACTCAGGATCAAGGCGGATCGCCTCCTTCCATTCGGCAATCGCAGCCGGCAGGTCGTCTGAGAGTTTCAACGCCAGGGCCAGGTCGTGATGCAAACTCGCATTCCCCGGATCGAGCTTAAGAGCTGCACGAAACTGAAGGATAGCGGCAGCAAAATCCGTTTTCTGCAGGTATGCCGTGCCCAGATTCTGGACAAATGCTGGATCGCTGGGGCGAAGACGAATGGCTTCCTGAAACTCTTTAGTGGCGGCGTCAGCGTCCCCCTGTTGCAGCAGTGCGAGTGCAAGATTATTGTGAGCCTCAGCATCGTCAGGAGTGAGAGCGATTACCTTGCGGAAGGCGGCAACAGCCCGTTCTGGATCTCCACGTCGCTGGAGTAGTAGGCCCAACCGCGTCTGCAGAGGAGCGGCACTGGGTTGAAGTTCAGCGGCTTGTTCGTAAGATCGCAGCGCCTCGTCGCGATTTCCTTGCGCTTCAAGAAGTGTGCCTCGGTAGAACCAAGCCATTGTATCCTTCGGGTCGAGCTGCAGTGCGTGGTCCAGCAGTTCTTGCGATTCCTTTGCATCCGCTTCTTTGACGAGCAACACGCCCAGATGGAGATAAGCTTGCTCATATTCGGAGTTCAGGGTTAGGGCTTGGCGGAATTCAGCGTTAGCGTCGGCAACCTTCGATTCCTGGGCGAGGAGCGTTCCCATTTCGTCATGCAACTCAGCTTGCTTCGGTGCGAGTAGAATGGCCTGCCTGAACTCGGCGATGGCGTCGTCAATTTTATTTTGCAGGCTCAAGGCGCGTCCGAGCGACTGGTGAGCTTGCCACTGCTTGGGCGCAAACTGCACCGCGATGCGATACTCGGCAACGGCGTCATCAAGCCGACCTTTTATTTGCAGCGCCTGCGCCAGGTAAGCATGGGCTAGGGCCAGAGCCGGCCGCAGTTTGACGAGAATGCGGAATTGAGCGACAGCGTTGTCTACGTCGCCTTCCTGTAACAGCACCTGGCCAAGCATGTTCTGAGCGTCGGCATTGCCGGGGTTGAGTTTTATCGCCTTCTCGAATGCAGTACGAGCGACCGGCCAGTCGCCGCGCTTGAATGCGTCAATTCCGCTTTGGTACGCAGCTGTTGATGCGTTGACTGGAGCCTTTGTCTGAGGTGTAGCGACTGCGACCAGGCAGACAATTGCCAGAAGCAGCAACCCGGCGGAGAATCGGAAGACACGCATCGAGATTAAAGGCAAGAACGAAATCAGCGAAACCCTTGAGGCTGACAATTATGATCCATTCTATCTATTCCAAGAGCTGGGTAAAGCTGCTTGCGCTACTTCTCGCGCTGGCTTCACAGGATAGCGCAAGCCTTCCCTTTGGAACGTGGCGCCGCGTTTCGGATTCGCCTGTCATCTCGCCGCAGGGGGACGGATGGGAGTCGGCGGGCACTTTTAATCCATCTGTCATTCTGAAAGATGGCAAAATTGTGATGCTCTATCGCGCCCAGGACAAGGGCGGAACTTCGAGCCTCGGCTACGCCGAGAGCCGAGACGGTATACTCTTTACGCGACGCAGTCAGCCCGTGCTTTCGCCGGAGAAAGATTATGAAAAGAATGGTGGAGTAGAAGATCCGCGGCTTGTTCAATTCGGCGACACCTACTATCTCACTTATACCGGGTATAACAAGAAGGATGCGCAACTTTGTCTCGCAACCTCGAAAGATCTGATCCAATGGGAGCGGGGAGGCGTAATTTTGCCCGCCTACAAGGGAAATTGGAATGTTCGCTGGACTAAATCAGGAGCGATCGTGCCCGAGAAGATCGCGGGCAAGTATTGGATGTATTTTCTCGGGACGAGTGCCGACAACAAAGATCAGATGGGCTTAGCCTCGTCGACCGACCTTTTGCACTGGACTGAGGTCACCAGCGTGCCCGTTTTGCCGGTGAGGCCCGGAAGGTTTGATTCTCGTGTGGCCGAGCCAGGGCCGGCTCCGATAGTCACTTCCAAGGGCATTTTTCTTATCTACAACGGCGCCGACGACAACCTCGTGTACCGCACGGGCGTAGCCTTGTTCGATCGCAATGATCCCAGCAAGTTGATCTGGCGTACCGATAATCCAATCTTCGCTCCTGAAAGGGAATGGGAGAAAGTTGGGCAGGTCCCGAATGTTGTGTTCGTCGAGGGCATGGTGCGGCAAGGGGAACGATATTTGTTTTACTACGGAGGAGCGGACACGAATATCGGCGTGGCCGAAGCGCCGGCTGCCCAATAAAAAATCGACCTGAAGAATACTTGCTGTACATTTGACCGCTGAGAAACCTCCCGCCTAATATTCGAAGTCATGTCATTGCGCATTATCTCTGTTAGGGTCGGAATCACGGGACTTGGGTTCCGTTGCATGTGCCATTTCTTTCGAGGGGCTGCAATCATCCTGTTCGTGCTGCTTCTGGCCCTCATTTGTCCCGCACAAACGAATGCGCCAAAATCAACGCCTCCCAGGCCTATCGCCAACTTCACCGACGTCGCCGAGAAAGCCGGGCTTACCATGCAAGACATCTTCGGTGGCATCGAGACCAAGAAATACATTATTGAGACCACCGGCACGGGAGTTGCGATCTTCGATTATGACAATGACGGCTGGCCTGACATTTTTCTGGTCAACGGAACCCGGTTGGACGGGTTGCCTTCCGGCGAGGCGCCGACCAATCATCTCTACCGCAACAACCACGATGGAACTTTCTCCGACGTCACGGCCAAGGCCGGTCTTACCGCGACAGGCTGGGGCCAGGGCGTATGCGTAGGCGACTACGACAACGATGGCTGGGAAGATCTCTACGTTACTTACTACGGAAAGAACCGCCTGTACCACAATCAGGGCGGAGTTTTCACCGAGGTCGCCGAGAAAGCCGGAGTTGCCGGTTCAGGGAAAGCCTGGGGTTCGGGTTGCGCCTTTGTCGACTACGACCGCGACGGCAAACTCGATCTGATGGTGACGAACTACGTCGACTTCGATCTGTCCACCGCTCCGGCACCCGGACAACGGGCGACATGTCTCTGGAAGGGAGTGCCCGTCATGTGCGGCCCGCGCGGGCTACCGGGTGCGAAAAATATTCTCTACCACAATAAAGGTGATGGCACTTTTGAAGATGTGACCACCAAGGCGCACATCGACCGCACCGATGGGCATTATTCTCTAAGCGTTTCGACTCTTGATTTCGACGAAGACGGTTGGCCGGATATTTACGTGGCCTGCGACAGCACTCCCAGCATTCTCTACCGCAACAATCATGACGGCACATTCACTGACGTTGCCGTGACCGCTGGTGCGGCCTTCAACGAGGACGGGCGCGAGCAGGCTGGCATGGGCACGACGGTTGCCGACTACAATGGCGACGGCCATCTCGACATCTTCAAAACGAATTTTTCTGATGACACTTCCACGCTCTATCGCAACAATGGCGACGGAACATTTACTGATGCGACCTCGGCAGCGGGCTTGGGTTTATACACGCAATACCTGGGCTGGGGTGCGATGTTTTTTGATTTCGATAACGACGGCTGGCCTGATTTGATTCTGGCCAACGGCCACGTCTACCCGGAGGTCGATAGTCAGCACCTGGGCAGCAGTTATAAGGAACCACGCATTCTTTATCATAACAATGGGGACGGAACGTTCAGCGACCTTTCTGCGTCGGCAGGTTTGGGGATCACAACTCCGGCTTCCTCACGCGGTCTGGCCGTCGGCGATTTGTGGAACGATGGCAGAATCTCGGTGGTAGTGAGCAATATGAATGCTGCTCCCAGCCTGCTGGTAAATCAGAATCAGTCGCCGAATCATTGGATCGCCATTCGTACGATCGGAACGAAATCGAATCGAGACGGGATCGGCGCGCGGATCACAGTAAAAGCGGGATCGCGGATGCTGGCGGATGAAGTTCGCAGCGGCTCCAGTTACATTTCCAATAGCGATATGCGAGTGCATTTCGGGCTGGGATCCGTCGCCAGGATTGACTGGATCGAGATTCGCTGGCCGAGCGGCTTGGTCGAGCGTTTCACCAGTTTGGGTGTGGATACGATCCATAGTGTAAAAGAAGGATCAGGTCTGGCCGTCGAAGCGGATGCGAAAAAGAAGTGACGGGCGATTGATCCTCGCGCATCATCGTGCCACCCGTAAAAGCGCACCAACCGCAGGGCACGGGGGCACATCCAAAGTCCGTGCCAGAATCGTCCAAACCCGAACAGCTACCCGTAACGTCGTCCATGCCGACGGAAATTCCCGAGCCGCAGGCTTCACTTTTTCGCGAAGTGCTGCTGGTTCTTGAAGAAAAGGGCTTTCCCTACGCCGTGTCCGGAGCGTTCGCCTTGCGGCAGCACACGGGGATCTGCCGCTTTACCAAAGACCTCGATCTGTTCATGACGGCCGCTACCAGCCGCGAGGTTATGCCTTATCTCGAACAACGCGGCTTCACCTGTGAGGTCCGTGATCCAGTGTGGCTTTCCAAGGTACACAAGGGAGAGTTTTTCGTAGATCTGATCACCGGGATGAGTAATGGCGTGGTTGTAGTCGACGATTCATGGATCGAGAGGGCCAATCCAGCGATCGTTCAGGGCATTAAAACGCGGGTGTTGGCTCCAGAGGAATTGGTAGCGTCGAAGATTTTCGTGGCGAAACGCGAGCGCTTCGACGGCGCCGACATCGCCCACGTTATCTACGGGACTTACCCCAGATTCGATTGGGACCGTGAACTGCAATTGGTGGGCGAACACTGGGAAATGCTGTTGTGGTCGCTTTTATTGTTCCGCTATGTGTATCCGGCGCAGACCAACTATGTGCCGGCCTCCATCTGGGGCCGGCTGTTGCGAAAACTTCGGAGCGAGATTTCGAACCCCGATCCGAAGGCCAACTTCCGCGGCAGCCTGGTCGATGAGAACATGTTCGCGATTGATGTCAATGAGTGGGGGCTGGCGAATCTTTTGGAAGAAAGAAGGAAACGACGGATGGAAGAAATGCAGCGGTGCTCCGCGAGTGCGCCAGAAGGTCTTCCTCAGTTACCGCAGACCGCACCCCCGAACCGTCAATCCGCATGAGAATCGCTGCCACCGCCGATTTGCATTTCAGTCCGCAAAGCTATGCCGCACTCAAAGATCAATTTGAGCGGGTGCGGGACGATGCCGACGTTTTGGTTTTGGCGGGCGACTTGACCAATTACGGGCGGCTCGATGAAATGGACCCGCTGCTCACAGTTCTGCTTCGGCTTAAGATTCCGACGATTGCGGTTTTGGGAAACCACGATTACGAGAGCAGCAAAGAAAAAGACCTGTGCCGAAAGATGGAAACTGCCGGCGTCAAAGTGCTGGATGGGACGGCGTACGAACTGGATGGAGTCGGCTTTGCCGGCACCAAAGGTTTTGTAGGTGGTTTCGGACGCGAAATGCTTACCGCCTTCGGAGAACGTGAAATCAAGCAATTTGTACAAGCCTCTATTGACGAAGCTCTGAAGCTGGAACGCGCCATGGCATTGCTGCGCACCGACAAGCGCGTCGTGGTGCTCCACTATTCTCCCGTCGTCGACACCGTGGAAGGGGAAGTGCGCGAAATCTTTCCGTTTATGGGTACGTCGCGCCTGGGAGAGGTTGTGGACCGCATGGGCGCCAATCTAGTCGTACATGGCCACGCGCATCACGGAAAGATGGACGGACGCACTCCCGGCGGCATTCCGGTTCACAACGTCGCCATCTCGCGCCTGCAAGCTCAGAAGCCTTCGGCGGTGTATCGAGTTTTCGATATGTAGTTTTTCGCCGGACGCGCTTTTTGAGAGAATTAACTGGCGGGACCGTGAACATTCAGCTTTTGCGGCCCCGCCTGCCCGGCTACTGTCGCTAAACTGGGAACAAATCTGAAATCTGTGCTCGAATTGAATAGGTATCGATACGCCCAGAAGGCCTATGAAATGTGCATTTAAGACACTTCTAAGGCGGAATTGACGAATGGCATGACCTGTGGGTATGCTCAGCAGTCGCAGTGGTCCCCGCGCCTCAAAGCTATAACAATGAAAGCCGGCACGATCAAAGCATCCGGGAAAAAGAGCACCGCAAACCCAAGTCTGCCCAAAGCCCCTACTGGCATCCAGGGTCTCGATGAAATTACCGGCGGCGGATTTCCGCGCGGACGCCCCACATTGATATGCGGCAGCGCCGGAGCCGGCAAGACCCTGCTCGCCATGGAGTTCCTGGTGTGTGGCGCGATCGAGTACGACGAGCCTGGCGTTTTCATGGCGTTTGAGGAAACTGCGTCCGAACTCGCGCAGAATGTCCGCTCGCTGGGTTTTGACCTCGATGAATTAGCGAGACAGAAAAAGCTGGTCGTCGATTACGTTCGCATCGAACGCAGCGAAATTGACGAAACCGGCGATTACGATCTGGAAGGACTTTTCATCCGGCTCGGCGCCGCCATTGATTCCATCGGGGCCAAGCGAGTGGTTCTCGACACCATCGAAAATCTGTTCGCAGGTCTGCAGAACCAGGGCATTCTGCGGGCGGAGCTGCGACGCCTCTTTCGCTGGCTCAAGGATAAAGGAGTAAGCGCAGTCATCACCGCCGAACGTGGCGAAGGCGCGTTAACCCGCCATGGCCTGGAAGAATACGTTTCCGATTGCGTGATCTTGCTGGATCATCGCGTGGTCGATCAGGTTTCCACCCGCCGCCTGCGCATCGTCAAGTATCGCGGCACGGCTCACGGCACCAATGAATATCCTTTTTTGATCGACGAAGGCGGATTCAGCGTTCTTCCCGTCACGTCGCTTGGCCTGCAGCACGTCGTGAGTGAAGAACGAATCTCCAGCGGGGTTCCACGGCTGGATACGATGCTGGGTGGCGAAGGCTATTATCGCGGCACCACAGTTTTGGTATCCGGCACCGCCGGTACCGGCAAGACCAGTCTCGCCTCTCACTTCGTCGACGCCGCCTGCCGCCGCGGCGAGCGCAGCCTCTATTTTTCGTTCGAGGAATCTCCCGGCCAACTGATTCGCAATATGCGGTCGATCGGCTTGAATCTGGAGCAGTGGACGAAGAAGAACCTGCTGCAATTTCATTCCAGCCGCGCCATGTTCTACGGGTTGGAGATGCACCTGGCAATCATTCACAAAGTTGTGAATGAGTTCCGGCCCGAAGTGGTCGTTATCGATCCGATTGGCAGCCTGATCCAGGCGGGGAACAGTCGTGACGCGCATACCATGTTGATCCGCCTGATCGATTTTCTGAAGCAACAGGGAATAACCGCCTTTCTGACGAACCTGACTTCCGGCGGAGAGGCGCTGGAACGAACCGACGTTGAGATCTCGTCGATCGTTGATACCTGGCTATTCATGCGAGATATCGAATTAGGCGGCGAGCGCAATCGGGCCCTCTACGTCCTCAAGTCCCGCGGCATGGCGCATTCCAATCAGTTGCGCGAGTTTCTGCTCACTCCCGACGGAGTAGATTTGCTCGATGTCTACGTAGGGCCGGAAGGCGTGCTGACAGGTTCGTCGCGCATGTCACAAGAGGCGCGTGAGAAAGCTGCAGCCATGGAGCGGCAACAACAGGCTGAACTCCGGGAGCGCGACCGGAAACGCAAGCGCGAAGCGTTGGAGGTCCGGATCGAAGCCCTGCGCAAAGAGTTTGAAATCGAAGAAGAAGAGGCCGCAAGGGTGGAAGTGCTGGAAGTGACGCGGGAAAAGACGGTTAACGAAAATCGCCAGGCGATGGCCCGTAGCCGCGGGGCCGATGTCGGCAACGGTGTGAAAGCGTCAAGGAAAGCGTCGAGGGTTAGATGAAAAAGCTAGCAAAAGCCAAGCAACAGCCTCGCAGTTTGCAGCAGATCGCCCACGAGGACGGTCCCAAGTCGGGTGAAGTGTGGGAACTTCGCTTGTACATCGCGGGCCAAACGCCCCGGTCGGTCGCAGCCTTTGCCAACTTAAAAAAGATATGTGAGGAACATTTGCAAGGGCGGTACAATATTGAAGTCGTCGACTTAGTGAAACACCCCCAGTTGGCGGCGGGCGACCAGATCCTTGCAATCCCCACTCTGGTGCGGAAGTTGCCTCAACCGCTCCGCAAAATTGTGGGCGATCTTCGCGATACAGAACGAGCTCTGGTGGGGTTACAATTGCGTCCGGCATCATCGGAATAGCCGATTTCAGTGAGCGATTTTTTCCCGGACGAATTCCGAATCGGGGTACGGGGAGAAAGTAAAATGAAAGCCAATATGCGGCCAATCGAAGAAAGCGTGCGACTTATGGAGGAGGCTGAGCAGACTCTCCATGCCATCCGCCAGGGTGCGGTCGATGCGTTCGTGGTGGAGGAAGCGGAGGGCCATCGCGTTTACACGCTCGAGGGTTCCGACCTTCCTTACAGCGCTTTGGTTGAGAGAATGCAGCAGGGCGCTGCCATGTTAGACGCTCGCGGCTGTATTATTTACTGCAACCTCAGCCTGGCCAAGATATTGGGTACTTCTCGCGAGGCTGTGATCGGCCGCTTCTTTCACGATTTTCTCACTCCCGCGGATCAGCCCGTCTGTCAGAAATTGTTGCGCGAGGTGCAGATCGGATCGAGCGAAGGCGAGATGCGTTTGCGGTTGACTGATGGCAGTCTAATCCCGGCCAGCTTCTCCTTCTGCATATTGTCGCGGGATAAGACGGCTACGGGAGTTCTAATCACCGACCTCAGCGTCCAGAAACAGCAAGTGGAATTCGCCTCGCGCCTGCAGAATATGCAGGACGAAGAACGCAAGCGCATTGCTCGCGAGCTGCATGACAGCGTCGGGCAGTTGCTGGCTGCGATCAGCATGAACGTAGGCATCGTGCAGTCTCAGTCTCATTTGCTCGATTCCCGGGCGGCACGCGCGGTTTCTGATAATGCCATGCTGGTGGAGCAGGTTTCCAGTGAGATTCGCACCATTTCCCATCTCCTTCACCCCCCGCTTCTCGACTTGGCGGGTCTTACTTCTGCTCTGCGCTGGTACGTGGATGGTTTCTCGGAGCGCAGCAAGATTAAGGTCGATTTGGTAATTCCGGACGATCTCGGCCGCCTGCCGTCTGAAATGGAAATCGCTATCTTCCGTATCGTTCAAGAATGTTTGACGAACATTCACCGTCACTCGGGAAGCGCCACCGCAGTCATTCGTATTCAGAAGGAAGGCAACAACTGCACCGTTCAAGTTCGGGACTTTGGAAGAGGCATTCCTGAAGAAAAACAGCGGGAGATGACCGGATCGGGCCTCGGATTTGGCGGCATGCGAGAGCGCCTGAGGCAGCTGGGCGGAACTCTGCAGATAAAGTCTGACTCGAGCGGCACATTGATCAACGCCGTACTCAAGGTCGCGTAGACACCCTCATCCCATCCTTCATTCATGTGAGTGCCGTGCTCTGCGTCGGCAGAGCAAAGAACCGTCTTTCATCGTACAAATCCCGTGATTGCATAAGAACACGAACGAACCTCAGGACTCAAAGCCTGAATCTACGCCTTTCACCCGATTGCCCATGTTATTGCAAAAGTACACATTGGTGATATCAGGTGCTGCATGGGAGTGCCAAAACGTGTGCTCATCGTCGACGATCATCTTGTCATGAGACGAGCCGTGACACGCGTTCTGCAGTCTCAACCCAATATTGAAGTATGCGGGGAAGCGGAAAATGGCCGGGTAGCAATTGACCAGGCCCAAAAACTCAAGCCGGACCTGATCATTCTCGACCTTTCCATGCCAGTGATGAACGGTCTGGAAGCGGCGCGAGTCTTGCGCGGGATGATGCCGAATACACCGATCTTGATGTATACTTCGTTTGCGACCCCTAATCTGGCGGAAGAAGCTTTAGCGGCCGGCGTAAGCCGAGTGTCAACCAAATCGAGCCCACCCGCTCTTATCGCCGACCTGCAGATACTGCTCAAGAATGCGGCTTAGGTTTGGGAGCGTCTTCACTCAACATCTTCAGGCCGCTGAGTGCAAATTCAATTGCCATGCGCTCTTCTGGCGTTCCGGGGTGGTCCCGGTTCAGCTCAAGCATCCGCGTGTTGATCGCACCACTGGCCTCTTCAATGCGCTGTGCCAGCTTAGAGCGGTCGGTTTCGAGCACTGCGGCGACGTAAGGCCGTTGCCACTCGTAATCTACTTTCATAGCGGGAGCAGTCACTCCAAAAGGGAATTCTGACGTTGAGTCAGTGAACCCGATTAAGCGACAAAAGTTTCCCGCGTCACTCGAAGAGGCTGGCAATCGGGGCAGTAGGGCAATCGAATATTCCAGCCTTGCTCCGTTCCTTCAAGCCAGAACTGAGTGGTTAAATAGTGGAGCACTGAGCCGCACGTCGAACAGTTGAGAATTTTGGCGGGAGCCGCGCTCTGCGCATTAAGAAATTGCTTCAAAAGCTCCACAACCTCACCGTGGCGCTCGGTGGCTGGAATGGGCACACTGCCTCTTTTTCAAAATCGGATAGCGGAGAGCTTCCTTTAATCGTAAGAGAGAAGAAATGGACCGTCTGTCCGTCAGGGGGCCCCAGTATGTTCGAAAGCGTACAATCTAGGCCGATTCATTTTTCCACGCGGCTGTGTGCTTAACGATGAGCGCATAGCATTCGCACGAGGTATCTTCCAGGCGGCTGCGATTCTGTATTTTGACACGTCCGCGGTTGTAGGTGATTAAACCCTTTTTGGCAAGGAGCCCTGCGGCAACAGTCACGCTCGACCGGCGTGTGCCAAGCATGTGGGCGAGAAACTCATGGGTCAGCGGAACGATATTCCCGTCGCCTCCTACGCGGTCGTGGCTCATCAGCAGCCACCGCGCCAATCGTTCGTCCACCTCATGCAGGCGATTACAGGCGGCAACCTGCGACCCTTGCATGGCCAGGAAAAGCCCATATTGCTGGATTCGGCGTGCGAGTACCGGACATTGCCGCAACACTTTTAGCAAGTTTTGGCCGCTTAGCCGAAATGCTGTGCCGGCAATCTGCACCAGAGCGCGGGTATCGCTGGTCTTGAAGCCCGCGACGAGTTGTAATGCGGTGCATCCCTCTTTGCCAGTGAGTCCCACTTCCACACTTTTTCCATCCTGCATTACGCTGAGGATCGACACCATTCCGCTGTCGACGAAGTATGCGTATTTGATGAGCTCTTCTGTTTCCTGAAGGACATCGTGAGTGCGCAGTTGGACGAACGTGAGTTCGGAAAATATTGCGTCGCATTCCAGCGAAGGAAGGCCGAGCAGAAGTTCGTTCCTGACGGGGTTCCCTTCAATGAGCGGCGGAGCTTTCTGACTTACACGAGTACGAGACGGGACCATAAGACGGCTCCTTGCACAGCGAACACGCTGTCTGATTTCGCAAGGACCGTCTCCGCGAGGGGGTACGGCGATTGATGCTAGAAGAGACAACTCAATACTAACAGGTAAAACAGCTAGCAGACTGAGGAGAAACGAACTTCGCCGTATCCTCCTTCAAGTCGCACTTTGGGCAAGCCGGCAAAGGAACGCTCCAAATTTTTCCACCTGACGAGAAAAATATGGCGTTCAAGTGCAGCAATTCTGAGCTGCATTTAGCACACGTTGCTCGAGACGGCATGACAGATAGAGAATCGAAAAGATGTTCGACTGCAGAACGGAGAGTTTGACTCATATCCTACCGTACTCCGAAGTGCCAGAGTGAAACTGTGCAGTATTGATCTTGCGGAAGAAATAGCCAACCTAACCCGGTAGCAAGATCAACTAACACGAATGCCGCGCTCAAACAACTGCGCGCTCGATTGCGCACAGCGCTCACGTTCTTGGCTTGCATAACCTTCATGATCAGCGTCTGCAATTTTGCTTTGGCACAGAACGCGCGACCAATGCCACAATTCCGCATGAACCGAGAAGATGCCCAGGCTGTTACAGCCTATCTGAAATCGCTGAATGGAACCCCTCAATAGAAGGCCGTTTCTATGGCCAAAGATCCTGACGTAATCGTGATTGGCGCGGGCGCGGCGGGGCTTGGCGCTTCGATCACTCTTGCCCGCGCCGGCGTTTCCGTTACTATCATCGAGGCCCGCGACCGCATCGGCGGCCGAATCTTCACATTGCATGATCCTAAATGCGATGCCCCGGTTGAACTCGGTGCTGAATTCATCCACGGGCGTCCTCCTGAGACTTGGAATCTGCTCAAGAGTCACAAAGTCCGAACCGTAGAGGTTGACGGGGATAATTGGTGTGTAAACAACGGCCGCCTCGGAACCTGCAACTTCTTTTCGGACGTAGACAAGATCCTAAAAAAAATGGATGGCCGCAAGCCCGATCAATCCTTTCTGAATTTCTTGCATCGATGTTGTCCCGAGTCGAAAAACGAGCGCCAACAGCAAGCTAGAACGTGGGCCCTCGGCTACGTGACCGGTTTCAATGCCGCCGATCCTTCGTTGGTCGGGGTGCACTGGCTGGTGAAGTCAATGCGCGCGGAAGAGAAGATTGAAGGCGACCGCGCGTTTCGCGCCGAGCACGGATACGCGGACCTGATGAACATATTCCAGCAGGAACTAAATAGTTCCGGCGTCTCAGTGCAGAAAAATACGGTAGTTGAGAACATCCGATGGAAAAAGGGGCGAGTTGAAATCGATGCACGCGGATTGAACGGTGTCGTAACCTGGTCAGCGCGGAGTGCGCTAATTACCGTGCCGCTCGGCGTATTGCAAGCCCGATCTGAGGAGCACGGCGCGATTGCTTTTGTTCCCGACCTGCCAACGCAGAAGCGGGATGCGATTCGAAATATCATGATGGGGAAAGTAATTCGCGTCACGCTCCAATTTCGTGAGCGCTTCTGGGAGGCCCTCCCGAAGTCCGCAGCGAAGTCGCGACGAAAAAATTCCAAAACTACGAGCGGCGTGAGCTTTCTTTTCTCCCACGATGATTGGTTCCCAACCTGGTGGACCATGGCGCCCAAAAAGCTGCCGTTCCTAGTGGGTTGGGCTCCCTTCCGTTGTGCCGAAAGGCTTTCGGGCAAGAATGAGTCATTCGTAACCGAGCAGGCGCTACAGACTTTGCATCGTCTATGGGGAATCAGCGTGCCGGAGCTTGAGAGTTTGTTTGAACACGCCTACTGCCACGATTGGCAGAACGATCCATTCTCGCGCGGAGCTTATAGCTATGGAAAAGTGGGCGGCGATGGTATGGAAGAGGCGCTGGCCAAGCCACTTGAAAATACGTTGTTCTTCGCCGGCGAAGCTACTGACACGGGCGGACATAACGGGACAGTGCACGGCGCGATTGCCAGTGGCCACCGCGCCGCTGCCGAAATTTGTCGGTCGTTCCCTCCGGCAAAAGTCGGAGGTTAACCACGAAGCACACAAAGTTGCACGAAGGTAAATCTTGCTCAAGCCACTTTGCGTCGCGGAACCACGTCTTCTTTTTCCTTCGCGCGGATCTCGACTTGCTCATGCTTGATGTCGAGGCGTAGGTGATTGTAGATGCTCATATACTGGTTGGCGACCCATACCAGTGCGAAAAGAGAAATTAGATAGCCCCGCCAGTCGGGATAGAGAAGTTTGAAACGGGTGATAACCAGAAACAGCGCGGCCACGTAGTGGCTGAAGCAATATTCGCAGGTGAACAGATAGAAGAATTTTCGGCGCGGAAGGCTGGCTGCCTGCTTCGACTGCTCCTGACAATAGTTACGAGGTTCGCGAAAAACCTCTTCATGCGTCACTGTCCAGGCAATGCAGGCGACAGGTATCGACAGAATAAGCAGCCACACAAATTGGAGTCCGATCGTAAGCACTAAGCTTGGATGCCGCACGGGGTAAAAGGGTCAAACGCCAACGAACCGAATTAGAGGTTCTTTCCCTGTCCGTAATTGAGCAGGCTCAGGATCAGCACTCCGAGAAGCGCCATCGACGACGCCACAGACCGCAGCGTGACTATGCCGAAACCAGCAGGGCCGCGGGAAATTGCTCCAATGCTTCTGCAAGGCGGATCGTTCCGTATCCTTCGTTTTGCGATGTATGCACGACTTTCCCGGCAAATGCGTTCCGATAACTTGCAGAGCAAGGGCAGGACGGAATTACCACTTCGGTGTCCTGCCAGACCCGATCCCCGATCGGTGCCGTCTCGCCATTATTCAACAAGCTGGACACGAGGCGGGGAACGATCACGATCACGTTCGTGTTTTTAAATTTTCGCGAGAATGACACTACGTGGTCGGATTTCGCACCTTGAATCGTTAAGGGAACATATTCGCCCCCTGCGAACAGCTCCGGATGCTTTTTTCGCAAAGCCAGCGCCCCCCAGATCAAATACAGCTTGAGCCCGCCATCCTCGGGAGTCTTCAAGAGAGCGTCCAGAACCGCGGAATCCGGCTGCTCGCCCCAGCCTTCAAGGCTCGCAAGCGCATCACGCCTTCGCTCGAAGTTTACGGGTCGGCGGTTATCGGGATCGACCAGACTTAAATCCCACAATTCATTTCCCTGATAAGTATCGGGAACGCCCGGGCTCGTGAGCTTGAGAAGCGTCTGCGCCAAGCTGTTCCAGAAACCCAAACGTGCGATGCGTTGTTGGAAGGGAATAAAGTTATTGAGAAATCGATTCTTGGCGCCAGGGGCAAGCAGTTTCTTTACGAACGATGAAACCGTTTTTTCGTACGCCTCATTGCGATTGATCCAGCTCGTATTTTCTTTGGCTTCGCGGATCGCTTTCAGCATGTACTCTTCGATCCTCTTAGAAAAAGCGTCCCATTCATTCATTTCAGCCAGCGGCACCAAGGGCCAGGCGCCCAGCAACGTCTGATAAAGCAAGTATTCGTCGTTGGCCGAAGGGGCGGGCCGGTCATTCACAACAGATTTATGGCTGCGGTTGAAACGCTTCCAATCGCGTATCTGCAATCTCCATTGCGCCGGCATTTCCGAGAGGACATTGATGCGGGCCCGTACGTCCTCCGAGCGCTTGGAATCGTGCGTGCTGGTCGCCAGCATGCTGTGCGGCCACTGGCGAAGTCGTTCCTGGTTTGCCGCGTGAAACTCCGCGGCGGTAACTCCAAAACGATGGAGATCGCTGCCCACATCATTCAGCGAAACCAGCCGGTTGTAACGGTAGAACGCAGTGTCTTCCAGGCCCTTTGCCATTACCGGACTGGTGAACTGCTGGAATTTCATCGCGAACGCGACCACCGCTCTTCGATAAGCCTCGAGGTGCCCTTGGGCAATCCGAGTCAAAAGCACTTCGGCAATGAAATCGAATACGCTGGTGTCGGCCGCCGGGCTTCTCCATTTCGCCGCATCGATAGCTGCATGAATGCAACGAATGTCACTTTCCGAGACGCCCGAATCGCTATCGCCTGAATCGCTAACGTAAGTTCGGTACACCGGGAAACTCGCCACGATCTCGGTGAGGGCGTCACGCAAGCTATTGAGCGTGAAGTCGCAGGTATGACGATTGGAGAGAGCGATGCGCGTGAGTTGATCGGCCAGCACGTTCAGTTCACTCGCCAGGGCCACGCGGATAATCAGTCTCCGTGATCGATAGGCGAGATCGTCAAAATCGATTTCGTTTCCAGTGAAGTTTCTGTAGATGCGCTCAAAACGCGAAGCAGCCGTTGGGTCCACGAAGAGTCCGTTGACCAGATTTGCATACTCATATCCCGTCGTCCCGCAGACAGGCCATTCACTGCCCAACTTCTCCGCTCCAGTAAGGATTTTTTCTATCACCACATAGCGCGACTTGCTTTCGTTGTCGGAAGTCGGATTTATCACCGCGGCAATGCCCTCCCGCAAGCGCTCGAAATATTTTGCAGGATCATAAAGTCCATCGGGATGATCCACGCGCAGTCCGTCAATTTTTCCTTCTCCCACAAGGTGCAGCACGAGACGGTGAGTCGCTTCAAAAACCGCATCATTCTCCATGCGGATTCCCGCCAAATCGTTGGTATCGAAAAAGCGCCGGTAGTTGATGTCATCGGAAGCAACTCTCCAGTTCGCCAGCCGAAACGCCTGCGCCTTAATCAGTTCATGGAGTTCGTTGAAGCTTGCAGGATCGGACGGCGTCCCGTTGATCTGATCAACGGCCTCATTGATGGCCGCGACTATTTCCGGAGATCGTGCGCATAGCTCCGCCAGTCGGCGTTTGTGGATTTCCTTATCCCGATTGCGCTCAGCAATGCGCTCTTTGTCCGCTTCCTGTCTCGCTGGCAGATGGCTGAAAGCCGTGATCAGGCTTTGAAACTCCAGCAGGTCAGGGTTCTCCAGACTCAAGATCGCCGTAAGTTTATCGGAGCTGCTCTGAAGAATGCGGGGATACTCCCGGGGATTTACTGGAAAGCGATGGTCCCGGTAGGAAATATCAAATGCGTCCCGTTCCGGTTGAAATACCAGCTTCAGTTCTCCACTTTCGAGCACGGCGCCGTAATGGTCGTGCAGGATCGGTACCAGCACTTTGCCGTGGAGCTCCTCCTTCAGAGGATGCCAATCGATATCAAAAAAGCAGGCGTAGGCCGAAGCTTCGCCATTCTCGAGAACGTCCGCCCACCACGCATTGTCACTGCCCATGACTCCCATATGGTTCGGAACGATGTCGACGATCAGGCCCATGTCGTTTTGATGAAGAGCAGCTACATAGCGGTCGAAATCTTCGGGGCTCCCGAGTTCTGGATTGATCGAATTGTGGTCGACGATGTCGTACCCATGCATGCTCCCCGGGCGGGCCTTCAGCATTGGAGAGACGTAGCAATGGCTGATACCGAGCCCGGCAAGGTAGGGAACGATCGCCGTGGCCTGATCGAAAGTGAAATTGTGATTCAGCTGCAACCGATAAGTTGCGCGCGGTATTTGTGAGGGAGCTTTCATGATTTCAGAAACCACACGACAGACCAGGCCGGAAGCGTGCCTGCTTTGAGAGATTCTTCGGTCACCTCTTCAGTGGCATAAATTTTCTGACCACTTGGAAAAGGTATTTCCGAAAGCACATACGGCCCAATATTCGCCACCAGAGTGAGCTTCGAACCGTCCCGAAATTCCCAATGCGCGCTGAGGCCACCACGATCGCCATGAGGCGCATAGTTCGCCTTCACCGCGCATCCGCCGGAGAGCCGCGGCACAATATGCTCACATCTTAGTTTCAACAGTTCCCGATAAAAATGAAGCCATTCCTGATGACGAGGGTGCGTTAGATCGTGCCAGTCGAGTTTCGAAGCCTTAAAAGTTGTGGCGGCATTGGGATCAGGAATTCCCTCGCGGGCCGCCGGATCGTTGAAGCGGGCAAAACGTGCGAATTCGTTTCGCCTCCCCGCCGCCACCGCCGGCGCCAGATTTTTCTCAAAGTCGCAGAAAAAAAGAAACGGAGTTTCCACGCCGAACTCCTCGCCCATGAAGAGCAAAGGCGGAGATGGTGCAAGCAGAAAAGTTGCCACGGCAGCCCGAACCGCGCGCGCGTCTGCAATCGTTGTGATTCTTTCTCCGAAGGCGCGATTTCCCACCTGATCGTGATTCTGCAGAAACGAGACAAAACCGGTGAGCGGCAATTCCGTGCTTCGCTCACCGCGCGGATGGCCATTTCGGTAAAACGATGTCTCGCCCTGATAGTCGAATCCCTCAGAGAGGCAACGGCCTAAACGCTCGAGAGGACGATCCGAATGATCAGAGTAGTAGCCATCCTTTTCGCCTGTGACCAGCACATGCAACGCATGATGAATATCATCATTCCATTGCGCGTCGTAAAGTTCAGCTCTGCATTGTTTCGTGCGTTGAAGATAGCGCGACTGGTTGAATTCGTTTTCCAGAATCAGGTGGACGCACCGGTCCGGCTCGATCGTCTTCCGCACCTCCTCCGCAAGCTCCGTAAGAAAGTGCTTCGGCGAATCGTCAAGAATCGCATGAACGGCGTCCAGCCGAAGTCCGTCGCAACGATATTCCGTTAGCCAGTACAGGGCATTATGAATGAAAAAGTCGCGCACAGCGCGGCTCTCAGGTCCGTCGAAGTTGACGGCTTTTCCCCACGGCGTGCGATGCCGGTCGGTAAAAAATTGTGGCGCGTAGGCGTTCAGGTAATTTCCCTCCGGACCGAAGTGATTGTAAACAACATCCAGCAGCACCATCATCCCGTTGTCGTGCGCAGTTTGGACCAGTCGCTTCAAGTCTTCCGGGCGGCCGTAGGTACTGTCGGGTGCAAAAGGAAAAACGCCATCATAGCCCCAGTTGTGCCTGCCCGGAAAATCAGCGACGGGCATCAGTTCGATGGCGGTGACTCCCAAATCCGCTAAATAATCGAGCCGCATCCGGACCGAAGAAAAAGTTCCCGACGACGTAAAAGCTCCGACATGGAGTTCATAGATAACGGCTTCTTCCCACGAACGGCCCTTCCAACCATGATCCTGCCATTCGAAGCTTTCAGGATCGATGACTTCGCTGGGGCCATGCACATCGCGAGGTTGAAAGCGGGAAGCCGGATCGGGAACCTCCTGCGCATCATCGATGCGGAAACGATATTGCGTGCCCGGCTTTGCGGCGTCGGTGACCAACTCGAACCAGCTCTTGTCGCGCGGTTTCAAAGGAAGCAAAGTGGAACGAGTTGTGCCAGTCAGGCTAAGCTCGACCCGCCGCGCAGCCGGTGCCCACAGGCGAAAGCGCACACTTCCATCGTCACGGTACTCAGCGCCGAAGGGCATTTTATGACGGCGCTTCATTCGCTTCTTCCTTCTTGCCGTTCTTGCGCTCCATCAGCCGCCGTTCCATCAGGATCACCATGGAACGTGCCTGCAATGGATAAGCTGCTCCAGAATCGTGCGTCTCTGCCGGGCGCAACCCATCGTCACGCGATGTATCCATCCATGCGACCCAGCGAGATCCGGGATGAAACACCGGCAATGCAAATGGCGCATCTTCATGGTGAGCGTTCAGCAGTACCAGAAAATTTTCGTCGCCCACTTTGCGGCCGCGCTCATCGCTCTCTTCCAATCCCTGCCCGGCGAGAAACATGCCCAGGCAGCGGGCGCCAGGATCACGCCACTCGTCTTCGCTCATCTCGTTGCCGCTGGGATTCAGCCACAGCACGTCTTTTACGTTTGCGCCCTTGATAGGCCGGCCCTGGAAAAAATGCCGGCGGCGGAATACCGGATGCCGCTTGCGAAGATTAATCATCCGTTGAACGAAGGCGTGCAGGTCGCGATCTTGAGACTGCAGGTTCCAGTTCAGCCAGCTGATTTCGTTGTCCTGGCAGTAGGCGTTGTTGTTCCCCATCTGCGTGTGGCCGATGGCGTCGCCGGCGTACAGCATGGGCACGCCCTGTGACAAAAGCAGGGTTGCTATGAAATTTCGTTTTTGTTTGGCGCGCAGAGCCAGGATGTTCGGGTCGTCCGTTGGCCCCTCCGCCCCACAATTCCAGCTGCGATTATTGTTGTTGCCGTCGCGATTGCCTTCGCCATTGGCTTCATTGTGTTTTTCGTTATAGCTGACCAGATCTTGAAGCGTGAAGCCGTCATGCGCCGTGACAAAATTTATGCTGGCGTAAGGGCGTCGTCCGCTGTGTGCGTATAGGTCACTCGAGCCCGTTAACCGGTAAGCCAAGTCACCGACCACGCCTTCGTCTCCCTTCCAGTAAGAACGCACGGTATCGCGATAGCGGTCGTTCCATTCCGCCCACCCCACGGGAAAGTTACCAACCTGATATCCGCCTTCGCCCAAGTCCCACGGCTCCGCAATCAGCTTCACTTGGGAAAGAATTGGATCCTGATGAATGATGTCGAGAAACGCTCCCAATCGGTCGACTTCATGCAGTTCGCGCGCCAGCGTTGCCGCGAGGTCGAAGCGGAAACCGTCGACGTGCATCTCCAGAACCCAATAGCGCAGGCTATCCATGATCAACTGCAGAACTCGGGGATGGCGCATGTTCAGCGTGTTTCCAGTTCCCGTGTAATCCATGTAATAGCGCTGATTTTCAGCCGTGAGCCTGTAATAGGTGCTGTTGTCGATGCCCTTCAGCGAAAGTGTCGGCCCAAGATGATTGCCTTCCGCGGTGTGGTTGTAGACCACGTCAAGAATTACTTCGAGACCCGCGGAATGCAGAGTCTTAACCATCGTTTTAAATTCGCGGACAGAGTGCGTCGCGAGGTAACGAGGCTCCGGCGCAAAAAATCCAATGGAGTTGTAGCCCCAGTAATTTCGCAGGCCGCGTTCCACGAGCTGGCGGTCGTCCACAAAACTGTGCACCGGCATCAGTTCAATGGAAGTGACGCCCAGGCGAGTGAGGTACTCGATAACCGGCGCGGTTGCCAGACCGGCATATGTTCCGCGCAAATGTTCTGGAACATCCGGATGGCACTTCGTAAACCCCTTTACGTGGAGTTCGTAAATCACAGTTTCGTGCCAGGGAATACGCGGCGGCCTATCCGATCCCCATGTAAATGCAGAATCGATCACTCGATTTTTCGGCATGCCGGCGGCATCGTCTCGCCGATCGAAAGACAGGTCTTCCTGCTTGTGTCCCAGCCGGTATCCGAAATGTGAGTCCGCCCAGCGGATGCTTCCCTGAATCTGTTTGCCGTAAGGATCAAGAAGAAGTTTATTGGGATTGAACCGCTGGCCCTGCTCGGGTGCATAAGGCCCATACACGCGGTATCCATACAACTGTCCCGGTCGCACCTCAGGCAGGTACCCATGCCAAACCATATCTGTCTGCTCGGGAAGCGCCACACGGAGCATCTCTCGTTTTCCAGAAATATCGAACAGGCACAGTTCAACTTTTTCCGCGTGCTCAGAATAGAGCGCGAAGTTCACGCCTTCGCCATCCCAGGTTGATCCCAAGGGATACGGTCGGCCCGGCCAGACGATAGGCTGAAGTGAATTCGACATTTGTCTTGAACTCCGGCTTAAAGCTGCACGTTCATAAAACCGTCAAGCCTGGCCAAGCTCCGGCGACTAAGGCGGGATTATATGGGACCAAGGTGAACTCAGGGACACTGGTCGTGCAAGCGTTGCTCACCTTCGTTGTAGATTTGAACCTTTGATGGTGGCTGGTAAATGCAATATCGCTGTGTTGGGCAAGCGTACGATCTTCCCTTCTTCTGATTTGACCCATGCAGCTTTGACCCAGTCAACGGCGAATCTTTATTAGCCGAGGCTTGGATGCCTTTGCTGCGCTTAAGTTTGCCCCCGCTTCGCAAAGACATGGGACCCAGGGAAGATGGATTTCTCGGTACTTACTCCGATCTGCTGTTCTTCAGCTTATTTGCAAGTTTCTTTATCTCGTTTTCCCGCGCGATATTCACGATTCCTCGTGCATCGTCGTAGAGACTGTCGCGCAATAAATTTAGCAACCGCGCCTTGAGTTTTGCGCGTTCTGCAACCGGCCGAGGCACATAAATGGTATGGGTGGGTTGAGAGCATGCTACAGGGCTCCCAACGAACGCATCCGCGAGATCGGGTTCTGGCCCTCTTGCTGCCTGACCCAGTACCTGTGTGCCAGCGAGGGCAGAAGCAAGAACGAAAGACAGCAGAACAAAGCTCCCTTTTGCCACATCTCTACCTCCTTTTCATGCGCCGAGGAGTAGATTCGTTCCCTCCCTCGGACAAGCAAAAGATGAGGGTTGTTCAAAGGACGTTGCTCTCTACCAGAAGGCAGTTGGAGCGATACTGTTTTCGCGGTATCCGGACTCTTCACATCTACCGCGCTCAATAGCTTTCTGCTCCGGCATACGAGTACGCTCCTGAAAAAGTCGGAATACGGGACAACGCTTGCAAATCAGAATTCAACTCTAGGACGTCGGACCCAGAAATCGCAGAACCAAAGTCTACTTAAGGTTTCGTAAGGTGCTCCCCGTATTGCCCAGTTTTTGAAAATCTCTCATAGTAGAAAGGCTTGTACGTTTTGGTGACCCCAGCCGTTCGCCGCTTCCGGTCCTGGTTTCCCACGTCAGCTACTTAAGCCTTGAGGTGAGTAGATGCGCGCGATCGTTCCAGTTTTCCGAGACATCCGAATTGTTGGTGGTGTTCTCATTTTAGGTGTCGCGAGTCTGTCGCTCGCGGGGTGCAGTGGTACTTCCAAGAGCATGTCCACTACCACCACACCCACAACTCCGACGACTCCCACCACTCCGACAACGCCCACTACTCCGCCGCCGAGTCAGCCTTCATTTCCATCAACTCCGCCCGTCCAAATCACCTGGTCGCCAAGCACCAGCAAGCTTCCAGCGCCTCTCGCGACCCCGCCGCCCGCGGGATCGAATGATTTTCCCTTGACGATTTCCAATCCCACCGACGGGGCTAGCGTTACCTCTCCCATCAACGTCGTGGCATCCGCCACTCCGAACAATCCAATCTTTTTCATGCGCGTGTATGTTGATGGCGTGTCCGTCTACTACACCGCTTCGAGCTCGATTAACACTCAGATCTTCGCCGCTGCGGGACAACATACTCTTGAAGTCATGGCAGAAGATTCCAGTGGCTACATTTCCGCCACCCCGATCAACGTAACTGTTACCACTCAGTCGCAGACCACGATCAGCGGCATTCAAAATATGCCAGGCTGGCAATCGTGCTCCGCCGATTTTCCGGCGAACTCTCAGCGCGCAGGGCAACTGTGCGCAGCCGGCAACAAGAGCGTTCCTTCTTCGACCATGACGGAAGGGCAGTCAACGCCCTCCATGGACGGCAAGTCGGCGCAGTTCAGCATGAGCGCACCAGGCGGAACTCCCAACCCCACTTATGGATATTCCAACGAGCTTTATTTCAATCCGATTGCGGGTGGGACGAATGTCAGCACTTTTACCTACGACCTATATTTCTGGATTGATCATCCCGAAGCACCGCAAGCCCTGGAGTTCGATCTCAATCAGGCATACGACGATACCGGACTGGGAAATCCGCAACGGTGGGTCTGGGGATCGGAGTGCAACTTCAAGGGCGAGACGCCGGGTCGGTGGGATATTTGGGACGATGCAATCGGAAAGTGGGAGCCTACTAACGTCCCCTGCAATCCTTTTCCCGCGAACACCTGGAACCACCTGACCTGGAACGTTCACCGGTCCGGCTCTCAAGTGATTTACGACACTCTGACCGTCAACGGGCAGGTGTACCAGGTCAATACCACATACGACAATCAGCCGGGCTGGGACTTGGAGGAGATCGATACCGCCTTCCAATTGGATCTGGATTCGAACGCCGATCCCTATAACGTCTGGCTCGATCAAGTCAGTCTTACGGCTAATTAACTAGAGAGTCCACAGCGCAAACAATCCGCTACACGGAGTCGACCCGTTTTCCGTAGGCGCGGAAGTGCGGCAGTAACGCGGCGTCCTGATTTGCACTATTTTTGCGGGTATTATTTCAACTGCCACCGCGGCCCTGCGCACCTTCATAAGACAGCACTAACGAAAGAGAAAACCAATGAATAAGAATGGACAAGCAAGCAAGAACGGCAAGAAAACGGGCGCGCTGGCGAATCCCTCCCATCTGCAGGCTGTGGATGAAGACGACCAGGCGATCATTCGAGTGGTGATTGAAACTCCCAAGGGCAGCCGCAACAAATACGCGTTTGATGAAGAGCATAGGGTTTTTGAATTGAAGAAAGTATTGCCCGCGGGAATGACGTTTCCTTACGACTTCGGATTCGTTCCCAGCACCCTGGCCGAGGATGGCGATCCCATCGATGTGCTGGTTCTGATGGACGAACCCGCGTTCCCCGGTTGTCTTCTGAAATGCAGGTTGATTGGCGTGATCGAAGGCGTGCAGGGGGATAAGAAAGAAAAAGTGCGCAACGACCGAATCGTCGCCGTGGAAAAGCAGAACCACAGTTGGGCCGACATCAAAGGGATCGACGATCTAGGCAAGAAATTCTTGCGCGAACTCGAAGACTTTTTCGTGAATTATCACGAGTTGAGCGACGAACAATATCGCGTGATCGATGTCAGAGGACCTAAGCACGCGAGGAAGTGCATCGATGACGCCATGCGCGCCGCACGGCGCGGATAGATCGCAACGCGATCTTTGACCAACCCCTTGTGCAGGTTTTTCCTCTAACCAGCAGGAGGATTTCTATGGCAGGCCAAAAAAAGTCCAGCAGAAAATACGGTAAGGCCGCGGGTAAGTCAGTCGAGAGCGCGATGCGTCGAAAGAAAAAGGGAACCCTCAAATCGGGCAGGGGAGGAAAGGGCGGCACCGTAAAGAGCCGTAAGCAAGCCATAGCGATTGGCCTCTCGGAAGCGCGGGAAAAAGGCGCGAAAGTGCCAAAGAAAAAAGCGGCTTAGCGTTATCGGTTCGCACCGCGAGCCCGTCTGACTCATAGGAAGGCGCTCTTCAATTCGAGTCCTTTACTGGGATTGCGGCCAACATCGCAATCGCCCTTACCAAATACTCGGCTGCCGCGGTGGCCAGCAGTCCCGCCATGCTGGCCGAAGCATTTCATTCGATCGCCGATTCGGCTGAGGCGGCATAAACTTGCGTACTGAGTCCGTTTGCTGGTGCTGATTTTGCAAATCTCACTTTTATCCAGCGTTTCCCTAAAGTTTGTTTTGCTCTCGCCGATATGACCTTTGGGTAACAGGAATCAAAACCTCGCTCCCGTCTGCAATTGATTTCTGAGGAGTCACTTATGTCAACGTCAACCGTTTCCAGCAGTTCGTTGTACTCGCAACTAGGGCAGTATTTTCAAACTCGACAAAGCGATCTGAAACAACTCGGACAAGCTCTGCAATCCGGCGACTTGGCCGGCGCTCAGACTGCCTACAACAACATTGCATCGCTCGGCCAAAACGGCCCCTTCGCGGGCGGAAATCCGTTTCGCGCGAACCAGACCGATCAGAAATTCGCCAATCTTGGGCAAGCCTTGCAGTCGGGGGATTTGGCTGGCGCGCAACAAGCTTTCGCTTCCCTTGGAAGCGCTGGAGGCCGTGGCAACAGACAGCTAGATCCGCTGCCCAGCACGGGTCCAACTCCCGCTTCCTCCATTGGCCCGGAGATCATTATCAATCTCAGCCCTGCCACCACCGGGAATGTGAGCCCTTTACCGACGGCCACCACCCCAACCCCCGCCGCCAGCAATGGCCCGGAAATCATCCTCAATCTCGGCCCGATCAGCAGTGGCAGCGGCGGCAGCGCTAGTCCCGAACAAATCACCATCAGTCTCAGCAGTCCAGCCGGCGGTGGTGAGCAGGTTTCCATTGGCATCGGCAGCCAAGGCTCTACTGCGGAGCAGCTAACGTTCAATTTGCCGAAAAACAGCAACGAGCAGATTATTTTGAACTTGCTGGAAGCAGCCTCTTCCACCGGTTCTTCTTCAAGCGGCACCACCAATGGTTCCCCCGCCAGCGGCGGCCTCAATGTTTCCGCATGAGTTGACGGACCACCGGTGCGGTCGGCGGGGACCCACGCCCTCCTCCGTTCGCTTACTGCACCGGGGCATTCAATGCGGCTTGCAGTTCGAGAAAATTATTCGCTCCCACGGCTCTCTCCACCGCTTCTCGATGGCGGAATAATTCGCTGGCATCGCCCAGCAAGTCCTGCTGCGATTGGTTATCCCCGGTCAAGATCAGGATGATCAGCCGCGCGGGCTTGCCGTCGCGCGCGTCAAAATCGACTCCACCGGATTTCGCCACAACCACCAGCGGCTGAGTCAATCCATCTACGCGTGCGTAGGGCACCGCCAGCTCATTCTCCCACCCACTAGCCAGCACCCGTTCTCTTTCCGACACTAGACGAAGCAATCTTTCGGGAGCATTACTCACCGCCTCTGCTGCAACTTCGCACATTTCTTTCAGAGCTCCCAGCCTGGTTGTGGCCGTCAAATTGGGCAGGAATAATTTGGCCGAGATCGTGTCCTTAAGCGTCAACTTCCGTCGTCGCCGTATTAAGTAATGAATCGAGGGCGCCGATATCAGCGAAGTCAGCAGCGCCATGATCACCATGGCGACGAACATGTTTTCCCGAATCAATCCCGCCTGCAGCGCCAGAATCCCCAGAATGATTTCCATGGCTCCGCGGGCATTCATCGCCAATCCAACTGCCAGCGATGAGGTCTTGTCCATCCCACCCAGGCGCGCACCCCATCCCGCTCCAAGCAATTTACCGAAGCACGCCACGCCGATAACAGTTGCGGTCAATCCCAAATGAAAATTCGAAACAAAGTTCGTCCGCAGACCTATGCTGGCGAAGAAAAATGGCGCGAACACGTTGGTAACGATCTGGTGAATGTGTTGCGAAGTGCGCTTGCGCAGGTGGCCTGATTCTCCTACAGCAATGCCAACCACGAAGGCACCGAACACTGCGTGAATGCCTGCATACTCCGTGAACGCTGCACCAGCCATGGTCAGCGTAAAGATGAATCCCAGGACGCCTCCGGGCCAGGTGGTGTGAGCTTGCAGCAGCGGCAGAATTTTATCGATCAACCATCGGCCCACCGTGAGCGTAAGTCCCACGAACAGCAGAACCAGAATGATAGTGTGCTTCACCCCGTCGCCAATACTTCCACCGGCCGGCGGGTGCATCATTCCCAGCACGAATGAGAAGAGGATCCAGCCCACCAGATCATCGAACATCGCCGAGGAAATGATGACCGTTCCCATTTCCGTGCGCAGCAGATTTAGATCCATGAGGATCTTTGCAATCACCGGCAGTGCGGAAATCGACAGCGCCGTGCCCACAAACAGAGAAAAAATCAGAGGATTGGCGCCGGCCTCCGCGCCCAGGTACTTGGGAAAAATTTCAGCTGCCAGAAAACCGGCGCCGAAAGGAAATGCCACGCCGAATATACTCACCAGCAGCGCGCTCTTCCCCTGCCGGAAGATGCTGCGCAGGTCGATCTCAAGCCCAGCCGTTAGCAGAAAAAACACCACTCCCAGGGTCGTCACCGTTTCCAAAACAATGGGCATCGGCCCGGTCGTGGGAAACAACGTTTCGTAAAGATGGGGCCGGTAGTGGCCTAAAACTGTTGGTCCCAGGAAAATGCCAACAGAAATTTCCCCCAGGATCGGAGGCTGACCGATCTTCTGCATCAACTCCGCGGCGACTTTGGCGCAGCCGAGCAGCGTGGCTAACGCCATAAACATCGTCATTACGTCGTGCGGAGTAAGGTGCGGCATAGCAAGACCTGAGCCTTCAACTTATTGGTGAATGCATCTTTGCGCAATTAACTCACCGGGGACCCAGACACCGCTATTAGGGTCCCCGTGTTGTACGGCCTAATGTGTACAGCAAACACTGTAGGCACCGATCAGTTAGCCGCGAGTACACTTTCTCCCCTCTGTGAAATGTCGAGCAAGGAGACGTTCAATGAAACGCAAGTTGCCGGTTGTGGCAGTCATGCTGTTCTCGCTAGCAACGCTGGGCCTGGCACAAGACCGAGGCCAGCCCTCATCCAAGTCGCAAGACCGCATCGTCCGCGAAGTTCGCCATGAACTTCTCATGCTCCCCTATTTCGGGGTTTTCGATAATATCGCCTTTCGAGTCGACGGCAGCACCGTGACCCTGATGGGCCAGGTGGTCCGCCCCTCGCTAAAGTCCGACGCTGAAAATGCGCTGAAGCACATCGAAGGCGTTGAAAAAGTCGACAACCAGATCGAAGTACTTCCGCCTTCTCCCATGGACGATCGTCTGCGCCTCGAGTTGTACCGCGCAATCTACGCCTATCCTGCTCTCGAAAAATACGCCTTAGGCGTGCAGAAACCGATTCGTATCATCGTGAAGAACGGCCATGTGACTCTGGAAGGCGTGGTTGACAATGAGGCCGACAAGAACTTTGCCGGGGTGCGCGCCAATGGCGTTCCCGGAATCTTTTCGGTGACCAATAACTTACGGGTGGAATCGTCGAAGTGATGTAGGAGCCTAGGCTTTTCCGAACGGATCTTCCAGCGACGGGCTTTGCCGAGTGAATAGTTCTGCGCCGTTTTCCGTGACGTGCATGTCATCTTCCAGGCGAATGCCAAATTCGCTGGGGATGTAGATGCCGGGCTCGTCGCTGGTGGTCATGTTCGCCTGGAGCTTGGTTGTGTTGCCGCGAACGAGGTAAGGCCACTCGTGCATATCCATGCCCATGCCGTGACCGAGTCGGTGAGTAAAGTATTTGTAGTCGGGTCCATATCCTGCGTCAGTAATTACTTTTCGCGCCCCGGCATCCACCGCTCCGCATTCCACTCCCGGACGCGCCGCAGCCAACGCCGCGGCTTGCGCCTGATGCACAATGTCAAAGACTTTTTTCATTTTGTCGCCAGCTTGTTCCGGAACCTTGCCCAATACAAACGTTCGCGTGATATCGGATTGATATCCTTCCACAGTGCAACCATCGTCAATTATTACGATCGAGCCTTCGCGAATCACTTGTGGCGTAGCCGATCCGTGAGGCAGTGCGGAATACTCGCCGACCTGCACGCTGGCCTCGCCGGGAAATCCTAATTGTCCATAAGCCGCCGCAATCAAGTCTTCTACCTGCTGCTGCGTCATGCCTTCCCGCAGAGCATGATAGACCGCTTCGTAAGCCGCCAGAGTCACTTGTGCAGCCAGCCGCATGAGCGCGATCTCGTGCGGCGTTTTGATCATGCGGCATCCGGCCGTCACCGGTGTGGCGCCTGTGAGCGTGGCTTGCGGCGCGGCCTTGGCAATTTCATTGGCGAAGACGAAGTGAACAGTTTCTTCAATCCCAAGCTTGCCGCCGCTGAGACCGCGTTCTTTCAATCCTTGCGCGACTCGCTGGTAGGGATTCTCATCTTCTTGCCACGTGCGCAGATCAGAACGCTCGCCATCCGGAGCATTGGCCATCTGCTCACGAGCACGGCTTTCTTCGAAGGCCGGACATATATAGAATGCCGATCCCTTGGCCGGCAGCACCAGGGCAAACAGGCGCTCGCCGCCCCACCAATGAATGCCGGTGAAATATTTCAGCGAGGTCCCTTCCATGAGCACAATGGCATCGAGCCCGTTCTCGCTCATCAGCCGGCGCGCCCGTTCCTGACGTTCGTGCCGCTCTTCGCGAGTAATCGGAACAGCTTCACTCTTGCGCGATTTCAACGCAGCGATCGACGGAGGCAGGGAAGGGTTGTCCGCTTTTTCTTTCGTTGTTGCTCCTGAAGCAGTGAGTGAACCTGACATTGCCGCGACTCCCGCCGCCACACCGCCCGCCTCCAGAAACCGCCGCCGAGAAATCATCCAGCCTCCGTATAAGAATCGTCATTATAGGTCTCCCGCTGACCTGATAGATAATTGCCCTCGTGGAATCAGGTTTTCAGTGCGCGGGTTGTGGCGAGTGGAACGCCACCACGGTGGACGAGTCCGCAGGCCGCAGGCAGAGCTATGTCGAGGACTGCCAGACCTGCTGCAGGCCAAACTTGTTGCGAGTGGAGTACGATAGCGCGCTGCGAGAGTTCTTCATCACCGCGGTGTTGGAGTAGTTGGCGCCTGGTTCGTGGGCAAATATAAAAGAATGATCGATATCTACGGATCACCCTTGCGTAGCACGATATAGTTACCTGTTCGGCGAGACGATAATCGCGGTTTCGAAAGGAATAAAAACCGATGGCAGCCTACACAGGCGGTGGACGGATGGTGGCTCACACTATGGTCACCACGCAGTTTGAGTTGGATGGTTTCAGGGTAACGCGCACCCTCGGCGTTGTGCGCGGAATCGTAGTGCGCTCCCGCTCCATTTTCGGCACCATCGGCGCCGGGCTGCAGACGCTGGTCGGTGGCAACATCACTCTGCTGACAAATCTGTGCGAGAAAACCCGCGCGGAAGCTTTCGATCTCATGCTGATCCACGCCGCGGAACTGGGCGGCAACGCCGTGGTTGGCGCGCGCTACGACGCCACTGAAGTGATGCAGGGCGTCACCGAGGTTCTGGCCTATGGCACGGCAGTATTCGTAGAAGCGATCAAGTAGCGACGCGGGTTGCCATTTCGCGAGCGAGCAATTCGGGGAGCACTTTCTGGCGCTGGTCGAAGATTTTCTTGATCGCTCGCTCGATGAAAAGCCAGTTGGCCAACGCGCCCAGCGCTCCGAATCCAACCTCATATTCAATTACATCCCTCACCACAGTTCCATCCAATCCATTTCGGCACTCCGCCCGGAACTCGTGCCGATGCTGCCATCGCTTGAACGGACCTTTCTGCTGGACGTCGGCGAAATGGTGATTCCACTCAAATTCCGTGATGACCGCAGTCCACTTGCGTCGCCAAGGTAGCCAACTCAACGGACGAAACGAAGTGTTGATGATCGACCCGATTCCAGCAACGCGCCGGCTTGATAGATCGTCCCGGCATGGCGAGGGCGGCGGAGCAGCCAGATGCTGGCTATCCACCTGCGTAAAGGTTTCAGGCGGCATCAGCCGTGGCAAGTTTTCTAGGTCGGCAAAAAACGCGAAAACGCGTGGCACTGCCACCGGTATCCAGTCGGCAAATTGCAGTTGGTGACCCACGAGAATATAACAGCCGGACAGCTACCATCTGCGGCTTATCGGCATTTTCCACAGGAAACTGCGCCCGCAGCGCGGACTTCAAGAAAAATCGAAGCGAATAAAGAGCGAACGAATCCGGAGCGTAAACCCAACTGCTTGTGGTCCCATTTCCGGTTCACCACAAGTCCTCGTAGTTTGAGCAGGAGGTACTAAAGTGTTGGTCCAACCTTTAACTTTCCTATTGACAATCAACAACTTACGGCTAAGATGTGGTACAAAGTGGTACGGAGTGGTCAAGACCGGCAAGTCGTGGGAACGGGTACCTGATAAAGAGGAGCCAGTGGGAAATCGACCCAGAAGCTCAAAAAACAGGCCGAACCAACAGAGATTGACCGAGCTTTGCGCCGCTTTTACCTCCCTCGTTGTGGTTGCAGTGCACATAGGTTTGGAAAATGTTTCGCGGCAATCACCCAACTCGCGTCGACGAAAAGGGACGGCTCAAGGTCCCCGCAGAATTCAAGCGGGTGATCGACGAAAAGTACGGACAGCAATACTACATCACCAGTCTGGATGGGAAGGTTGCTCAAGTATATCCCTTCGAGGAGTGGGAGCGGATCGAGCAGAAGCTGGCAGGGCTCTCCACCTTCAATCCTACGAAGAAGAAGTTTCTGGACCGCGTGAACTACTACGGGCAGGTGGTCGAAATGGATGGGCAGGGGCGGTTGCTGATACCGCAATTGTTGCGCGAAGCGGCGCAGATCAAAGGCGAGGTTGCGGTTACCGGCAACTTGACGCACTTGATCGTGCGCAACCTGGAGTCGTACCGCAAGCAGGTTGAGGAAGAAAAGTTTACGCCTGACGATGAGAAGACGCTCGACGAACTGGGCATCTAGTGGGCGAGGGTTCAACAGACACCCCTCAGGGGGTTGGGCATGGTGGTGGAAGGGAAGCGAGCCATCTTTCACCAAATCATGTTCCGGTTCTTTTAAAAGAAGCGATCGACTTTTTAAACGTGCGGCGTGGCGGGACTTATATCGACGCCACGGTGGGCCTGGGCGGACACAGTTACGAAATCGCAAAACGCCTCGGCGCACCGGGACATTTGATTGGCCTCGATAAAGATCCGGCGGCGCTGGAGAGAGCGAAAAGCGTCCTTAGTCGTTCGTCGTTAGTCGTTGGCGAACCCGATTGGCCGCGGATTACGTTGCGGCATCAATCCTTCGGTGAAATTGCGAACGACCAACGACCAGCGACTATCGACGGTTTACTGGCCGACATCGGCGTAAGCAGTTTACAGCTTTCCGATGCCGCACGCGGATTCAGTTTTCAGGCGGATGGACCGCTCGACATGCGGATGGACCCGCACTCCGAGCATACCGCCGAACAAGTGGTAAACCACCTCGACGAGCGCGAGCTTGCCGATGTGATTTACGAATTCGGAGAGGAAAGGAGGTCGCGGAGAATCGCCAGAGCCATTGTCCGGTCGCGGCCGATACGATCTACCGCACATCTTGCGGATGTCATATCAGCCGCGGCCCGGCCAATGAACCAGGCAGAAAGGCGAATTCATCCGGCGACCCGAACTTTTCAAGCTCTCCGAATCTTCGTAAACCGCGAACTGGATGAACTGAAGGCGCTGCTCGGAGCGGCGCCGCGGATTCTGAAGCCAGGAGGACGCGTGGTGGTGATCAGTTTTCATTCGCTGGAAGACCGCATCGTAAAGGATGCCTTCCGCGAAGGCGGAATTAAGGACAGGTACTTCCGGGTGTTGACCAAGAAACCGGTAACCGCATCCGAAGAAGAGCAAGATCGCAACCCGCGAGCCCGCAGCGCGAAATTACGGGCGGCGGAAAGAATTTAGATTCCGGAAAACCTGCCGGAGTCCCCGGCACAGCTGTAATGGCGTGCCGGGAGTTCAGGTTCTGATAGCGGACAAAGATCCGCATAGGCAGGCTTCGGCTATCCGGCTTCAGCAATGCCCGAACAAAATAGCTGAGGGCCGAAAGCCGAAGCTCGAAGCTAGGTTCAGGGTTCCGTGGTAGGAATCCAAATCTGAGGTTGGGAAATGTATACAGGAACATTGATCAACGATCTGATAGCTACGGTGGAGCGGGCCGAACGCGGCGCGTTCCAGAAACAAATCGTCGACGAAATGGAATTGCTGCGGATGTACGACCTGCAGGTTCCGCAGACCCAAAGTGAAACCGTGTACGCAGGAGCGGCATAAAATGGCAGCAGCAGCGGCAGGAGTAATGAACTGCGCAATCCCGGCGGCTCGGCGAAACACCCTCTTCACCGGAACCCCGGAAATTTATTTCGCCAAAGCGATCGACAACTCCCGTCTAGTAAAAGTGGAAGATCCCAGGAGAAATCGTGAGATGAAACAGTTTGGCACCGCGCTGGCTTGCCTGTTCCTGCTAGTGTTTACCTATGCCTGGCAGCACTTCCGGGCGATTGAATACGGATACCAGATCGAATCGTCGAAGCGCGAACTCAACAATCTAACCGAGATGAACCGCGCTCTTCGGCTGGAAGACGCCTCGCTGCGCGATCCCGAACGAATCGACGTAATGGCCCGCCGCATGGGCTTGGTGCCGCCGGAACCCGGCCAGGTGATTCGCATGGATAGCTCCTCGACAGAAGCGAACGCGCCAATAATGGCGAGTATTGAGCCGGTCACGGTGATTCCGGGGCAGTAGAAACTTGGCAGTAGAAAACGATCCGAGCTTTATTGCGCGACGGGGCAACGCCCGTCCCACGCGAATTTATCTGGCGGTCCGCCCGAACGGTGGTCCGCCATGTTTGTCTGGGGAAATGTGCAATCTAAGAAGTCCTTTGTCATTCCGAGGAGCGAATGCGACGAGGAAGCTGTTGTTTGCTTGCGCCGGCAACAGGCAGGTTCCTCTCCTCTCCTCTCCTCTCCTCTCCTCGCTCCGCGAGGTTCGGAATGACAAAGCTTGATGGCGGCGATCATGACTGCGAGTAACTCCAACCTCGGCAAAAATTCTCGACTCCATCTCCTGGGCGCAATCCTTTTTTTCTGGTGCGTGGCCATCTGCGCGCGGCTTCTCTATCTGCAAGTGTTTCACTATGGCGGATTCGTCAAGCAAGCCGAACACCAGCAGCAGCGCGAGATTCCGCTCTCCCCCAAACGCGGCGTGATCTACGACCGCTCCGGAAAAGAATTGGCCATGTCCGTTCTCGTGGATTCGGCCTTCGCCGTACCCTCCGAAGTAAAAGACCTGCCCACCGCGGTTTCGCTGATCACGCGCATCACCGGCGACGACCGCAATGTCGTCCTCGCAGACTGCCGCAATCACAAAACATTCTGCTGGGTCGCCCGCAAAGCCGATGACGAAACCATCGAGCGCATCAAATCGCTAAACCTGCAAGGCATTCATTTCCAAAAAGAGCCTAAGCGTTTCTATCCCGCGCGCGACCTTGCCGCCCAGGTGGTTGGAACCGTTGGCATGGAAGACTCCGGGCAAAGCGGCATCGAGCACGAGTTTGACGATGAATTGCGCGGCCGCGCCGGCAAAATGTTCATCTCCGTCGACGCTCGCCGCCAGTGGTTCTCCGACGTCGAGAAGCAGCCCGAGCCAGGTGAAAATGTTGTCCTCACCATCGACAAGAACATTCAATACATCGCGGAAAAAGAATTGGATCAGGCGATTCACGACACTCAGGCCATAGCAGGTACAGTCATCGTCGAGAACCCTCACACCGGAGAAATCCTGGCGCTCGCCAACCGCCCCACGTTCAATCCGAATCTGAGGAAGCAAATCACTCCTGCAGCTCTCACCAATCGCGCCGTCAGCTATATCTATGAGCCCGGTTCAACCTTCAAGTTGGTAACGATTTCCGCCGCACTCGAAGAGAAACTGACCAATCCCGATGAGATTTTCGACTGCCAGATGGGATCGATTGTCTACAACGGCATGCGCATCCGCGATTCAAAACCGCATGGTTTGTTGCCAGTCTGGGGCGTTCTGGCCGAGTCGAGCGACGTCGGCGCGATCAAAATCGCGCTGCGCTTAGGCGAAGACCGCTTCTACAAATACATTCGCGCCTACGGATTCGGACAGCAGACCGGAATCGAGTTACCCGGTGAAACCCGCGGACTCACCAAGCCTGTGAGCCGCTGGTCAAAAGTTTCGATCGCCGCAATCTCGATGGGCCAGGAAATCGGCATCTCGCCAATTCAGTTGTCCGGATTAATCTCCACCTTCGCCAACGACGGCGTTTGGGTCGCGCCCCGCATCCTCACCGGCAAGGTAGAACCGCAGGGCACACCCAAGACCGTGGCCTTTCATGCCGGCCCGTCGCACCGCGTAATCTCGAGTGAGACTGCAGCGAAGATGCGCGCGATGATGCAGAAAGTCGTCCTCGAAGGCACCGGCCGCAAGGCGATTCTGGAAGGGTACTCGTCGGCCGGAAAGACCGGAACGGCGCAGAAAGTCGATCCCGCGACCGGAGCTTATTCCAAAACAAAATATATTGGCTCGTTTGCCGGATTCGCGCCAGTGAATAATCCGCAAATCGTAGTTGCAGTAATTCTGGATTCGGCGGTCGGCCTGCATCAGGGTGGACAAGTTTCCGCGCCAGTCTATCGCCGTGTTTCCCAACAGGTGCTTGAGTATCTCCACACCCCGCACGACCTCCCATTTGCGCCTCAGCGCCAGTTGCTGCTCGCACAAGCGAAAACCAAAGATAGAGACTTAGAAGAAGGCACTCCCGATCACCCCGGGGAACCGTTGGAATCAGCGGAGGTCAACAATGACTCCTTTGTGGCGCGGGCTACGCCGGCGACTGCCCGCAGCGACGGAAAAGTCGTGCAAGCGGCGATTCGCCAAACTGAGCCGTTGCCAGCGCCGCAAGCAACCCAATCGCAACCCGACGCCAAAGAATTTGTTCCCGTTGGTGACTCTGCGCCGGCCCATCCCCCGGCCGCTGGCACGGTCGTGCTCGACGTTGAGCAAGGCGGCTTGGAGGTACCATCTTTCGTCGGCAAGACGGTGCGCGGCGCCGTGGAAGCCGCTCAAGATGCTGGCCTCGAACTCGAAGCCATAGGTAGTGGCCTGGCCCGCCAACAATCTCCCCCCGCCGGAACCCACGTAGTAGCCGGCGCCCACGTAATAGTCCAGTTCGGAAGATAAATCCCGCTCCACCCCGTGCCCCCTGTGGTTAAGGTTCTTCGCAGTTTGACCCGCCGAAAAACCGCATGTTAGGGTAAACAGTCACATCATCTCCGAACGCCAGTGCCGCTCATTGGTTGAGGTTCAGATTTTGTCCACGGTTGAATCGACGCCCGCACCCACCGCTGAAGTCCGAAAGACCGCGCTGAACGCTGTCCATCGCTTGATGGGCGCGAAAATGGTCGACTTCAATGGCTGGGACATGCCGGTCGAATATCCCGCGTCAATCGGCGGCGGAATTATCAATGAGCACGTGGCAGTACGCACGCGCGTAGGAATTTTCGATGTGAGCCACATGGGCGACATTCGCCTCGCCGGCTCGCAGGCCCTGGCTGCCGTGCAACACATTTCCATGAATGACGCTGCGCGCCTCGCAATCGGTCAGGCACAGTATTCGGCACTCCTCTATCAGCAGGGAACTTTTGTAGATGACGTGATCGTCCACCGGCTCGGCGAGAATGAATATCTGCTTGTCATCAACGCCGGCACGCGGGAAAAAGATTTCAGCTGGGTGCGTGACAATACCCGGGACTTCGATTGTGCAGTAGAAAATCTTTCCGACGACTTCACCCAGATCGCCGTTCAAGGTCCAAAGGGCGTGAACACGCTGCAAAAGTTAACCGACGCCGATTTGAGCTCGGTAAAGTTTTACTGGGTAACGCGCGGCTCCGTCTGTGGATTGAAAAACATTTTGATCGCCCGCACCGGCTATACCGCCGAAGACGGATTCGAGATTTACATTCCGTCCGACGAAGCCACCAGCGCCAAAGTTTGGAATGCCATTCTCGATGCCGGCAAAGAATTCGGCCTCGTCCCTTGCGGCCTGGGCGCGCGCAACACCCTGCGTCTCGAAGGCAAACTCCCGCTCTACGGACACGAAATTTCCGATACGATTAACGTTTGGGAAGCCGGCCTTGACCGCTTCTGCAAGATGGAGAAATCCGAGTTCATCGGCCGGCCCGCGCTGGAGAAAGCCAAAGCTGCCGGATTGAAAAGAACTTTGGTCGGCCTTGAGATGACCGACCGCGGCATCGCGCGCGACGGTTACAAAGTGTTGGACAGCGGCGGCCGCGAGATTGGTTACGTAACCAGTGGATCGCCGGCCCCGTTCTTAAAGAAGAATATCGCGCTGGCCTACGTGCCTCCAGGTTTCGCGGCAGTAGGCGCGACGTTAAAGGTGGAGATTCGTGGGCAAGGCGTCGCTGCACAAGTTGTGCCGACACCGTTTTATAAGCGTCCGAAAAAAACTTAGCCACGAAGGATACAAAGTCACACAAAGTAATTTGCTGGAAGCTAGTAGCCAGAAGCCAGGAGCTAGATTCAATGATGCCCTATCCAACAGATCGCAAATACACGAAGCAACACGAGTGGATCCAGGCAAATGGCTCGACAGGCACCGTCGGCATCACTGACCACGCGCAGGAGTCGCTCGGCGACATTGTTTTTGTCGAACTGCCCATGGTCGGCGCGGAACTCACGGCTGGCAAGCCCTTTGGCACGGTCGAGTCGGTTAAGGCGGTTTCAGATCTGTATGCTCCCGCTTCCGGCACCGTAACCGAGGTAAACGAAAATCTCGCCACCTCGCCTGAAGCGGTGAATAAAAACGCGCACGGTTCCTGGATGCTGAAGATCACTCTGAAGAATTCTAAAGAGTTGGACGCGCTGCTCTCCCCAGCAGATTACGAAAAGTATGTAGCCGAGGAAGGTGGACACTAAAGGGCTGCATCGCCAGCAGTGTGATTCTGGACACGGTTTAGCCCACCCGCCGCTGGCACAATCGAATTGCTCTCCACTTACATCTAATCAACTTCCTATGCGTTATTTACCAAAATCTCCCGCCGACCGCGACGCCATGCTGAAGGCCATTGGCCTGCGCTCGGTCGATGAACTGTTCGCGCCAATTCCGGCGGAATACCGCCTGAACCGCGATCTCAAAGTTCCGCGCCAGATGGCGGAATCGGAGATCGTCGATTATTTCCGTCAGCGCTCGCGCGAAAACGGAGAAGGCTACACCAGCTTTCTCGGAGCCGGGGCCTATGCCCACTATCGCCCCGTCATTATCGATTCGCTCATCTCGCGCGGAGAGTTTCTTACGGCTTATACGCCGTACCAAGCCGAGATTTCGCAGGGCACTTTGCAATCCATTTTCGAATTTCAAACCATGATCTGCGAACTGACCGGGATGGAAGTGGCCAACGCTTCCATGTATGACGGCTCAACTGCCGCCGCCGAAGCCGTAATGATGGCGGTTCGCCTCACCGGTCGAAGATCCGTAATCGTGGCGCGCAGTTTGCATCCGGAGTATCGCGAGGTTCTGGCGACTTACGCGACCCATCAGGGCATGCCGCTCTCCATCGCTGGTTTTGCCAACGACGGTCGGCTGAATGTGGGCGAACTGGAAAAATCGATCACTCCGGAAACCGCCTGCGTTCTGATTCAGTCTCCGAATTTCTTCGGCACTATCGAAGATGTGGCTGCGATTGCCGAGATCGCCCATAAGAATGGCGCATTGCTCGTTGTGTCCATCGCCGAAGCAGTCTCGCTGGGAATCGTCGAACCGCCACGCCAAGCCGACATCATCGCCATGGAGGCGCAATCGTTCGGCGTTCCTCTCGGATTTGGCGGCCCTTACTGTGGAGTGATTGCAAGCCGGGATAAATTTGTGCGTCAGATGCCCGGACGCTTAGTCGGTCAGACCGTCGACAAGCAAGGCCGACGCGGATTCGTGCTCACTCTCGCCACGCGCGAGCAGCACATTCGCCGTGAAAAAGCGACCTCCAATATCTGCACCAATCAGGCTTTAGTCGCTTTGATGGTCAATATCTTTATGAATGTCTACGGCAAGGTTGGCCTGAAGGAGCTGGCCAAGCAAAATTTGGCAAAGACCGCCTATGCGGCCGGACAATTCGCCAAGCACGGCAAGATTTTATTTTCCAATGCGCCTCGCTTTAACGAATTCGTCGTGCAGACCGAGGAAGATCCGCAAGCCATAAATGGTCGTCTGCTGAAGCGCCAGATAGTTGGCGGCCTGCCGCTGAAAAAGTTTTATCCTGAACTGGGGAACGCTGCATTGTGGTGCTGCACAGAACTCACAACTCGTTCTGCAATTGACGCGGCCGTCGCAGGGGTAGCTAAGAGCGAAGCCCCGGCACCATCGACTAAAGAAGAAGCGGAAGAGGTGGCGCGATGAAGCCCACTGGACCTAAAGCCACGCTTCACGTCAATCAGAATGAGGGATTAATCTTTGAGAAATCTTCCGCCGGCAAAGCTGCCTGGAAGCTGCCGCCGCTCGATGTTCCGGAGGTAGATGCGGCGAAACTTCTTGGCGCTTCCGAAAGAAAAGATCTCGGCAACATGCCCGAAGTGAGCGAGATCGAAATCATTCGGCACTTCACGCGTCTCTCTACGTGGAACTACGCCATCGACCTTGGCATGTATCCGCTGGGCTCCTGCACCATGAAGTACAACCCGCGCGTGAATGAAGCCGTGGCCCGGGTCGAAGGGCTCGCGAACGGCCATCCGTACCAGCCGGAGAAGATTTCACAAGGCGCGCTGCAGATTCTAAAAACCCTGAGCGAGTGCCTGATCGACATCACCGGCATGGATGCCATCACGCTGCAGCCCGCCGCCGGTGCGCACGGCGAGATGACCGGACTGCTGATGGTTCGGGCCTATCACCATGCGCAAGGGCGCCCTCGCAAAAAAATTCTGATTCCCGATTCAGCGCACGGAACAAACCCCGCGACGGCGGCGATGGTTGACTATGCCGTCGAGAATTTGAAGTCCGATTCGCGCGGCATGGTGGATATCGCCGCGCTCGAAGCGCAGATGAACGAAGACGTCGCCGCGCTCATGCTGACCAATCCCAACACATTGGGAGTTTTCGAGCAGCAAATTCACAAGATCGCCGACATCCTGCACGCCAAAGGCGGTCTGCTTTATATGGATGGCGCGAACATGAATGCGCTGGTGGGGAAAGTGCGCCCCGGCGATTTCGGCGTGGATGTAATGCACTTGAACTTGCACAAAACTTTTTCCACGCCGCACGGCGGCGGCGGCCCGGGCTCGGGACCGGTGGCAATCAAGAAGAAGCTTGAACCATTCCTGCCCACCCCGGTTTTGGTGACTAGAGCCGACGGCAGTCTCGGTTTCGAATACAACCGCCCGCAATCGGTCGGCCGGGTGCGTGCGTTCTATGGAAACTTTGGCATGTTCGTGCGCGCACTCGCGTATATCCAGGCGAACGGCCCCGACGGATTACGTCAAACCACTGAAGATGCGGTGCTGAATGCCAACTACATTCGCAAGGGACTTGAGGGTACTTACGATCTGCCCTACACCACGCCCACCATGCATGAAGTTGTTTTCAGCGACAAGCTACAGGCCAAGAAGGGCGTTCGCACGATGGACATCGCCAAGCGCCTGATTGACTACGGATTCCATCCTTATACAACGGCCTTTCCGCTGATCGTGCCCGGCGCTCTCATGATCGAACCGACCGAGAGCGAATCGAAGGAAGAAATGGATCTGTTCATCGATGCCATGAAGGCGATCGCGGAAGAGGTGAATGAAGATCCGCAAATCGCTCTCAATGCCCCGCACTCGACGCGAGTTTCCCGGCTCGATGAAACGGCGGCAGCCCGCAAGCCGGTGCTGCGTTGGAAGCCGCCCGCGTAGTCGTTAAGCTAATTGAGTCCTAATCAGGTTGGCCGGATGTTCGGTCAACAATAAAACTGGCAATCAACACTCGACTTACTTCGCCGAGATTTCCACCGAGGCTCGTGTCGTGTCCCAGTCGATGTGCATTTTGCATCCGTTCGCCGACTTGTCATAAGCAATGGTGAAGTTCTCAACCGAGGACGGCAGCTTCGAAACTTTCATGTCCACGCGCGCCAGTTCATCCCCTTCGTACTTGTAAGGAATGCCCCACTCGCCAGTTTTCTTGTTGATGATCAGCGTCCACTTGTCGGCTTTGGGCACGGTGAAAATCGTATAGCTTCCCGAAGGAATGGTCTTCCCGCCGACCACTACGTCCGCACTGGTAACAAACGTAGTTGCTTCGTTCGCCCCTGTGCGCCACACTTCGCCAAAAGGCACCAGTTCGCCATAAATTTTGCGCCCCTTCACGCGCGGGCTGGAGTAGTCGGTCTTAATCGTCTTGCCGCCGCCCAGGTCGCAGGTGGCCGAAGCGGCCGGACTGGGTCGCTTTCCGCCGCCCATCTGCGCGAAAGCAGCCGTCGTGAACAGCATGGCTAGAACCATAGAAATGGCGAGTCGTTTTTGCATGAAGTCTCCTTTTAAGATCTCTTCTTGTTAAGAAGGTTAGACGCGCCCAAATGGGATATGTCAGCAGAGCAGCAATTATGCTCCAATCCTGGCAACCGTTACAATCTTCTCATGCCAGTATTCGAGGAAAAGCAGGAAGAACTGGAACATTACGAGACCATGATGGGCGTGCCCCGCGGCCGGCTGGCCGTCACGATGGATACCATCACCGACGCTATGGCGCTGGTGGGGCAGCACGGCGTCTATTGCCAGAGCCAGCGCTGGCCAGGCAAGCCGGTCATGGATATTCAGATCATCATGAAAAGTCTGACCGATGCGAAGGAATTGATTCAGAGCGTGATGGAAGAACTCAAAAAAGAGAGTTAACCGCAGAGGGTCACTGGGTTTTCTGAAATGCCCTGTGTTCCTGTGCGATCCCTGTGGTCAAGTCTTAGGCCAGCGTGTATTTCCCCCGCTCAATCATCTTCTGCGCAATCTGCTGCCGTAATTCGATCGTATTAAACGGTTCATACTTCGCCAGCCGCCGCAGAATTGCCAGCTGAGTGCGCAGCATATCTCCGTCGGCGACTGCGGCGATTACTTTCTTTGCGGAGGATTCGACCTTCTCCATCGCTTGCGTCATATAAACGCGCGTCATGGCGATCGGAATCGCGGCCGCGGCTTCGCCCTTGGTCTCCGCAATCTTTTGCGCGCGTAAAACTGCCGACTCCATCGCATAAGTTTCAATCGTCATGTCGGCGATCGCGCCCATAATCTCCTGCTGATCCTGAATCGCCTGCATATACTTCTGCGTGGCCGCTCCCGCAGCAAACAGCCCGAGCTTTTTGGCCTGCCCCACAACCTTGCGCTCTTCGGCGAGAGGTCCTTCAAGATCGTCGCTCATCGAGGGGCCGGAAAGCACTTCGTCCATTAATTTCTTGATGGCAGGCATCAGCGGCAGCTGCCCGCTCATGGCCCGCTTCAACAAAAATCCCGTGATGATCAGCCGGTTGATTTCATTCGTCCCCTCGAAGATGCGGTTGATGCGCGCGTCGCGATAAGCGCGCTCGGCGGGATATTCTTCGACGAAACCGTAGCCCCCATAAATCTGCAGGCTCTCGTCGACCACATAACCGACCATCTCCGAGGCCCACACTTTGATGATGGAACACTCGACCGCATATTCCTCGATAGCCTTCCGAGTTTCTTTTATCGCCTCGGCGCTTGACCTATCGATTTCGCTCAACGCCCCGTCCATCATGCCCACGGTTCGATAGACCAGCGATTCGCCAACATAAATCAACGCAGCCATGTTGGCGATTTTCTCCCGCACCAGACCAAAATCGGCGATAACCTTATTGAATGCCTTGCGCTGCTTGGCGTACCCGATGGCGTTTTCGAGCGACACTCGTCCCCCGCCAACGCACATCGCGCCCAGCTTGAAGCGCCCAATATTCAGAATGTTGAAGGCAATAATGTGCCCTTTGCCGATTTCGCCCAGCAGATTTTCCACCGGAACCTTGCAGTCGTTCAGAATCACCGGACAGGTCGACGAGCCGCGAATCCCCAACTTATGTTCTTCGCCGCCAATCGAAATTCCGGGGAACGTTCTCTCTACCAGAAACGCGCTGAACTTTTCGCCGTCGATTTTTGCGAACACGGTGAACAAGTCGGCGAAGCCAGCGTTGGTAATCCACATCTTTTCGCCGTTAAGGATGTAATGCTTGCCATCTGACGTAAGCTGAGCGCGGGTCCGGCAGTTCAGCGCATCGGATCCCGACGAAGCTTCCGACAACGCATATGCGCCCACAATTTCGCCCGCCGCCAGCCGCGGCAAATATTTTTTCTTCTGCTCCTCGGTGCCAAAATAAACCAACGGCAGCATGCCAATGCCGCTGTGTGCACCCCAGGTTGTCGCGAATCCGGCGTACTGGGCTATGTGATCGGCAATCACGGCTGCGGTGACTTTATCCAACTCCAGTCCACCGTAGGCCTCGGGAACTTCAACGCCGCTCAGCCCCAGGTCTCCCGCCTTTTTCAGCAGATCGCGGGAGACGGAGAAATCTTTGTGCTCCATCTTCTCCACATTGGGCAGGATTTCGTTGACGGTGAATTCTTGCGCCGTCTGGCCGATCAACCGCTGCTGTTCGGTGAAATCTTCAGGCGTGAAGACTTCGTCAGTCCGACGTGATTCCAGAAGAAAACTGCCGCCGGAGATTCTGTTCTTAGGAATTGCAGTGGTGGTAGCCATCGAAACCTTTCAACCACGAAGGACACGAAGGTTCACGAAGAAAATCTCTGTTCTATCAACCTTCGTGTAACTTCGTGTCCTTCGCGGTAATTGCCTTTTTTATTTCCAGCTGGAACCGCACACAAAGCGCCTGATGCCGTCCTTCAAATGGACAACATTGAAGTTTATAAGCAATCCAATCGATTTGCCACTAAGCTTCAGGTACGAAAGTATTTGGGCCTGATGCACGGGCGCGACGGCCTCCACAGACTTGATCTCGACCACCACTAAATCTTCAACCAAAAGATCGATCCTGTACCCGAGTTCGAGCTTCACTCCACAGTACACGACAGGCAGTCCAACCTGCGCGGCTGACTGAACTCCCGCTCGGGCGAGCTCATATTGCAGGCAAGTGGTATACGTACTCTCCAGCAATCCCGGCCCTAATTCGGTATGCACCTTCATGCCAGCGGTAATAATCGCGTGGCTGGCCTGCTGGGCGGTTAATTGTAAAATGGGAACAGTGGCCATAAGACCCTCCAGCTTCAGCGGTACCGCATCTGCCAACTGGAAGTCCAGGTCATCCATCACACCGTCCAAAGATAATTCACCACAAAGGACACAAAGGTCCACAAAGGGAATCCCGTTATTGTCAAGATTTCCTTAGTGAACCTTTGTGTCCTTCGTGGTGAATTCAGTTTTTAATTCAGATTCTCGAAAATCCCCGCCGCGCCCATCCCTCCGCCCACGCACATGGTCACCATCCCATACCGTCCGTTGCGCCGCTTGAGCTCGCGGATAATGGTCGCCGTCAACTTGGCTCCCGTACAACCGAGAGGATGCCCCAAAGCGATCGCCCCACCATTCGGATTTACCTTCTCCGGATCGATCCCAGCTTCTTTGATCACCGCGAGCGACTGCGCCGCGAAAGCTTCGTTCAACTCGATCACGTCAATATCAGATAGCTTCAGCCCAGCCATCTTCAAAGCCTTCGGAATGGCGAAGACCGGCCCTAATCCCATTTCTTCCGGCTTGTATCCAGCCGTTGCGAACGAAACGTAGCGCGCCAGCGGCGTGATCCCCAGCGCCTTCGCCCGTTCTGCTGACATCACTACTGCGGCCGCCGCTCCGTCTGACATTTGAGAAGAATTTCCCGCCGTCACAGTCCCTTTCACATGAAACGCAGGCTTCAGCGCAAGCAACGCTTCGAGAGACGTATCGGCTCGCGGGCCTTCATCCATTTTAAAAACAATTTCCTGCCGCTTCGGTTTCGATCCGTTCGGCGTCGTGAAGCTCACCGGCACCGGCACCACTTCGTCGTCGAACTTGCCCGCCTGGATCGCCGCCAGCGCCTTCTGGTGGCTGCGCAAGGAAAATTGATCCGCATCCTCTCGCTTAATCCCGAAACGCTGTGCCAGACGCTCTGCCGTGAGCCCCATGTTGAGATAAGCGTCCGGATAGTTGCTCACCAGCCACGGATTCGGCGAGACCTTATGGCCGCCCATCGGAATCATGGTCATCGACTCGGTGCCGCCGGCGACGATCGCCTCCGCCCCGCCGCTCATGATGCGCTCGGCCGCCATGGCAATCGCCTGCAGCCCCGACGAGCAAAAACGATTAATCGTTAGCGCCGAAACCTCCACCGGCAGTCCGGCACGCAGCGACGCGATGCGCGCCACGTTCATCCCTTGCTCAGCTTCGGGCATCGCGCAGCCGAGAATGACATCTTCAATCTCTTTGGGATCCAGTTGCGGCACGCGTTCCAGCGCTCCCTTGATGGCGATGGCTGCCAGTTCGTCGGGACGAGTTGCCCGCAGTGTGCCCTTGTAGGCGCGTCCCACTGGCGTGCGCACGGATGAGGCAATGATGACTTCACGCATGATAGTTCTCAATTCCGTAAATATCGAGGAGACTCAAGGTATTAGATGTCGCTCCACTCACGCTCGCTTCACTTGCCCGGAGCGTAGAAGTAATAGTCTGCCGTGTAACTACTCTTCGATTCCGCGTCGTTATGCGCCGCATCGCATCCCTCAGCTGGCGGCTTTCCTCCCTTGGTGTGCACCCGCTGGATGGTCGTCACCTTCGCAAGCGATCCTTTTCCCGAATTACTCGCAACTTTCACCAAGAGCCAGGGAATGGAATCCGAATCCAGCGAGTCCACCTGTGCCGCGGTTTTCCCTGTAACCTCACTGCCGTCTTTCAACTTCCATGTCGGCCCCGCCGAGTGCTGCCCTATCACTTTGTCATTGCGATCGCGAAGCTCGGCCTCGGGCCCTTTGAGCGTCCAACTGAACCGGTCACCGGCTGCGGCCTTGCAGCTATAAATCTGCGCACCCGAAGCGTGAACGAACAGGACAACTTCTTCGCCAGAGGGAACCTGAATCGCATCCGGCGCATCCGGCGCAACTTCTTTCTGCTGAGGATTATTCTGGGGGGAGGTTTGCCCCAGAATTGTCGCATGCCCCGTCATGATCGAAAGCAGCCCGGCGGAGATAGTCAGCAGGTGTCTTTGTCTCTGTTTTTGCATGAGAGCGATTGTAGCAGCCGGCCCTCCAGCAAAGAGGCCTCGGATTACCGCTTCTCCCAATGTGTCGAATTGAATTGCTTGGCATCGAACGTTCCCGGATCCAGCTTGGCATTGCTTTGAATGTCAGAGTAATCTTCGCTGAAAACTTTCCTGTCGTCCGCATAAACTTCCACCCGCGCCGCCACCCAACCGCCCGCCATCGACCGATAGTCTTCAAAGCGAATCTCCTGAAATTTCTTCGGGTCTGCCTGCGTCGGCTCAAATAGTCGGACAAACAACAGCCGCTTCTTTTCCACCCAGAATTGTTTGGACTTCAGATCGCGCTTTTCCGCGCCCACCACATAAACCAGCTCCCCCTCCCACACTTCCTCATGCACCTTTTTAAGGTCGTATCCCTCGCCCTCCACAACCTTCGCAATGGTCTCAGGCCCCTGTCCATAAACGTCAAATCCCAGCACCAGCAGCATGTTTAGCCGAGGACGAGTACCCGCCTCCTTACCGTCTTTAATTATCGTGAGCGTTCCATCGACCATAAGATATCCGTCGCCCTTGCTCGGATCTCCAATATCGATGCGCAATTTCGCGGGCAGTTCCAGCGCCTCGTACCAGGTTTCAACTTGGGTGGTGCCGTTGGCGTTGTAGGTGGTGCTCTTCTGCGTAAACGTCAGATTGTGGTACCAGGACTTGGCGTAGTGGTCATGCATGGCGCGCAGCACGTCCTGGCCGCTCTGCATATCTTGAGCGTGGGACACGGTTAATGCCGCAAGAACAATCATCGGCAATCGCAACATCGCACTTTTCATAATCTCTCTCAAATTCCTCCTCCGCATCGCATGCCCAATTTATTATCAGTTCCTCAGCGTCTTCCCCGTCTTCAACGTGTATTGAATTCTCTCCTGCGTTTTCTTCTCGCCGCACAGCGATTTAAATCCTTCCCGCTCCAAGTCCAAAATGTACTGCTCGCTCACCGGCATCCCTGGCGTAACATTGCCCCCGCACAAAACCTCGGCAATCTTGGCGCCTAGTTTCACCTCGTAGTCCGTGATGAAATCGCCCTGCCGCATCAGGTGAACTCCCATCTTCAGCGTCGCCAGTAGACTTTCGCCCGGGGCGGGGATGTCAGTCCGCGGTACGGGCGGCTCATACCCGGTGCGCACCAGTTCCAGCGCACGCGCCTTGGCGTCGGAAAGCACCCGCTCACGATTCATGCTGATACGGTCGCTATCGTTCAGAAAGCCGAGGCTGCGGGCTTCATGGGCCGAGGTAGCCACCTTCGCGGTGGCAATCGTTTCGAACGCCCGCTTCATCGCTTCCAGCATTTCGATCGATCCGGCCAGCGCATCGGCAGAACCTTTGCCGCCGCGCGCCGCAGTGGCGCCATCAATCGCGCGCAGCAACATCTCTTTGCACCCGCCCCCGCCCGGAAGCAGCCCCACTCCAACTTCCACGAGCCCGGTATAGAGCTCGGCGTGAGGTTGTCGCGCCGCCGCATGCAGCGAGATTTCCGTGCCCCCGCCCAGGCATAGCCCAAAAGGCGCGGCCACTACCGGCTTGGATGAGAACTTGGTCGCCTGCGTCATTCCCTGAAACTGCCGGATGGCAAGATCAACATCGTCCCACTCTTCTTCCTGCACACTCATCAGCAGCAACATCAAGTTTGCGCCCACCGAAAAATTCGTGGCGTCGTTCGTAATCACGAAGGCGTCAAAATTGTCGCCGGCGCCGCCCGGTTTCAAAGTTTGCAAGATCAGGCCAACGATGTCCGCTCCCAGCGAATTCATCTTGCTATGAAACTCAATGCAAGCTACGCCGTCACCCAGATCGACCACGGACGCCCCGGAATTCTTCTTCACCACGCCATTCGACTTCTTTGCCACTGTCACTGACCACACGCCCGCGGGAACCTGAACCGGCCGCCAATTGCTCGCTCCTGTATTCCAGTACTTGCGTCCAGATGCAGTTTTAGGATCGTCGGCGTACCAGTTCTTCTGTCCGGCCGCGAGCAGTTTCTCCACATTCGCCGCCACCGGCCTGCCTTCTTTTTTCATTCGCGCGACCGTAGCCTCGACTCCGGCAGCGTCCCACAGTTCAAAAGGACCAAGCTCCCAATTGAATCCCAGCCGCATGGCACGATCGATCTCCACGATCGAGTCGGAAATCTCCGGCACGCGATTGGCCGAATACGTCCACAGATCCGCGAGTGACGACCACAAGAACTGCCCTGCCTTGTCGACCTTCTGCGCCCCGCCGCCTTCCATACCCAACAGCATGCGCAGCCTCGCTCCCGTCTCCTCAATATTCTTCGCCATATCGAGCGCGGCGAACTTTGGCTTTTGCCGCGGATGATATTCCAGCGTCTTCCAGTCCAGAGCCATCCGCTCGTCTTCTTTTCCTTCGCCCCCCTTCACTTTCTTATAAAATCCGCCCTTGGTTTTATCGCCCAGCCATTTGCGCTGCAGCATCTGCGTAAAAAAATCCGGCAGATGAAGATCGCTGCGTTCGTCGTGCACATTCGCGGTCGTATTCCCAACCACATGCCCTAGAATGTCCAAGCCGACCAGATCAATCGTGCGAAATGTCGCCGACCGCGGCCAGCCCACCGCCTGGCCCGTCAGCGCGTCAATTTCTTCGATGGTTAAATCCATCTCCTGCATCAGCCGCATCACGTTGAGCACGGAAAAAGTTCCAATCCGGTTGCCAATGAAGTTCGGCGTGTCCTTGGCAATCACCACGCCCTTTCCCAGCCGCACATCGCAGAAGTGCGACACCGCTTCAATCGCCGCCCGATCGGCCTCCGGCGTCGGAATAATTTCGAGCAATCGCATGTAGCGTGGCGGATTAAAGAAGTGCGTTCCAAACCACGCGCGCCGGAAATCATCGGAAAATCCTTCCGCAATTTTCCCCACTGGCAGCCCGCTCGTGTTGGTGGTGATGATCGTTCCGGGTTTTCTGACGGCTTCAACTTTCCGCAGCAGCGACCGTTTGATCTCAAGATTCTCAACCACGGCCTCGATGATCCAGTCGACCTCGGTCAACTTTTTCAAATCATCTTCAAAATTCCCCACCGTGACCAGGCGGGCGAGCGCAGCATCCATGAATGCCGCGGGCTTTGATTTCTTTGCCGCGTCCAGTCCCGCCGCCGCAATCTTATTGCGCGCCGGAGCATCCGCATCCGGCGGAACAATATCGAGCAAATAGCTGGGGACGCCGGCATTGGCAAAATGCGCAGCGATGCGTGCGCCCATAGTTCCGGCGCCAAGAACGGCAACTTTATTAATTCGTTTGATCATGAAGCCCCTTAGAAACCGACGTACCCCGTGCTCCCCTGAGCCCTCTGTGTTTAAGTTTTTGCCTCTAAGTTAGAGGTGAGATCCACGGAAAATTCCGCTACGGCAGTTTATCCACTGCCCAGTCGTTGTGGCCAGTGTTGACCACGACGATGCTGGTGAAACGGCGCCGCAGCCTGCCATTTTTGGAACCGCCACTACTGATAAGAACGATAGGAAATTCGTATCGATCATGCTTCAGTGCTTTCCCCCTAGTGATTTCAAAGGCTGCGGCACCCGCACCCAAAAAAAAACGTTCCACATCTTCTGCTGTGGCCGATTCCTTGGCATGACTGCTAAGTAGCACCATTCCATGTTCGACGTCGCCCGACTGCCATGCCTGAAGAAATCGATCTGCCACCGCCAGCGCCGATCCGTAGCCGGAGTCCAGCCCTTCAGAGCGAGACTTGGCTCCCAGCGCCGGAAGCGCAATCAACAAACACAAAGTTATGAACCCGACGAATCTCTGCATAGCGCCTTCAGGCACTGCGGTTTTCCGCGCCGCGCACTAATTCGCCATGTGCTCGCACATACTCCACCGCCCGCTGCGCCATCTCCTTCTCTCCTTTGTAAGCGAGCAACTTCGGGGCGTCCTCCAACCGAATCCAACGCGCCCGTGCCACTTCAATTCGCATTTCCGGCGCAATCACATTGATGCGCCCAGAGATATACCGCATCAGGTAGAAGGTAACAATCTTGAACACACGCTGCCCATCGCCCCACGCTCGCGTGTACACATACTTAATATCAGCGAGCTTACTGACCAGTTCGGCAGTGACTCCAGTTTCCTCGAAAACCTCGCGCACGGCCGTCTCCGGCGCCTTTTCTCCGGGATCGACCAGCCCCTTAGGCAGGGCCAATACCTTCTTCAGCTTGGTACCCCGGGACGGCCTAGCGCTGCGCTCGGCATCCCCTGCCGGCTCGATCGCGGCTATCCACCAGGTTCCATTCCGGTTTCGGACCACGACCCCTCCGGCTGAAATCTCCCGCACCATATCTTCGCGAAGTTAACAGAAGCACTGGACTTAGTCATCCGTCCAAAAAACGGGGGTAATAGTACAGTAACCTCAGCATAAATCGCTCGTAACTCATGTAGCACCAAAGTGGAGTGCATCATTGCCCAAAAAAGTGGCATCCTAGAAAATGCGGCAGGAAAGATTCAACGCAATGCCGCCAGCAGTACGGAGTTCCAGCGTGAGGTTCCGGTGAAGAGTCTTGGCAAGATCATCCGGTCCGTGCAGGCCTTTGGGCGGGAGCTATCCCGCAAAGGTCTCGCTTCCGGCACGCGAACTCCGATTATCGGACTCGCCCTCGGCGGTGGTTTCGCCCGTGGCATGGCTCACATCGGAGTCCTGAAAGTTCTCGAAGAAGAAGGCATCCCCGTCCGGCTCATCGCAGGCACCAGTGTCGGCGCGCTCATCGGAGCCGCGTATTGCAGCGGCCTTTCCGTCCAGGAACTTGAAGCACTCTCACGCTCGGTTCGCTTCACCACCTTCGCCCGCTGGACGGTTTCACGCTACGGCTTCGCTTCGAACGACCGAATGGTTGCATTCCTCGCCCGCACTCTGAAAGTGAAAACTTTCGAAGAGTTGCTGATTCCTCTAGGAGTCACTGCCACCGATTTCAACACCGGCGAAGCGGTCGTCTTTCATTCTGGCTCAATCGTCGAGCCCGTGCGCGCCAGTTGCGCCTACCCAGGAATGTTTTTGCCGGTAAACATTCGCGGCCACTGGCTGGTGGATGGCATGCTCTCCCATCCCGTGCCATCGCGGCCGGTCCGCGAGATGGGCGCAGAGCGAGTTCTCGCCGTGCATTTGAGAGGACAGTGGTCGAAAGACGGCGCACCTCGCCACTTGTTCGATGTGATCGGCCAGTCTTTTGCCATCGCGCAGGACCAGATGAGCCATCTCTGGCGCGGCGCCGCCGACGTAGTGGTTGAACCTGATGTCGCCGGATTTGCTTATGATGACTTCAAACGTGCTGGCGAACTCATTCGCGCCGGAGAAGTTGCCATGCGCAAAGCGCTGCCCGAAGTTCTCCAGTGGATGGAAAAGCCGGCCGAAATTCCGGCTCCCGCGAAGCCCCGCCCTGTCATCGGACGCCCTGCGCCCATGTCTGCGGACTGACAGTTCATCAGTTCTGAACATTCTTTCTGAAATGCTAGCTCTGCGCGGCCTGGCACCCACTCCATCGCCCGCCACGTTGAGCTTGACCCTACCTCGTCACGCGCTTAGAATAAGTCTAGTCTGACTAGTCATTATTTGGAGTCTTGTTTCGATGCCAAAACGTCTTGATAAACAACACCACGCGCTTTCAGCAGCAAAGGTCGGCGGCGAATCCTGGCAGGTTCAGACGGCTAAGGCCCGGTTCAGCGAGGTCTTTCGTCTTGCCCGAGCCGAGGGTCCGCAACGCATTACTCGCCAAGGCAAAGAGGGAGTCGTAATGGTGGCGGAGGAACAATTCGATAAGTTAGTGCGCAAGTCTCGCCAACCCCAAAGCCTTGTCCAATTCTTCCGCCAATCGCCGCTGGTCGGCGTCGATCTCGATCTGGAGCGGAACCGAGATTCCGGCCGAAGCCTCGATCTCTAAGGAAATTGAGCGATGAGCGGATTCTTACTCGACACCAACTGTATTTCTGAAGTTGTTCGCGCGAGGCCAGAACCGCGAGTACTGACCTGGATGGATGCGGCGGATGAAAGATTACTTTTTCTGAGTGTCCTCACCCTTGGAGAAATACGCAAAGGCATCGCAGCCCTGCCGCAGAGCAAACGCCGAACCCATCTCGAGAGTTGGCTGGAAATGGAACTGCAACCGCGTTTCGCCGGCAGAATTCTTCCCATCGACGCCACCGTCGCGGATCGCTGGGGTTTGCTCGCAGCCGAAGCCAAACTCAAGGGAAGATCTTTGTCCGTAATCGACGGCCTCTTGGCGGCCACCGCACTTCACCACAATCTTACGATTGTCTCGCGCAACGTCCACTACTTCACACACACTCGGGTTCCGGTCTTCAATCCATGGGAGGCCTGACCGTTGACTAGGCAGCCGCAACCCTGTCTGCTTCCTCGCAAATCCTCTTCCACGCCCTCTCCACGTGCCGCTCCTGCGTGTTGGTCTGTCCTATGCAAAGCCTGAGAGTCAGTTTTCCATCCAGCTTAGTGTGCGTAAGAAACAAATCGCCGCTGCGGTTCAGTCGGTCCAGGATGCTCTGATTTACCGCGTCTCCCCCTTTGTGGCGAAAGCAGACCAGATTCAAGGGAACTGGAGCGGCCAGTTCGAAGTCTTTCTCATCGCGGACCCAGTGCGCGAATATTTGCGCCAGGCGCACATGCTGGCGAATGTGATGCTGCAAACCTGCGATTCCATAATGGCGAATCACGAACCACAACTTCAGCGATCGAAATCGCCGCCCCAGCTGGATATGCCAGTCGCGGTAGTCGATCACCGCGCCTGATTCCGTCGCTTGATTGCGCAAGTATTCCGGCAGAATACTCAATGTCTGAATCAGCGCTTTGCGATCTGCCACCCAGAAGCAATCGCAATCGAAGTTGGTGAACATCCACTTGTGCGGATTGAAGCAGTAACTGTCAGCAAGCCCGACTCCATTCTGCAGATGGCGAAATTCGGAACACAGCGCCGCCGTCCCTGACATCGCGGCGTCCACATGCAGCCAGAGATTATGCTCGCGACACACCCTCGCAATCTCGGCGATCGGATCCATCGCGTTCGAAGAAGTCGTACCGAATGTGGCGCACACAAAGCTGGGAAGCAGGCCGGCTCGCTTGTCCGACTCAATCCGCCGCGCGAGAGTATCGGGACGCATAGCAAACTTCTCGTCGACGTCGATCAGTCGCAAATTGGATGCCCCAATGCCCGCGATCATTGCCGCTTTCTGTAGCGACGAGTGAGTCTGGTTGGAGGCATAAGCGACGATGCGCCCGTCGCATCCTTTCTGATTGCTCGTATAATTCGTGGCACGCTCGCGCGCCGCCAACAGCGCGCACAGCGACGCGCTTGACGCCGTGTCTTGAATCACTCCTCCGCCAGTATTCGACGACAGGAATTTCTCCGGCAGCCCCAGCATCGGCACCAGCCAATCGAGCACCTGGGTTTCGAGTTCTGTGCAAGCTGGACTGGTCGACCACAGCATCCCTTGCACGCCCAGTCCGGAAGACAGTAAGTCGCCCAGAATCGCCGGGCCGGAAGCGTTGCAGGGAAAGTAAGCGTAGAAGTTCGGCGACTGCCAGTGCGTAATCCCCGGCAGAATCAGATTCTCCACGTCCTTCAGCAGAGCCTCGAACGGCTCGCCATGCGCTGGTGCATTCGCCGGAAGCGACGCGCGAATTTCTCCAGGCTTGACCCGCGATAGTACGGGAAAAGACTCAATGCGCGCCTGATAATCCGCGATCCAATCGATCATGGCATGGCCATGCCGTCGGAATTCGTCAGGAGTCATGTGAAAAGATTTTTCGTCAGACACGAACTCGACCTCGGAAACAAACCAAATCGTATCAGAGCAACAAAGATTTTCCTTAGTGAACCTTAGTGCCCTTAGTGGTCGAAGCCTTTGACTTTACTCTCACCACAAAGCTCACGAAGTCTCCGCTAAGTAAGCCGCCCAAAATACAATCGCGTCTTGTATTCGAACGCAACCCGCCCCTGAGAAGCGCAATCATCGAAGATGCGTCGCAGTTCGCGCAGCATGGCCGCGTGCCGCGGATGCTCCCGCCCTGGCGCGTAGGACGACGACATCAAACGTCCTTCCACCCCGGCGTAGTCAAACTCCTGCTGCATCGGAAACTGCCGCTCCTCAAATGGTGCCGGATCAAAAAATTCGTTTACCGCACCGGTCGTGTGCTCGTGCCGAATGTCCTGATAATCGGTTCCGTAATCCAGTAATAACCGTTCATACTCGCGCAGAAATTTCGTCGAGTCCGTAAGCCGCTCGTTCCACATCAATACCAGCCAACCACCCGGCTTCAGGATGCGAACGAATTCGCGTCGAGACCCCGGACGATCGAACCAGTGCGCCGCTTGCGCAGTAGTAACGAAGTCCACGCAGTGATCAGCCAGGGAAGTAGCCTCGGCGGTTCCGGCAACGCTGGCAAACTTCGGAAAGGCCGCGAGCAGCCGCTCTCCAGCCTCGCGCATCTCGGCATTCGGCTCGACGCCAAAAACGGGATTGCCATACTCCAATAAAGCCCGCGTCCAGATGCCGGTGCCCGACGCAATGTCTGCAACAGGGTGCCGCGGTGCCAATCCGCATTCCGCTTTCAGTGTTTGCAAAACTTCGGCCGGATAGCCCGGACGGTAGCGCACATAGTTTTCCACCCGATCGGAAAAACGGCTGGTAGCGTTGACAGCGAGCATAGGATTCAAATTCAGTTTTACTCTTCACATCTTAGCGGCGCGTGGCGATATTGTCCTCTCGTCAGGAACTTGGTAGCGGTGCAGTTTGATTGTCATTCCGAACAAGCGCTCTTTGCGCGGTGAGAGCCTGCCCTGAGCGAAGTCGAAGGGAATCTGGGCGAGCCGCGCGTCGCGTCGCGTTCTTTGCGACGCAATAATCGCGCGTTTGGCTCGCTTCCTTATTAAACTGCACCACTACCGGAACTTGTCTTTGCGCAAACTACTTCGGCCTAACTGATTTTTCAATAAGCCAAAACCCTCATCTCGTGCCGAGTGCGATACCATTCCATCTAAGCGAAAATTACTCTGCATGAGAATCGTCATCAAAGTCGGCACCAGCCTGATCGCCCCCGGTGGTCAAATCGACTCCAAACTGTTGCGCGGCATGGTCGATCAGTTCGATCTCAGCCGGAACGAATACCTCATCGTCACCTCCGGCGCGATCGCTGCCGGCATGTCCGGACTAGCGCTACGCAAGCGCCCCAGCGGGGTTCCCGGAATGCAGGCTTGCGCCGCCGTGGGCCAAAGCAAGCTGATGCACACATACGAACGCCTGTTCTTCGGCAAAAAAGTAGTGGCGCAACTGCTGCTTTCAAGCGACGACTTCACTTCACCAGTGCGCTACCGCAATTTGCAGAATGCTTTGTCTCAGTTACTTTCGCTCGGTGTCGTGCCGATCGTGAATGAAAACGACAGCGTCTCCGTTCGTGAACTTGAAGGAGCTTTCGGCGACAACGACGAGCTCAGCGCCCTGCTGGCCACCGCCGTGAAAGCTGACTGGTTATTGTTGTTGACCAACGTCGATGGCTTCCTGATTCCCCATGGCCGCAAGCAGCCCAGGCTGCAACGCGTTGTCCGAAAACTCACTCCCGCCCTCGAAGCGCAGTGCAATGGCAAGAGCACGCTGGGACGCGGCGGCATGATTTCAAAACTCCGCGCCGCCAAGCTGGCCAGCGAAGGCGGCGTTCACGTGGCCATCGTGAATGGAAGGCATCCCCAGGGAATCACGCTGGGAATGAAACGCAAAATTGGAACTTATTTTCCTCCACGGGAACGAAGCTGATGGCGCCTTCTATTACAACTCCGCTATCGACGAAGGAAAAGCTGCAGCGCGCTCGCCAGGCCTCTGCGAAGCTTGCCCTTCTCTCGACCGAGGAAAAAAATGCGTTGCTCCTGGCGATCGCGGATGCGATTCAGGCTCAGTCGCAATCGATTCTTGTGGCGAACCGCGAGGATATGGAAACCTCCGGCCTCGAAGGCGCGATGCGCGACCGCCTGCTGCTAAGTCCCGAGCGCATCAGTGGGATGGCGCAAGCTGTCCGCGATGTAGCCGCGCTCGCCGATCCGATCGGCGAAACTCTTTCAGAGTGGACGCGCCCCAACGGCCTGCGTATTCGCAAAGTGCGCGTTCCTCTCGGCGTGGTTGGAATCATCTACGAATCGCGCCCGAACGTTACGGTCGACACTGCGGTGCTCGCGTTGAAAACAGGCAACGCCATTGTCTTGCGCGGCGGGAAAGAAGCGGCCCGCAGCAATCAAAAATTAGCTGAAATTCTCGCGGCCGTGCCGGGCGTACCGGAAGGCTCGATTGAGCTTTTGGATTCGGCCACGCGCGAGTCCGTGCAGGAATTAATCAAAGCTCGCGGCTTGGTGGATGTGATTATTCCCCGCGGAGGCGCTGGCCTGATCTCATTCGTCAGCGAGAATTCCTCGGTGCCCGTGATCGAAACCGGAGCAGGGAACTGCCACATCTTCGTCGACGAGTCCGCCGACTTCGACATGGCAGATCGCATCGTGATCAACGCCAAGACGCAGCGCCCCTCTGTCTGCAATGCCGCCGAGAAACTGCTGGTGCACGAAAAGATCGCCGCTGAATACATCCCGCGAATCGTGAAGAAGCTGATCAAGGCAGGCGTGGAAGTCCGCGGCGACGAAAAATCTCGCAGCCTGGGAGCTAGCCTGAAAATTGGTCCTGCCGCCGAACAAGACTGGTACGAAGAATACCTGCGTCTGTGCATGGCGGTCGGCGTCACTGCGAACGTCGATCAAGCGATTGCCCACATCAATCGCTATTCCACGAAGCACTCAGATTCCATCATCACTCGCGACGAAGCCAACGCCCGCAAATTCCTGCGCGCCGTCGATTCAGCCGCAGTCTACTGGAACGCTTCCACACGCTTCACCGACGGTGGCGAATTTGGCTTCGGCGCCGAGATGGGCATCAGCACCCAGAAGCTCCACTGCCGTGGCCCCTTCGCTCTAGAGGAGTTGACTTCTTCCAAGTACGAGATTATCGGCACGGGCCACGTAAGAAGTTAAGCGCTGTTCCTGCTCGGGTACCAATACCCACTCACCTGCGAATCCCGCCTACACGATTTCTGAATTGAATTTCATCCGCCTTTGCTCTCGATGCCTGCGAAAAGGTGTTCACCTTCCTTGTGTCCGCTATCTGCCAAAATTTTGACATTGCTGAGACAAATTTCGGTTTGGATCGTGCTAAAAACCTTGCACGCCGACCCGTGGTTATCTAAACTTGTTCAACTCCAGGCCAACACAATTCTCCTTCAGCGAGGTATTCCCAGATGTTGCGCAAAACCATAACGCCAGTGATCTGTTTAGTATTGTCCTGTGGCTCGGCGTGGCTTTCTGCTTTAGCGCAGGAAGATGTGGCCATTCCCCACGCGCGGCTCAAGACCTACCATCCCGCGCCTAGCGGTTTTAGTCAGGAAACACTCGATCTCGTCGCCAGCGGAGAGTTTAGTTCCGCTACCCCGGCGAGTCCCATCAAGCTTCCCAGCTTTACTTACACGGTGACTTCAAGCCGAGACGGCAAGACCTATTCCGGAGTCATGGTCGGAGGTACGCCATTCAATGGTGGCGCGACCTCCACGACCGTCCCTGCCAAAATCATTCCCGTAATCGTGAAGACGGTTGCGCTCGGTACTGCCGTCAATTCCAATGGAGTGATTCAGGTTGCCACGGGATCCACCGCTGACCACACTACCTTCAATCCAGTCGCTGTAGATAACAAGTGCCTGACCACGCCAAACAACTTGCCGGTAGCCGTACTCCGCCAGTCCCCATTGTTCAACCATGCCGACTTCAATTTCGGGGGCACCGATGTGGGCACGACGCAGGGCACTGACGCCTTTCAACGGGCTAACTTCTGGGGAACCATCAACCGCGCCAGCTACCACGTCAATCTCTCGCCGATCCAACTCACTGCGCCGACCCTGAATGTTGCCGCACCTTCCAACGGAGTAGGAGGGCTCGCGCTCGATCTCCCGACTCTGATTCCCGGTTCTTGCGGCCGCGTTGCGCTGGTTGACATTGGAACGATCGATAATTTTGTGTCCAAGCAGCTCAGTGCTCTCGTAGCACAAGGTGTCAGCCCCAGTAATCTGCCGGTATTTATGTTTTACAACACCGCCTTCACTCTCGGCGATCCCACTAATCTCGGCAATTGCTGTGTCGGCGGTTTCCACGCTGCCGTCAATGTGGGAACGGTTGCGAATCCCGTAGCTCAGACGGTCGCGGTAGTTGATTTTGACATGACAGGTTTCTTCATCAACAACTCGGGCAGCGGCGTCCTCGACACGGAGATTGCATCCCATGAATTCGCCGAATGGATGGATGACCCGCTCGGAAACAACCCGACGCCAGCCTGGGGAAATGTGGGGCAGGTCGTGGGGTGCTCAAATGTACTGGAGGTTGGTGATCCACTGAGCGGCACCGAAGCGCCCAGAATCGCCATGCCGAACGGCTTCACCTACCACTTGCAGGAACTGGCATTCTTTTCCTGGTTCTACGGAGCCGACGATGGCGGGGCGCCTTCTCTCGGCGTACACAACTGGTTCTCCGATGACGGCACGTTCCTGGCCAGCGCGGGACCCGTCTGTCAATAACTCACACAGGCATAGCGCAGAAGAGCCGGAGCTCGCTTCCGGCTCTTTTTTGTTGGGTGCGCCGCCACGGACCTCAACTGGTAGTTCGCTGCCACAGTTGCGTGGGTAGAGAAAGAGGGAACAGAGCAGAAGTAAACTTCAGCGAACCTGCTGTGCTACCTTACTTACTTTCACCACCGAGCGCCCTATGAGATTGTTTTCGTCAGTTCTTTTTCCATTCATCGTTCTATTTTCATTTCTCCTCTCCAGTGCTTCTGGTCATCCATCCCCCACCCCTCAGCCCATCTTCGGTTTCCGCGACGCCACAACCGAAAACACCATCGAAGCGCGCTTTCTCGCCGTGCCGGACCCCAAGCTGGCGGAAGAACATCTACGCACTTTGACGCAAGCTCCACACATGGCCGGCACTCCGGAAGACAAAGCCACCGCCGACTACGTGGCGCAGAAGTTTCGCGATGCCGGCCTCGAGACCGAAATCATCGAATACAAGGTCTGGATGAACTATCCCGCTGAAATCAGTGTGGACATCACCGCGCCCCCCGGTGTTGAAATGCACGGGCCCACTCGCGAGCACGTCGATGGGGATCCTTACGATAACGATCCGCGCGTAGTCCTGCCCTTCAACAGCATGTCCCCTTCCGGTGACGTCGAGGCCGACGTGGTCTACGCCAACTACGGTACGCCCGAAGATTTCGAAAAACTGGACAAGCTCAAGATCGACGTTCACGGCAAAATCATACTCGTGCGCTACGGCCAGAATTTCCGCGGCGTGAAAGAGTTTATTGCTCAGCAGCACGGCGCGGCCGGAGTCATCATCTATTCCGATCCCTTCGACGACGGCTGGCGCCGCGGCGATAAATATCCCGACGGCCCCTGGCGGCCCGATACCGGTGTCCAGCGAGGTTCTGTCGGATACATGTTCGAATTTCCCGGCGATCCCACGACCCCGGGCATCGCATCGCTGCCTTCATTGCCCGACAGCCAGCGCATCGCTCCCGAGCAATCGGCGCAGATGCCGAAGATTCCGGTCACGCCGCTTTCCTACCACGACGCATCGCCTATTCTTCAACATCTCGCCGGCCCTGACTCGCCGCGCGAGTGGCAGGGTTCCTTGCCATTTACCTACCACATCGGACCCGGTCCGGTGCGGGTGAAGATGCACCTGAAGCAGGATTATCAGTTTCGGACTTTATGGGACGTAATTGGCCGCGTCCGCGGCAGCGACTCTCCCGACGAGTGGGTAGTCGCTGGCAACCATCGCGACGCTTGGGTCTACGGCGCAGTCGACCCCAACAGCGGCACCGCCGCGATGCTCGAAGCCGTCCACGGCGTCGGCGAGTTGTTGAAGTCAGGATGGAAACCAAAGCGTACCCTAATTTTCAGTAGTTGGGATGGCGAGGAAGAAGGCCTCATCGGTTCCACGGAATGGGCCGAGCAGCACGAAAGCGAACTGGCTCAAGCTCCCGCCTATTTCAACATGGACGTCGCCGTCTCGGGCCCAAGATTTGGCGCCTCCGCCGTGCCCAGCCTGAAGCAGTTTTTGCGTGACGTTGCCAAGGCCGTCCCCAGTCCAAAGGGCGGTACTGTCTACGAGGCTTGGCAAAAGATCGATCAGCCGGGCGCTGTTTCTGTTCAGTCTCCTGCAGAATCGGGCGCGGAGCCACGCCGTTCGCCCGCTGCAAACGTAAAGAACGATGTCCCGGTCGGCGACCTTGGCAGCGGCTCCGATTACAGCGCTTTTCAGCAGCATCTCGGTGTGCCCTCCACCGACATCAGTTCCACCGGGCCCTACGGCGTGTATCACTCGGTGTTCGATAATTTCGCGTGGTTCAAAAAATTCGGCGATCCCGACTTTGTTTACGAACAGCAGATGGCGAGAATATTCGGCCTGGAAGCGTTGCGTATGGCCGATGCCGACGTTCTGCCTTACGACTACGAAGAATACGGAACAGAGATCAACGCTTATCTGGATGCGACGAAGAAGAGAGTTGAGTCCAAACTCGGGGAGCACGCGCTCGATCTTAGAGCCGTAGAAGCCGCGGCGAAGCGCTTTCAGGAAGCCGCCGCAAAAATTCTGGCGAAGCAGAAAAATCCCCCGCGAGACCTAGCCCGCTTGAACCAAGCCCTGCTAGCCGCTGAGCGGGCTCTGCTGGTGCCCGGAGGTCTGCCGCACCGTCCGTGGTTCCGCCACGCCATCTACGCTCCCGGTGAATACACCGGTTATGCGGCGGTGGTGATTCCGGGAGTGAATGAAGCTTTAGACAAAGGCGACGCCGAGAGCGTTCGTCAACAATTGGCCGTGCTGACGGCGGCTTTGGATCGCGCGGCCAAGGTTCTCGAGGGATACAAATAGTCGTATTTGACTAGTCATATGACTAGTCCTATAATCACCGGAACCGGTAAATGACATGGGATCTTGGCAGCTACAGGACGCGAAAGCCCGATTTAGTGAATTCTTGAATGCGGCGCTCGAGAAAGGGCCACAAGTGGTAACACGTCGTGGCGTGGAGGCCGCCGTGCTAGTCCCTATTGCGGAGTGGAGGCGGCTGCAGCAATCCCGAACCCCCAACATCAAGGAACTGCTTCTTGCTCCCGGCTCCCGCTTTGATATCGTTCTTCCTAAGCGGAGCAGATGGAAGCGCCGCCCGCCCATCGACTTCAGTCATCCGGATTTCAAGTGATTCGGTATTTGCTGGATACAAATGTAATTTCCGAATTGCGCAAGACTAGGCCCCACGGGGCCGTGGTGGCTTGGCTGCAAAGTCTGGCGATCGAACAAATTTTTCTTTCTCCTGTCACGATCGGAGAATTACAGGCAGGAGTGGAACTGACCCGGAAACAAGACGCGGCTAAGGCTCATGAGATCGAGTCGTGGTTGACTGCAGTGGAAACGACGTTTGCTTTTGTGCCGATGGACTCGGCTTGCTTTCGGGAATGGTCGCGTCTGATGGCAGGAAAGCCCGCTGCTCTACGAGAAGACGCTATGATTGCCGCAGCCGCAAGGATTCACGGGCTCATAGTGGCCACGCGAGACGAGAAAGATTTTAAGCATCTCGGTGTCGAGATTATCAATCCGTTCAAGTTCCGCTGACCCCATGAACGCCACCCACGCACTCGGCCAATTCCTCCGCACGCTGCCCCACTCGGCGGCCGCCACGTTTCTCGCCCTCTTTCCCATCGTTGATCCCTTCGGGGGCGTGCCCATATTCTTCACCATGACCTCCTCCTGGTCGCCCAAAGACCGCCAGCGCACGGCCTTGAAAACCGGAGTCTGGGTGTTCGTCATCCTGGTCACTTTTCTTTTTTTCGGACGCTTCGTTTTACATTTCTTCGGCATCTCGCTTCCAGTTCTTAAAATCGCCGGCGGCCTGATCGTCGCTAATACCGCGTGGGGCATGGTCACGTCTCACGCCCGTATTACGCCCGAAGAAAGCGACGAAGCGCTCGACAAAGAAGACATTTCTCTTACTCCGCTGGCCATGCCGTTGATGTCGGGCCCGGGGGCAATCGGTGTGGTGATGGCGCTCGCCGCCAACGTGGACAGCGCTGCGTCGTACATGGGCATGGTCATCGGCATCGCCGCAATTGCTCTCACCGTTTTTCTTTTCTTCTGGTTAGGCGGCCCGCTGGTGCGGCGGTTGGGTCCCAATGCTGTCGGAGCCATTAACAAGATTTTCGGCTTTCTGATCCTCGCCATCGCCGTCCAACTCGTGTGGGACGGAGTTGCCGACTTCCACAGCTAGGATTGTGTGGCGCGGGCGCCCCCGCCCGCTTGGAATACTTACCCTCGGGGTTCGGATCCCGGCGGCTTTCGCGCTCCATGCCGTAAGTGAAGAACTTCGATCACGTGCTTATCGTCATCGAATCGGTAGTAAATCAGGAAAGGACTATGGAGCAGTTTCCTAACTCGGGGCCGCCTGCGGATGATGTTGCCCATGCGCGGAAAGCGGGCGAGTAGATCAATGTGGTCCAATAAGGAATTGCCGAAACGGATTGCTGCATCCGCGTCGTCTTCGGCTATGTGGCCGATGATTTCGGCGAGATCGTTCAGCGCCCTTTGCGTGTAGAGGAGGCCGTAATCCACTTGGGCAGCCGCTTGCGGACTTCTTCGGCCGGAACAGTTCGGCCGGCTTTCGCGTCCCGAACCCCTTCATCGATGGCGGCAAGCGTTTCCTCGTCTTCCTCGTCGGGGACGGGAGCAGGACTCTCGAGTTCGAACTTCTTCCCCTTCGCCATAGGCTTATCGTAGGCTGGAATCCTTGGGCGGCGCAATGGAATTCGCTCCCTCGTCTCGCACCCAGCTTTCGCTGAACGCGGCGACAGCCTGAAATCTAAGGTTTGTGAGGACCCCATTCGTGGTATTTCGTTGGGACAGGACCCACGACACCGATCTTTTCATAGCTCGCTATGGGGTCAGCTTCGTCCGCTCGGGGTTCGACCGAGACTAGTTCAGGAAATGGTGCAATGTGCTCGAACAAGAAGCTCCGCAACTCGTTGTAGGCTCGTCGTGAATAAAGGAGAAGTATCGCGGCAGAACACGCGAAGTCACGATAGTGAGTTGGGTCAGAGAGAATAAGGATGCGGGTTTTTTCTGATCTTTCAAATAGAAGATGTGCAACCGCGTTTCGCTTGTCACGCCAGGTCTCATACAACTCTTGCAGTGAAAGCGACTCTCCCTTTTTCGCAAGTTTCTGATCAATAGTTGCGCCGCGCTCATATATCTCGAACTTTGGAATTCGCATGTTCTTTGGCAACGGTGCCTTGATCCCTCTCGCACGGCAGGTCCCCAGCATTAATTTCTTTAGAGTTCCAATGCCCTCTACGATTCTGAAAGCTACGAGTAGACGGTAATAAGGGCTATTCGTACACAAAGCCTCCCGGAACAGTTCATTAATGATCCACAGCCAATCCCTAGATGGAGGAAGACGTATGTGAGTATCAGCTTCCAAACTGGGCCCGAATGGCAAGAATGTCTCAGTCGCAAGAGCCGGCGAGTCCGAGGATGCGGCCACGTCAAATTGTGTGAAGCGCATTGGCGAGAACGTCCATGAGCATAATTCGTCCAGAAACTGCTCAAGAGGCTGCCGCGCCCTTCCCAATGCTGCGACGGGGGTTCTCTCTTCAACGCGAGCGCAGATTCCCTCCACATGACCCTGACCGTCCGACCGAAAGTGAAAGCGTACGAAGGCGCCAGTGCCGCCGCTCCCAGCGGTTGACGCTTTCAGTCGATCCTTTGAAACCGTGAGAAAATGTGGCGTTTTGTAAGGCCATGCAGGTTTGGCGAGAACGCCTCTTACCTCCCAGATTCGGTACTCGGAAGAAACGCCAAACGTCTTAAAGACAGCATGCAGGGAATTAGGCACCAAGATTGCCAAGCCGCCGGGGGTTGGCAACTGAGGTATTTCGACTGTTACTCCAATCTCTTGAAGTCCCGCCTTAAGCCAGGTTTCATCAGTTACTGCAGCGCCGGGTTCATCTGAGGACGCGCTCATAGAGCAAGTTCTCGCAAGCTAAGATAGCGGTGTGCTCCGACTCTCGATGCTGGTCCAGAAGGAAAACGGCCTTGACCCCGCTAGGAGTTATTTGATCGACACCAGCCTCTCCACCAGTTCCGAATAATCCTTCTTCTGAATCCCATCCACCTGCTTGTTGCACTCGTCCACCTTCGACGAATAATTCGTCGAGCAGAATTTCGGGCTCACCCAGCACTATTTCTCTTTGACTTTCTCCGACAATTCGCGAAATTCTTTGGCTTGCTTGTGGCTCGCCTTTATTTGCAACTGTGCGAGCTGTCGAGAGTTCTCAGTCGTCAGGATCGGCACCAAAGCCTCCAGTTCCGTCGCTACTTCGCGTGCGTGATCGGCCTCTTTCAGCATCAAATGCTCAAATTTCCGGACTGCCTCGTGGTGATCCATAGACCTCGCTTTGGGGTAGATCCAAGTGCGTGTTTTACTTCAGCGAAACCAGCCTGTCTACCAGCTCAGAGTAATCCTTCTTCTCGATCCCATGCACCTGCTTGTTGTATTCATCCACCTTCGACGAATAATTCATCGAGCAGAATTTCGGCCCGCACATGGAGCAGAACGCCGCTTCTTTGTAGAAGTCGTCGGGCAAGGTTTCGTCGTGCATGGAGCGCGCAGTCTCAGGATCCAAAGACAACGCAAACTGCTTTTCCCAATCGAACTTATACCGCGCATAGCTCAAAGCGTCATCGCGATCCCGCGCACCAGGCCGTCCGCGCGCAATGTCTGCCGCGTGCGCCGAAATCTTGTAGGCAATAATCCCGTCCTTAACGTCCTTCTCATTGGGCAAGCCTAAATGCTCTTTCGGCGTGACGTAGCACAGCATGGCCGCGCCGTACCATCCAATCATTGCCGCGCCGATGGCCGACGTGATGTGGTCGTAGCCTGGAGCAATATCCGTAACCAGCGGCCCCAGCGTATAAAACGGAGCCTCATAACAAAGCTCGACTTCTTTCTCCACCTGCTCCTTGATCTTGTCCATTGAGACGTGGCCGGGCCCTTCGATCATCACCTGTACATCGTGCTGCCAGGCGATCTTCGTCAGCTCGCCCAAAGTTTTCAACTCGGCGAACTGAGCTTCGTCGCTGGCGTCGGCCACGCAGCCGGGACGCAAGCCGTCTCCCAGCGAAAAGCTGACGTCGTACTTCTTGAAAATCTTGCAGATGTCGTCAAAGCACTCGTAGAGAAAATTCTGTTTGTGGTTGTAAGCCATCCACTGCGCCAGAATCGCGCCGCCACGGCTCACGATTCCAGTAATCCGCTTCGAGATCAGCGGCAAATACTGAATCAGCGCTCCGGCATGGATTGTCATGTAATCCACGCCCTGCGCCGCCTGCTCCTCAATCACTTCCAGCATAACGGAAGCATTCAAATCCTCCACCCGCTTCACCCGCGCGATCGCCTCGTAAATCGGAACGGTTCCAATCGGCACCGGAGAGTTGCGAAGAATGGCCTCACGAATCTCGTGGATATTCCCGCCGGTCGAAAGATCCATCACGGTGTCTGCGCCATAATGCACGGCGGTGTGCAACTTCTTCAGCTCTTCCTTGATCTCCGACGTCACTGCCGAGTTCCCAATGTTGGCGTTGATCTTGCACAACGACGCCACGCCGATCGCCATCGGCTCGAGTTCCGGATGATTAATGTTGGCCGGAATGATCATCCGCCCGCGCGCCACTTCATCCCGCACTAGATCGGGCGAAATTTTTTCGCGGTGAGCAACGTAGCCCATCTCTTCCGTGATCACGCCCTGACGCGCATAGTGCAACTGCGAGAAATTTCCGTCGGTATTCCCGCGCTTGCGCTGCGCAAGCCACTCGGCGCGCGGCTTGGGAACACCGTGACCATTGCTGCCATTACCGGAATTATCATTAGAAGTCATGTCAGAGCCAACCCTTCAGAGGATTCGATAGGCACGATTATACCCCGCACAGCGCCGCTACGCTCCCTCAGACAATGCCACGCTTGCCGCTTCGCATCATCCCGCTTAAAATCTCAACCGTCATTCCAAGGAGATGTCCCACATGAAAGTGTTGCGGTTCTTTCCCGGCATAGTGCTTCTCGTCGCCACATTAAGCTGGGCCCAAACCTCTTCCTCCGCCCATCCCGCTCCTGGCTTCAGCCTCGATACCATCGACAAAACCATCGATCCCTGCGACGATTTCTATCAATTTGCCTGCGGCAACTGGATCAAGAACTCCGAGATTCCTCCGGATCAATCGCAGTGGGTCAGCTTCGTCGAACTGCACGAACGCAATCTCGATATCGAGCGCGGCATTCTCGAAAAAGCCGCCGCCGGCAGCCCCAGCCGCAACGCCACCGACCAGCGCATCGGCGATCTCTACGGCTCCTGCATAGACGAGAAAGCCGCCAACGCCAAAGGCGTCTCCCCGGTAAAGCCGGAACTTGAGCGCATTGCTTCCGCCAAAGACAAAAGCGCGCTGATCGACGAACTCGCTCACCTAGATCTAATCGGCGCCGGCTCGCTCTTCAGTTTCTATTCGTCCCCTGACATGCACAATGCAGATCAAGTCATTGCCTATATCGACCAGGGCGGTCTGACTCTGCCTGATCGCGACTACTACATAAAAGACGAACCAAAGATGAAGGACATGCGCCGGCATTTGGTGGAATACGTCACCCAGGTGTTCACGCTCACAGGCCAGACGCCGCAGCGGGCGGCCGATTCCGCGCAAACCGTGCTTCGCATTGAAACCGCACTGGCCAAGGCCTCTATGGATCGCACCTCGCGTCGCGATCCCAAGAATCGCGATCATAAAATGACTCGCGAAGAAGCCGTCGCCCTCGGACCCGATTTCTATCTCAACCGCTATTTCACGGAAATGGGTGCGCCCAACTTCACTCAGATCAACGTGACCAATCCAGATTTCTTCAAGCAGGTCAACGCCCTGCTGGAATCCGAATCTCTCGACTCCCTCAAGACCTATGTGACCTGGCACGCGCTCAACGCCGCCGCGCCTTGGCTCTCGCAGCCTTTTGTCGATGCCAACTTCAAATTCCAGCAGAACCTCACCGGTCAAAAAGAAATTCAGGCGCGCTGGAAGCGCTGCGTTAACCTTACCGATCGCGAACTCGGCGAAGCCCTCGGCCAGAGATACGTCGACGTGACCTTCGGCCCGGACGGCAAACAGCGCATGCTGAAGATGGTCGACGCTCTCGAAAAATCGCTCGCCGAAGACATCCACGATCTTTCCTGGATGAGCGACGAAACCAAGCAGCAGGCCAAGGTAAAGCTCGACGCCATCCGTAACAAGATCGGCTATCCCGACGCGTATCGCGACTACAGTTCTGTGGTGATCAAGCCCGACGATCTCCTTGGCAACATCGATCGCGCCAACACCTTCGAATCGAAACGGCAAATTGCGAAAATTGATAAACCGCTCGACCGCAAAGAATGGGGCATGACTCCGCCCACCGTAAACGCGTACTACAATAGTTCGTTCAACGAGATTGTTTTCCCCGCGGGAATTCTGCAGCCGCCGTTTTTCGACAAGAGCATGGACGACGCCGTAAATTTCGGCGGCATCGGCCTGGTTATCGGTCACGAACTTACGCACGGCTTCGACGATCAAGGTCGCAAGTTCGATCCTAAAGGAAATCTGCACGACTGGTGGACCGAACAAGACGGAAAAGAATTCGAAAAGCGCGCCAGTTGCGTAGCCAACGAATACTCGAACTTTGTTGCCATCGACGATCTCAAACTAAACGGCAAGCTCACTCTCGGCGAAAACACAGCAGATAACGGCGGCGCTCGCATCGCCCTGATGGCGCTCGAGCACATGATTGCCGACGACAAAACTGGAAAAGAAGCTCAGAAAATTGATCGCTTCACGCCCGAGCAGCGCTTCTTCCTGGGCTTCGCCCGCGTGTGGTGCGAGAAACGGCGTCCGGAGACAGCTCGCACCCGCGTGCTCATCGATCCTCATTCGCCGGGTAAATACCGCGTCGACGGTGTCGTGCAAAACATGCCCGAGTTCCAAAAAGCCTGGGGATGCAAAGCCGGACAACCGATGGTCGCCGAAAATGCTTGCCACGTTTGGTGAGTGATTAACAAGCGCTAAGAACTATTCAGGCCCGGCTCATCTGCTGTGCCTTTTTTTCCTGCCGCAACTCCCATCTTCTATTCGCTGATTTCTCAAAGCCCCCAAATTCTTCACAAGATCGATGACGACAAAATGACCAACGATTGACGGCACTGTGACAATCCCCGCCTTCGCATTTCGTACCCTCGATTCAGCCCGATCAAAGGTATTGCAAACCGACCGCTGAATCGATCGCGAAGTTCTCAGTAATCACATCGAGGCAGTTCGCTCCTCAGCCGCGGTTGATGCAGTAACCACGAGGAGAAACCAAATGACAAAACTCATTAGCTACGCACTGACCATCGCTATGTGCATGGGCACGTCCGCGCTGCTGGCCATCAGCAGCCGCACCGCAACTGCAAGCACAAATTCTGAAGCACACTTCGCATCGGATGGAGCCTTTCGCGACGGATTATTTTTAGGAAAGCGCGCAGTCGAACTTGGCCAGTCGGTTCACCCTGCCGTCGGCCGCTGGTCCAGCGAACAGGATCGCGCCATGTTCCTGGCCGGCTATCGCCAGGGCTATAGCCAATCTCTCAAGCTTTCTCACCGCGGCAAAGCTCAGCCGCGCCATTCCAGCGATCAGCGCTCTTCCGAGCGGAGGGCCTGAAATTATTTTTGCGACGGATTTTTAATGGAGGTAAGTCGTCATGACGGCAATGAAACCAATTACCACTCTCGCCCTTGTCCTTTCAATTTGCTTTACTACTTTGCACGAGGTTAGAACTGCCGGTCCCACTAGCACGGGAGGCACGGCCAGCCTGAAGGGGGTAGTGAAGTTCGAAGGCACGGTACCCAAACCAAAGTTGATCAGCATGTCTGCCGATCCCATCTGCGCCAAGCAACATCCATCCCCTGTATTTACTCAGGAAGTCGTAGCGGACGCGAAAGGCGATCTGCAAAACGTAGTTGTATTTGTTTCCGAGGGGCTGGGCGATCGCACATTTGAACCGCCTACGCAGCCGGTCGTGGTCGAGCAGAAAGGTTGCATGTACCAGCCGCATGTGCTCGCTGTGCAGGCGAATCAGCCCTTGCACGTGGTGAATGATGATCCCACGTCACACAACATCCATCCCACGCCCGCGAACAATCGCGAGTGGAATAAGGCCGAGCCGCCCGGATCGAGCGTCGACGAGTCGTTTGCCCGCGAGGAAATTGCGATTCCGGTGAAGTGCAACCTGCATCCGTGGATGCATGGCTACGTCGCCGTGTTCAAGCACCCGTTCTTCGCCGTGACCGGCAAAGATGGCAGTTTCGACCTGAGCAGTCTGCCGCCTGGCACCTACACCATCAAAGCCTGGCACGAAAAGTTAGGCACATCCACGCAGACCATCACCATCGGCGCGAACGAAACGAAGGAAATCAGTTTCGTATTCAAAGCAATGTAGAACTAAGTAGTGAACCAGTTCCGCCTTACATTCGAAGGGCGTCATCCCCGAAGCCAAGCGCTTTCACCAGCGGGGCGAGAGCCTGCCCTGAGCGAAGTCGAAGGGGATCTCCTTATCCCTTCGCACCATCAATGACGCCTTCAGGCGCTGCCGCCGCCCTTAGGCCTTCTTCCCAGCTTGAAATCCCTTGCGCCGCTGCTCGCTGTAGCGGTGCAGCGCGTCCAGAACAATGGGATACGCTTCCCCCGCGGGACGTATCTCATCCACCTCCACCGCCTTGCCTTCCAGCTGCTTGTAATCCTGAAAGAAGCGCCGCAGCATCAGCAACCGGTGCGGCGGCATCTCCGCCGCCTCGCGATAAGAATTGAACTCAGGGTCTTCGGTAGCGATGGCAATAATCTTATGATCCTGCTTGCCCGCATCGATCATGGTCATCAGCCCAATCGTCCGCGCGTGAATAATCGTGAGCGGCACCACCGGTTCCTGGCACAGCACCAGCACATCAAGCGGATCGTCATCCTCCGCCAGCGTCTGCGGAATAAACCCATAATTCGCCGGATAGTAAACCGCGGAATATAAAATCCGATCCAGCTTAATCAGCCCGCTGGCCTTGTCCAGTTCATACTTCACGCTCGATCCAAAAGGGATCTCGATCACGCAGTCAAATTCCTGCGGGAGTTTGTCGCCAGGGGTTACGTCATGCCAAGGATGAATCATAGTTTTCTCGTACTCAGTCCATTCTATCGGACTGGAATCTCAGCATAGTTCTCATCCCGAGCGGAGCGAGGGACCTTGGTGTTTCCTGCGGCGGCAGCGCTTGTCGGGCAGAGAAGAACCAAGGTCTTTCCCTTTGCTTTGGGCAGGCGCCGCGCTCTCCGACCCGTCCACCCCTCCGAAATCTTGATTCCGCCAGCCACCTCGCGTAGAGTTATTGAGGTAGGTAGTTCCTTCCCGCAGGTGGTTATCTTATGTCCAGCCAAGGCAAAACCTATCTCAAGTTCGGCGCGGCCACAGTAGTAATTCTTCTTCTCCTCGGCTACCTCGGTTACACCGGCGTGCAAGATAGCAAAAGCTACTACGTCACCATCAGCGAGTTGCACAAGATGGGCAACGGCGCTTATACCAAGCGCCTGCGAGTGGCTGGGAACGTCCAGCCCGGTTCGATAAAACGTACCGGAACCCACGTCCAATTTGTGTTGGTCGAGCAAGACCAGTTGCTCAACGTGGATTACACCGGAACCGAAGCTCCTCCCGACACTTTCAAAGATGACTCGCAAGCCCTTGCCGACGGCAGCTTCGGTCACGATGGCGTCTTCCACGCCAAAGCCCTGCAAGCGAAGTGCGCCTCGAAGTACGCTCCCCAACAACCCGGCAACCAAATGCAAGCCGCCCCAGCCAAGAACGTAACCCAGGCGCAACCCGCGGCTCAGCCAACGCTGGCTTCGAACTAAAAATTTCCACCATTGCTCGTGTAGGGACACACCCTCGGCTGTCCAGTCGAGCGAACCTCGGCAGCACTGCATCCAATGCCGCAAAACTGACCATTACCTCGAACCCCCGGTAGTGTCTGAACCCTCACCCTCCCTCGACTTCCCGCCAAGCTTTCGTTATCGTCTACCTTTCACTCGAATCCCATGGCCTTGAGCGCCTCCGAGTCCGCGGCCGCAGCGCCCATCATCACGGTCAGCGATCTCATCAAACAGTTCGGCCGCTTCGCCGCTCTGCGCGGCGTCACCGCCGAATTCGACTCCGGCAAGTTCCACGCCATCCTCGGCGACAACGGTGCAGGGAAGACCACTCTGCTTCGCGCGCTCGCGGGACTGGCCGATCCCACTCGCGGCTCAATTTCCATCCTCGGAAAAAATCCCCACCAAGCCTGCCGCGACATCGGCTACATGGCCCACCCGTCACTGCTCTACGACGAAATGAGTGGCATGGAAAACCTGCGCTACTTCGCCCGTTTGTATGACATTTCTGGCGATGCCCGCTGCCAGCAAGCCATTCGCTCCGTGGGATTAGATCCAGAACTTTCCAGGCCAGTCGGCAAGTACTCGCAAGGTATGCGCCAGCGCATGTCGCTCGCTCGCGCCATCCTGCACGACCCCAAAATTATGCTGCTGGATGAGCCCTTCTCAAACGTAGATGTGCACTCCGCCCGCGACATGGTGGGATTACTGAAATCCATGCGCGACGCCGGCAAAACCATTTTTGTCGTCACCCATCAGGCCGCACTGCTCGAAGGCGTCGCCGACGAATTCATCTGGATGCAAGCCGGCCAGATCGTCGACCGAACTCCCCAATTCGCCTCAGACCATCGAGGAGCGGAACCGCGATGAGTTCGCTGCGCTCCATTACACTGGCAACGCTCGCCAAAGATATTCGCCTGGAGTGGCGTTCCAAAGACGCCATCAACTCCATGCTGTTTTTTTCTTTACTCGTCGTCGTGATCTTCAGTTTTTCTTTCGATCCCAACGCCGAAGAATCCCGCCAAATCGCCGGAGGCCTGATCTGGGTCGCGTTCCTGTTCGCCGCCATCGTCGCCCTGAATCAAACCTGGTCGCGCGAACTGCGCAATCAGGTGCTCGACGCTTACCGCGTCTCTCCCGCCCCCGCGAACGCAGTGTTCATGGCGAAAGTGCTGGGAAATTTTATCCTCGTAAGCCTGCTGGAAGCGCTGATGGCGCCGCTCTTCATGATCTTCTATAACCTGCGCGCCCTCGGTCCCGCCTGGCAGTTAATTCCGGTCGCTCTGCTCGGAACCTGGGCGCTGGTAGTGAATGGAACATTCTTCGCGGCCATGTCGTTGCGCACGCGGAGCCGCGAAATCATGCTGCCGCTGCTCTTGTTTCCCATCTCCATCCCCGCCGTTCAATCCATGGTCGAAGCCACCCGCATCATCCTTACCGGCGACGGCGCTGCCCGCTTCTGGATCGTATTGCTTCTCACCTACGATGTGGTGTTTACTACAGCTTGTCTGGCATTGTTTGAAACCGTCCTGCAGGCAGAATGAAGCGCGCCTTCCCAATTCTTGCGATTCTCACCGCACTCCTGCTGGCCTACGCCTTTCATGAAGCCATTTGGGTTGCTCCCATGGAGCGCACCATGGGCGACGTGCAGCGCATCTTTTACTATCACGTTCCCTCAGCATGGACGGCGTTTCTGCTCTTCTTCGTAAATCTGATCGCCTCAGTGACCTACCTCATTCGACGCAATGCCAAGGCTGACGCTATCGCCGTCGTCTCAGCCGAAGTAGGAGTAGTCTTCTGCACGGTTGTTCTGGTGACCGGTCCCATCTGGGCGCGTCCTGTCTGGGGCATCTGGTGGACGTGGGACATTCGCCTCACCACCACTCTGGTTTTGTGGCTGATTTACGTCAGTTATCTCGTGCTGCGCAGATTCTCTGATAGCTCGCAGACTCCGAAGCTGGCCGCGGTCCTCGCCATCTTCGGAGCACTCGATGTTCCGCTCGTCTATTTTTCGATTTGGTTTTTCCGCACTCAGCACCCGCAACCCGTAATTGGCGGCGGCGGTTCCATCGATCCGCGGATGCTGCACGTGCTGCTCCTCAACTGGCTCGCCTTCTCCTGTTTCGCCCTCCTCGTCTGCTGGGGGCGCTATCGCCTCGAGTTGCTCGAGCGCGCAGTCGAAGAAGCTCAATCTCTGGAATCTTTAGTGGGAGACAATCGGCTGGGAGTTAAAAGGCCGGGCGAACGTTCGATCCCGCTGAAGACGAAACTTCCGCTGGACAAAAATCCATCTCGCACGGGCACGCAATGAATTCAATCAAATTCCTCTACGCCGCCTACATTGCGACCTGGCTGATCCACGGGTTCTATCTAAGCTCTCTAGTGCGACGTTACAATCGCCTGCGGCAACAGAAGAAAGAGTTGGGGGAATAACTCGGCGGATTACGTCCCTGAAGCCCGAAAGCCGAAGCCGAGCTTCTCAATTCGTCTCCTTCCACTCCCCCTGCAGCGCGCTGAATAAATCCGTATTCCCGCCCGACCGCAGAAATTCATAGTCCTCAATCAGGGCGGCGGTTCCGATCCGCAAAGATGGCGACGGCGTTTCCACGCGGATTACGCGTGCCGTAAATCTCACCCGCACCGCGTCCGTAAGCGTGATGTGTGGAGGAAAGGTAAGGATCACATCAAACCGCGTTCCCTCAGCCAGCGGGCGGTCCAGGTAAAAGAAAACTCCGCGCGCGCTCACATTCTGGGTTTCGGTTTGCAATTCGTTTTCTTTATCCAGGCGCACCACCGCGGGCAGTCGCATATCGAAGCGCCGCATGGTTCGCCGTTCCTGAGAATCCGTGTGCATCCGCCGTGTAATTTCCGAAAGCATCCCGTTCGAAGAAGCTACTATCAATGCGCTACGGATCAATACGAGGCTGGGGAGAAGCGTTCCGCCGGATGTCAGCGGCCCGCTGACATACAATGTATAGAATTGGCGGCGCATTGCAAGGAAAAACGCTGCCATCGCGCCGCGAAAGCCAGATTCAGCCTCGCGAGCCAGACACTGCAACTTCCTTCATTCCACTTTCGTGCCATCGCTCCCACTTCTCGGCATCTTTCCTCGCCCTTCCACGCATCTGACACCTCGTAGAGCGAGCGTCAATGTGCGGCAGCAGCGTTGCTCACGCAGGGAAACAGGTGCGAGCTTATGTGGGGACAGCCGCCCTCGGCTGTCCAGTCGAGCGAAGCTCGACAAGGTTTCCTTGTTGCGAGCAACAAACTCAGCCGCTACCATACCGCGCGCCCTTGACTTGACTATCCGTCAGATGTTTAAGTAGTTGTTTGTTTTCCGCCAGTTCCTAGTGACTCGTCAGCAGCGGGCGGTTTCGCCGGCGCCGGGGTACGGTCTCGCGCGTCGTTTCAATCTCTCCAAATAACCGGTATGCGTCGGAGGAAAAGCGTAATGGGAAATGGCCGTTGGTTGGGACGAATTTCAGGAAGCAGCCTCGCTCTGGTGCGTGTGTTTGCGGCGACGGTAGTACTGCTCCTGGTGGGCTCTCTATTACTTGGATTCGCTTCCCGCCCCCACGCCCAGAATGCCGCGACCACCACCTTCGCAGCTTCTCCCATTCCAAAACTCTCGCCTTCTCCCTCGCAGGCCAAGCCCAACGCCCGCGCGCTACTCGGCCAGTTGCCAATCATCTTTGAACCGAATCAGGGCCAGGCTGATCCCAGCGTGAAATTTCTCGCCCACGGCGCCGGCTACACCCTCTTCCTCGATAATTCTGGCGCCGTCCTCAGCGTACCGGCCGGTCATGCAACACCCGGCCGAAGCCAGCGCTTCGTCCGCATGAAGTTCGTTGGCGCAAACTCCGGCGCCCTCGCTTCCGCCGGCGACCCTCTTCCCGGCAGGACCAACTACCTCATCGGCAACGATCCCGCCAAGTGGCACAGTTCCATTCCGCAGTTTGCCGGAGTCCGCTACAACCACGTCTATCCCGGAATCGATTTGGTTTTTTACGGAAACCAGGGCCATCTCGAATACGACTTCAAAGTCGCTCCCGGCGCCGACCCTTCGCAAGCCGAGTTGCAGTTTGACGGCGCAGCCAAATTGAAACTAAGCGGCGGCGATCTGCTCCTCGCTGACAAGAACGACGATAAGAACGACGACAAAAACGATCTCAAAAACGACAGCTCAGTCCGCTTGCAAGCGCCACAAATTTACCAGCGCGACGGTGACCGCCGCATTCCAGTAGCAGGCCGCTTCGTTCTCCGCGCCGCCAATCGTGTCGGCTTCGAAATCGGAACCTACGATCGCACCCGCGAACTGGTCATCGATCCCGTCCTCACCTTCTCCACTTATTTTGGCGGCAGCGGCTCTGAAACTTCGCCATCAGTCGCCATCGATCCCGCCGGCAATATTTATCTCTCAGGTACAACGCAGGGTTCACCGGAAGCTTCGTTTTCCGATGCCGCGACCACGGTGCAGACGTTGATTCCATCCTCGCTTTCTCTCAGCTCCACAACTCCCAGTCACATCTTTGTCGCGAAAATCAATCCCTCGCAACCGCCCACAGTGGCCTATGAAACGTTCATTGGTGGCACCGGATCAGACACCAGTTCCGGCCTCGGTGTCGATGGCGGCGGCAACGCCTACATCGTCGGCAACACTACTTCTTCGGATTTTCCCACGGGCGGCATTCCTTATCAGGCCTCTCCCCAAACCAAGGGATCGCAGTGCGCCTCGATCACGTGTACTTCGGTTTTTGTCAGCGTACTCAACCCGTCGGGTTCGTCATTTACGTATTCTTCCTATCTCTCCGGCAACGGCGACGATGTTGCCACCGGCACGGCCATCGATAACAATGGCGATGTATTTCTCACCGGTACCACGACTTCCAACGATGCCCCGGCCGTTTCGCCAACTCCGGTTGATTTCCCTGCGACATTCTTGCCAGTGCCCTTTCAGGTTGCGCCCAATGGGCCCACCCAGTTCTTCGTCACCAAAGTGAATACCAAGGCCCCGGGCGTGGCCAGCATCGCCTATTCCACATATTTCGGCGGAGGCGTTGTCTCGAACCCTACCGTTGCGATCGGGGGCGGCATCGCCGTCGACACCGCCGGCAACATGTACTTCACCGGCACCACCAATTTCTACAACAGCGGCAACGGCCAATTCGGTGACAGTAGTGCGTCCACAGATTTCCCCGTTCTCAACGCCTATCAACCCTGTCTGGACACCAAGCCTCTTTCCACAACTGGACCGACCAATCCAACCACGTGTGTGAACCCAACGGTTGTCCCGTTTCCTACGGACGCTTTTGTCGCAAAGATAAATCCCAACACCCCAGCCGGCACCCAATTGCTCTTCTCCACCTATCTCGGCGGCGCCCAAAACGACACTGGCACCGGCATCGCCGTCGATGCCGGCGCAGCCAATGTTTATGTCACCGGTTCCACCAATTCGAGCGATTTTTTGATGCCGACGGGTGTCACCCCCTTCCAGTTGTGCCTGGATACTCCGCCGCCCAATCCAGCAACGTGCACCGCCGCTACCCCCACATCGCCTAGCGACGCCTACGTGGCGCGCTTCAGCAATCCCACGTTGAGCACAACCGGGATTCCCAACGACACCCTTCTCACCTATTTTTCGTACCTCGGTGGTTCAGGAACCGATAGTGGCCTCGCCATCGCCGTCGATACCGCCGGCGATGCGCTCATCACCGGATTTACCCAGTCGGCAAACTTTCCCGTAACCAGCGGTGCGCTGCAGAGCGCCCTCGCGAGCACTGCCACTCCCCCGCAGAACGCGTTCTTCGCGCACATCAATACGGCCACGACAACCAACGTCAACCAGGTGGGTTCGTACGTCACCTATTTCGGAGGCAGTGGCACTGATCGCGGCACCAGCATCACTGTCGACCCAGTTTCGCTGAACACCTATTTTGCCGGCGACACTACCTCTTCTAATCTTCAGTTGCAAAACCCATTGCAGCAGAACGGATTGCCAATCCCGCTGAATGGTGGCGCCAACAACACCGACAGCGACGCCTTCGTCGCCACACTGGTTCCCGCGCCAAACGTCTGCATCACCTGCACCACGCCCACTTTTTCCACCACGGGAATTGTCAGTGCAGGCAACCAGGTCACTATTGGTTTCACGGTTACCAACCAGGGCCCCGATCTCGCCACCGGCGTCTTTGTGAGCGGCACCGTTTCCAGTGGAGTCACTTTCGTCAGCGCCACGGCCGGCGCGGGCAGTTGCAGCACTCCGGTCGGCAATTCCATCGTCTGCAATATTCCGATTTTGCAAGCCGGCTCTCCTTCCACTGTCAACTTTGTGGTCACCGCGACCGGAGCCTGCAATGCCTGCTCGGCGACGGCGCAAATCATCAAGGTCAACAACACCAACACCAACATCACTCCCGCCATCGCTTCCTTTCAGGCTGGCGGCTTCGCTTTGACAGTCAGCCCTTCCAGCCGGACGGTCGCAGCTGGTGCGACGGCGCAATATACGGTTCAGTTATCCCCGCAACCCTCCTTTGGAGCCAACGTCTCGCTGACCTGCTCTGGCGCCCCGACCGGAGCTTCCTGCAACTTTACTTCGAGTTCGCTTACTTTGAGCGGCCCGCAGTCCACTGTCCTTAACCTGACCACTACTCCACAGCCCATCACCACCGTCGCCTCGGCGACGCGTGGCAGTCCGCTCTATGCCGTGTGGTTGATGGTTCCTGGAATGGCCCTGCTGGGACTGGGTACGGCCGGCAAACGTTTCCGCGGGCGGTGGCTAGGCTTGCTTATGCTCTCCACGCTGTTTGCTTTAATTTTGTTCCTGCCCGCCTGTCACAGCGGCAACACTATTCCACCCGCGGTGACTGGAACACCAACAGGCACATACTCGCTGACGGTGACGGCCACTTCTGGCTCACTGACGCAGAGCGCGCCCTTCCAGCTTACGGTCACCCCGTAGCGCAACGCTAACGACGAAGCGTGCGGAAGTTAAATTTGGAATTTAGGCTGAGAACTAAAAGGTGTGATGCTTTCTACGCTCCGGCCGAAAGCTTGTGGTGCCCCTTGGCTTCGGCGATGCCGTACTGCCGAATCTTATAGAGCAAAGCTTTGTAGCTGATCTGCAGAATCGCCGCGGCCTGCTTGCGGTTCCAGTTGGTCTGTTCCAGCGCCTGTCGGATGGCTTCGCCTTCCGCTTCATCCTTCGCCGAGCGAGCCAGCGATTTCAATCCGCCGCCCCCGTCTCCACTTTTCGCGCCGGCATCTCCATGTGTTCCGGCGCCGCCATTGCCATCATGACGAGGCTGCAATTCCGCAGCTGCAAGTTTCTCATCACCCAGAATCAAATAGCGCTTCAGGAAATTATTCAGCTCGCGCAAATTTCCCGGCCACGAATGCGCCTGGCATGCTTCCAGTAACTGAGGCGAGAGCGGAAGCGGCGCCCGCGCGTACCGCTCCGCCATACGCGTCATAAAATGCTTCAGCAGAATCGGAATTTCTTCTTTGCGTTCGCGCAGCGGCGGCAATTGCAACGTGAACGCATTCAGCCGGTAATACAGATCTTCGCGCAGCCGCTTCGCCGCCAGCGCTTGTGGAATGTCAATGTTGGTCGCCGCCAGAATGCGCACATCCACCTTGATCACACTCCGGCTGCCCAGCCGCGAGAAATGCTGGTCCTGCAGCACGTGCAGCAATTTCGCCTGCAATTGCGGCGGCATCTCTCCGATTTCGTCCAGCAGAATCGTTCCCTTATTGCACAACTCGAACTTTCCTGGCTTGGCGTGTGTCGCCCCGGTGAATGCGCCTGGCTCATAGCCGAACAGCTCACTCTCCAGCAGATCCGCCGGAACCGCCGCGCAATTCACTTTCAAAAACGTTCGATGCGCTCGCTGCGAGAGCTTGTGAATCAGCCGCGCCAACACTTCCTTTCCAGTTCCACTCTCACCCAGCAGCAGCACCGGAATATCCACATGGGCCACCAGCGCCGCTTGCGAGCGAATCTTCCGCATCGCCGGGCTCGCCGCAATAAAAAATGTGTCCTCCCCAACTTCTTCGACCTCGCCTCCGGGCGGCGTCTTGCCCTGTCCCAGGCACTGGTCGATCACCGCATCGAGTTCCGCCTTCTGAAACGGTTTGGTCAGGTAGTCCTGCGCCCCCAGGCGCATCGCCTGCACAACTTTTTTCGTGTCGTTGACGCAGGAAAGCATTACCACCTTCACTCCCGGACGCTTCTGGCGAAGCTGTTCCAGCGTTTCCAGCCCGTCAATCCCCGGCATCAGCACGTCGAGCAGCACCAGATCGGGTTCGAGCCCTTTATCTACTCGCAGTAGAGCTTCTTCCCCAGTCGACGCAGTTTCCACTTTGTAATCGTCGACCTCGAGCAGCGTTCGGATGTAGCGCAGCATCGCTGGCTCGTCGTCCACCAGAAGAATCTTGGCCGTCTCCTTCATCGATTCTTTCCTTTGCTCGCCATGTTCAGCGCCGGTTTGAAGGGAATCAGAAACGAGAACTTGCATCCCGCGCCTGTGTCGCTCTCCACCCACACTTTACCGCCCATCGCTCCCACCAGCCGCCGCACAATGGCCAAACCTAAACCCATGCCTTCCTGATTTTCCGTCCCCGGCAACCGGAAGAAATCATCGAACACTTCCTGATGAAATTCCGCCGGGATGCCCGGCCCCGTATCCGATACGCTCACCTTCACGGAATTTGGTTGCGTAGTATCCAGTCTCCGTCGCTCCTCAGGCGCTGGTGGCTGGGCAGAGGTGCGCCGCTCCCACATATTCGGCTCGGCATGCAGCCACACCGTCCCGCCTTGTGGAACAAACTTGAAAGAGTTCTCCAGCAAGTTCGAGATCACGCGCTGCAGCTTGGGAGAATCGAAAGGAAACGCTGGCAGCTTGTCGTTGGCCAAGAAGTAAAGCGCCAGCCCTTTTTCCTGAAAGCGCGCCGACCACAAGCGGCACACGTCCGACAGGCAATCGTTCAGGTTGCCTGTCTCGAAATGCATCTTCAAGCCGCCGGTTTCCAGAGCGCTGTAGGTCAGAAAATCCTGAATGAACTGCTGCAGCCGTTTACCGCTCGACTGCATGTCGCCCAGCACTTCGCGCTGCCGAACATTGAGAGGTCCCAGCTTCTCGCTCTGCAGCAACTCGACGTATCCGTTCAGGATCGCCAGCGGCGTCTTCAGATCGTGCGCGGCCGATCCCAGGGCGTTCGTCGTGCGTTGAAATCGCATCTGCAGTTCCGAGTAGGCTTGCGGCAGGTCGGCCGGAGTAGGTAATCCTTCTCCTGTCACTGAGGCCTTAAGCGCGCCTTTTTTCGCTTCACCAGCTTCGGAGGCACACATATTCTTTTGCACGGTAGCCATAAGGGATGCGGCAGTCTGGGGCAAAGGGGGGAATCACCTGCCCTGCTGAGGCAAGAATGCAGTAGCAAAATCGTAAGCCAGCCCAGTTTTCCTTGTCAAACCAAAAATGAAAGCTGATTACCCAAGTGTAGCAAAACTCTGCACTCACTCGTCAGCTTGCAATGGTGCAGTCGTCATACCAACACTTTCGTTTCGGAAAATCGAAAAGCGAGAAAAGCTTACTTTTACGGTTTTAAGACTTCCAATCTCCGTTATTAACCCCTTATTTCCGGCTTTCGTGCCTACCCATCCCGAGGTCCTGCCGCTGGCTTAGGCTTTGGCCCCTAAGATGCTTGAATTGTTAACTTAATAGAGGAAAGGAAGGGTGCGTTTGGAAGGGAAGACTCCAGTGGGCGAGCGCAGACTGTGGCCGCGTCTGCCCCTAGCCATCCCTGTTTTTGTCCGAAGCCAGTCCGAATCCCAGAAGGAATTCCTGGAGTTTGCCACTGCCCTCAACGTCTCCGCGGGTGGAATGTTGCTGGCAGTTCGTCGCTCAATCCCATCTACCGCGCAGGTTTTGCTTGAGATTCCCAGCGCGCCGTTAGCCGCATTGGCCTCTCTTCCTCGCGCTGCGCGAAACCTTCGCGCCAAGGTCTTGCGCATGCAGCACGGCGAAGGCTATAACTTGGTGGCTTTAAAGTTTGCCCGCCCGCTGCTCAACTCCCGCTCCAAGCGGTCGCGAAGGAAACTGGCTTCTCCGGTGTGAAAATGTTTTCCTCTCTTTTCCTCGATCCAACTATCACCCTGCGGTCTCTTTGGTAACCACCCGCTTCTAGCTTAAATCTTTCGTAAGTTGCTTTCCATCAATCACATAGCGTACTCTCATGCAGTATCAATTCGTCTCTTTCGCGTTTGGTTCTCCGGATGCACAACAGTGAGTAAGCCTGAGCTGCTAAGCCAGGAACACTTATGGCCACTTTATCGAATCCCGTCAGCGCCTTGATCCAGCCCCTCGGCGAAATGCCCCCCGATTCCGTCGTCTTCGGTTCCACTGACTCCATGCGAGCGCTCCGTGAGCGCCTGGCTAAGATTGCTGGCGCCAATGTACCCGTACTTATTCACGGAGAGAGCGGCACTGGCAAGGACATCATCGCGCGCATGATCCATAGCTCCTCGCCGTGGAAAACCGGTCCATGGGTCAAAGTAAATTGCCCGGCAATTCCCGGCACGCTGCTCGAAAGCGAACTCTTCGGCTATGAAAAAGGAGCCTTTACCGGCGCCTACGGCACCAAGCCCGGCCGCGTCGAAATGGCCCACCGCGGCACCCTGTTTCTCGATGAAATCGCCGAGCTCGATATGGCCCTGCAGTCCAAACTCCTGCAACTTCTGCAGGACGGCCAGTTCTGCCGCATTGGCGCCCAGGAAGACAAGAAAGTCGAAGTCCGCGTGGTCTGTGCCACTAACCGCAAGCTCGAAGAAGAAATCGCCAACGGCACCTTCCGCGCCGATCTGTTCTACCGCATCAACGTCGTCAATCTTCACATGCCATCGCTGCGAGAGCGCGCTGCCGACATTCCGCAGCTGGTCAGTTATTTCCTGGAATATTACAACCGCAAATTCAACGCGCGCGCCGTTCATCCCTCAGCCGAATTGATGAACTCGCTCAAGAAATATCACTGGCCCGGCAACGTACGCGAGCTTGAAAATCTGATGAAGCGGTACGTAATCCTCGGCACCGAAGAATCCATCTCTGTCGACCTGCACCCCCACGAACAGGATTTCTTCAGCGCGGACATTTCCGTCGAAGGCCCAATCTCTCTGAAAAAAATCACCCGCCAGGCGGTGCACGAACTGGAACGCAAAATCATTTTAAAAGTTCTTCAGCATCACCACTGGAACCGCAAACAAGCCGCCCGCGCCCTTAACATCAGCTATCGCGCCCTGCTCTACAAAATCCGCGACGCCGGGCTGCCCTCCAACCGCACCCCCCGCCGCCCCCAGCCCAGCGAAGTAGTCCCCCGCCCCATCGCCGCCGACTAAATCGCAGGGCTCCGCCATCTGTTCAACCGCCGCAGGTAGAAGTGCGTCGGACGACAGTCATCCCCTGAACTTTACGGGCGTGGCGGATAAAGGATCAGATACTGGTAGGCGGCAGCCGCTTCGTCCTGGCTCAGATAAGCAAACACCGGCATCCTGCCTCGGTAGGCGACCGATGGCGTGCCCATGACGATGGGAGTCCCACTCGTGACTTTTCGAACGAACTGCGGCATGCTCACTCGCGTCGTGAGGGTGGAAAGCGGTGGAATGGCCCCTTCCAACATCTGCTTGGCGTCGGGATTCGCTCCAGTCGAACTATGGCAGATGTGGCAGGTGGATTTTACGATGTGTTCGCCCACGCGGTACGACGATTCCTTCATTGCGATCTGACCCTTTTCCGCGCCGGGTACGTCCGAGAGTTCTCGTAGGTAAGGAATCAAAGTGCGAATTTCTTCTTCGCTCAAGGTTGGCGCCGGCATGTGTTCGCCGCCGGAGTGAAGCCGCTGTAGCAAGAGAACTTTCGACTCCTTCGCGACCGTGGTTACATCCGACCGGCTCATTTCGCGCCCAGCCTTCTTCATCCGCTCCATTGTGCCCTCCACCGAGGTCGCCTGGACAGGGCCGATAATGGAATTGATTTCGTGAGGAGCGCCATGGCCGGCCTCCCCGTGGCACCCCTGGCAGCTTAGGCGATAGAGGTCGGAACCGTGGAGCGTGACCGCTCGTGCAGCGTAACTCGGATTAAGTTCCAGTTGCCACGAAGGACCTTCTTCGCCAGGACGGGGCGGGGCTGGCCCCAGGTTCCAGGTTCTGGCCATGCTCGTCTCATTGAATGGCTTGTGCAGGTGCTGGATCCAGCTTTCCCCCGCAACCGCAGTGACAGTGACCGTAGACTCGCTGTTCTCCGCCGTCTGGCTGCGCAACCGGGGCGCTGCCAGCAACGCTACCGCCAGCGTTGTCAGGCATAGCCAGGATTTAATCTTCCATTCCATGGGCACGCTGCTGCTACTTCTTCACGTTCACTTCCACGCTGGTTGCGGTATCCGCCGCGGTGACTGTCTGCGTTGTCGCTTTGCCGTCCTCGCTCCAGGTTTTCAAAGTGTAGTTGCCCGGCGGAACATCTTTGATTGTGAAAGAACCGTCGCTTCCCGTCAGGGCAAAGTACGGTGTGGGCACTACTACGATGTAGCCCACCATTTCTGGGTGCAGGTTGCAGAGCATCTGGGCCGCGCCCAGATCGTCGAATTGAAATGACTTCTTTTGCCCCGGGGAGACAATCGTCAGACTATGCCGAAGCTTTTTATCCCCGTTGATCGACGGCCAGTAGACGTTATGCGCAACGTGGTCGCTGTTCATAAAATCGACTGTCGTTCCCTTAAGAATGACCATCGTATGCGGAGTGAATATCTCGTTCCGCTGGTCGACGACTGCATGCTGCACTGGATAGTCGAACTTCTTCCCAGGAACGGCATCGATGTACACCGCAATGTTTTCCGCTGATTTTAGTCCGCTTATCGATACCTTCCCTTTTACCTCCGCCGCGTGCGCGAAACTCGCCACCAGCAGAGCGCCGGCAAAAATAGACATCGAAGCTGCTCGTTCAATTGTTTTCATAAATCTCCTTCGCGAAAATTTCGTTTGGTTCGCGGGACGGCGAATGTTCGACCCGCAATGTCGAATGAGAGGATAATAACGTTCCTCAGAAATGCCAGGCTGTGAAATCGATCACAATCGATTGTGACGGCCATCACGCTGGGTCCCTTGGAGCGTGGTGGGTCTTCACCCACCCCACGCGTAGAACCTGCGGACAATCAACTTTATGGCTTACAAGGAGGGAAAGACTGATCACAATTGAACAGTTTACGGAAGCCGCGAGCAGGTCGCACCGTCAGTGTGCTAATTCTTGGCCGCGCCCGCCTACCCGCGCAGCTCCGACTGATCGTCAGCAAAAGATTCCGTCGAGACGCAACTTGTTTCGTCTCTCTAACCATGCGAAACACAGTAGTCGGCTGGCCTGCCTGCCTGATTTCACGCGTCACCACGCACCGGGCAGCCTCTTATGTGATGACGCATGAAAAACAGTTAGGTGGCACCCCCCGGAGCACGAATTGTCCAAAGCGGTTACAGAGGCCGAAGAGGCCGTCGTCGAAAATAATCGAGTGGATGGAAGTTTGGGGGGTTTACATCGCCGTGTAGTTAGACTAATATCTAATTAGGCGGTTGTCTAATCACAGTTACCCTTGAGCCGCAATCAAACATTCCGCGCACTAGCCGACCCAACTCGAAGGGAAATTCTTGGGTTGCTCCGCAAGGGTGAAATGACAGCAGGGTCTCTTGCTGACAAATTTGATATGACGAAGCCATCGATGTCACATCACTTCGCGGTATTAAAGGATGCGGATCTCATTACAAGTCGTAGAGAAGGACAGCAGATTTGGTATGGGTTGAATACAACTGTGGTCGAGGATCTCATGGCGTGGGCGCTGTACATAGTTGATGGAAAGAAGAATCGAGGCAAATGACATGTCAAGGTATTATCTGGTTGGAATTGCGGTAACCATAGTTGTCCTACTGGCATCCATTCTGGCATATCCCTCGCTCCCGCCATCCATCGCCACGCACTGGGGCATGGACGGTCAGCCGAACGGTTTCAGTCCCAAATGGGCGCTATTTCTGGTTGGTCCGGGTCTCATGACTGGGATTATGGTGCTCACCTATTGTCTGCCCTGGCTGTCACCAAAATCATTCGAGGTCGATAGCTTTCGGTCCACATATCTTCAAGTCATGCTGGTAATGGTCAGCATGCTGGGCTATTTCTTCGCCGCAATTCTATGGGCTGGTCTCGGTCACCGATTCAACGTCAGCCGAGCGGTTATCGGCGGAGTTTGTCTGCTATTTGTATTGCTGGGGAACGTGATGGGAAAGATACGGCGCAATTTTTATATCGGCGTAAGGACGCCGTGGGCCTTGTCCAATGATCGAGTGTGGAATGCCACCCATCGATTCGCGGCGAAGACGTTCGTAGTAGGCGGTCTCTTGGGCTTGGCGGTCATTGCGTTTGGGCTGGCTGGATGGTTGGCGTTTGTCGCGTTGACGGTTGGCGCACTTGTTCCCGTCGTTTATTCGCTTGTTTTCTATAAGCAGCTTCAGCGGCGTGGAGAGCTTTGAATAAAGGAGACGCGCACCATGAAGAGTCTAATGAAAATGTTGGCGCTGCTCGCCGCAGCCTATTCCGTGATGACGCATGAAAAACAGTCAGGTGGCCCAGCTCCCACGACACTCCGACCCTATCCGCGCAGCTCCGACAACGCCTTCCGCGCGTCATTATTATTCGGACTGATCTTCAACGCCCGCTCCAATTGCTGCCGCGCCTGCGCCGGTTGGTTCGCCTTCTGATAGGCCAGTCCCAGGTGATAGTGCACGTTCGGATCGTCGGGCGCGCCCTTCTTCTCGTTCAGCCGCAGCGATTCCTGGAACATATCGATCGCCGATTGATACACGCCCTTATGAAAGTAAGCCCAGCCCAGCGTGTCGGCCGCATTCGGCGAATCCGGCATGCCGCGACGCGCCGTCTGCGCCATGGCCAGCGCCACATCCACATTCCCGCCCTGCTCCAACATCACATACGCCAGATTATTTGAGGCCAGTGGATTCTCGTGATCAATGGTCAGCGCCTGCTGATACATCGCCTTTGCCTGATCGTAGTTATTTTGCGATTCGTACATCATCCCGGCCAGAATGTAGAACGAAATTTCGCGCGGATGATCCTTGATCGATTGCTGATAAGTCGCCAGCGCCTTGCTGACCGACCCCTCCGCTGCCTGTGCCTGCGCCAGCTTCAGCAACGCATCGGAATTATTTTTATCCAGTTCCACCGCTTTGGTGAACGCGTCATCGGCGCCCTTGAAATCTTTTTTCTCGAACAGCGCCGTGCCCAGCAAATCATAAAATCCACTCACGTTCGGCGCCTTCGCGATCTGCGCCTTCGCCGCCTCCACCGCCTGGTCAAGCTGCTTCTGGGCGATGTATACGTTCATTACTCCCTGCAGCGCATCCCCTGACGCCGGATCTTTATCCAGGGCCTGCTGATAAAACTTGATTGCCTGCGGATATTGCTTCTGCGCCTCGTGCAGTTTTCCCATCTGCACGTACGGCGCACTGCTTTGCGGAGCAAGTTCCGCCGCCTTCCGCATGTCCTGCTCGGCGTCGTCGTACTTCCTGCGATTCATTTCCGCCACCGAGCGCAGCAGATATCCGTCGGCCGAATTCGGCGCGCTGCTAATGATCAGTTGTGCGGTTTCCATCAAAGCATCAACGTCACCACGGCGCATTTCCAGGCTGGCCAGCGCGCGTTGCGCATCGGTCAGATCGGGCCTCAGCCGCACCGCTTCATGCAATTCCGACTCTGCATGTGCATCGTCGTGCTGCATTTCAAACGCCAGCCCAAGCTGGTAGTGAGCTACACCGTTATTCGAATCGTTTTTGACCGCTTTCTGCAATGAATCCACCGCACCCGGCCCGTCATTGCGGCGGATTTGCACCTGTCCCCGATACACCAGCGCTTCGGTATCCCGCGGCGCCACCTTCAGGATCTCGTCATTCAGCTTCGTGGCCTCATCCAGCCGGTTTTTCAGGATGAGAAGCTGAACGTAATTCTTCTTCACCTGAATATCTTTCGGATGCTCGCGATACAACGACGCATATTCCGTAGTGGCTTTGTCCAGTTCACTGTTGGCAAAATAGAAATCCCCCAGCATGCGGTAGCCTTCGGAGTTGTCGGGGAAGTCGCTCTTGCTCTGCGTCAGGTAGGCTTCGGCCTCAGCCTTCTTGCCTTCCATCATCAGCAGCCGGACGTACGAAGCTCGCGAATTGGGCTCCTTTGGGTCAACGTCGATCGTATGCTTGAATTGCTGCTCCGCCTCCGCCATGCGGTTGCGCGACTGGTAGAAAATTCCCAAAGCCAATTGTGCGTTCACATTCTTGGCGCCGAGTTCCGCCGCTTTCTTGAAATTGATCTCCGCCTGATCGGGCAACTTGGCCCGCACCTGCATGATCGCCAGGTTCAAATAAGAGTCCGACCGCGCCGGATCGGCGGCAATCCCTTTCTGCATCTCCTGCAGAGCCGCGCCCAGGTTGCCCTGCGCAGCGTAAAAGTTTGACCACGCCAGAAAAGTTTCCGGACTATTCGGCTGTTTTGCACGCAACAAATCAAGATGCGTTTGCGCCTGTTTAGCCTGCCCTCCGGCAATCAGCAAGTTCGCCAGATCCCCCTGCGCCTGATAATTGTCCGGAGCCAGGTCCACCGTGCGAGAAAGCTCTGCGTACGCCTGGTTGTACTCCTTCAGCTTCAGGTAGATCTCGCCCAACTGGTAATGCGCCTCCGCAAAGCGCGGATCCATTTGCAGGGCATTGGCATACTGAATGGCCGCCTCCCGCAGCTTGCCCTTATCGCGGTACCGGTTCCCGCTCTCCAGAAACTTCTGCTTGCGCACATTCGGATCGCGCGAACACCCGGTAAACACGCCGGCGATAAAAACTCCAATCAGCAATAAGCGGAGCGCAACAGAACGGCTCATGTATTCTCCAAGGAGGGCGCAAATGCGCACACGACCACGACCCAGACCCATGGTCGCTAACCCAAAGGTACCGCAATAAGGCGCGAAGTTAAAGTTACTGCCGTCATACCGGCAGCAGCAGACAGACGGAATTATGCCTTTGAACAAACCTAAAGGAGTCTTCAGTATGGAGTTCGACTGGGATTTGCGCGACGCTATTTCCGACTTCGGGTCTTGAGGACTGTTTTCGCGCGGAAGCGGCAATCGTCGCGGCAGACACCTCCAAGTTTGACACCCGACCGCCCTGCAGTCCGGATGATCCGGAGATTCACCGCTGCCAAAGGTCCAGAGTTTTGGAGCGATACGGCGGCAGCATTTTGCACATTTCCCTGATTTTCCCCGCCTGCTCCGAACTCAGGTTGAGAAACTCGAAACCGTAGAGTCTCCCCAATCCGCGCCGCACCACCGCTGAGGCTATGCCTCCACCCACCGGCTCCAGTTCGACCGTATCTCCCACCTTCAGCAAAGCGCCGACGATAACTGACGCCCCACATTCACTGATTTCCACGGTCATCCCTCGCGCCTCTGCAACATTCGCTGCACGGACGATCATCGGCGCGCTGTACCGGTATCGAGGAAATCGCCTCCGTTCCGGGAAGCTCAGCGGAACTTCTGTCGCAACCACACCAGGCTTTGTCGTCATAACTCCTCTTGTTAGGCTCCTTTGGCCTTGCTCGCCACAAATGCTCCCGCCGGAGGCGCCTCATTGAGCAGCATCCAAAACATCCCGATCTGCCGGATGGCTTCGCTGAACTGCTCGAAGTCCACTGGCTTTTGAACGTAAGCACTCACTCCCAGGTTGTAGCCTTTGATCAGATCTTTTTGTTCCTTGGAAGAAGTGAGAATCACAACTGGAATCGCCTTGGTTCGCTCGTCTGCACGGATAGCCTTCAGCACTTCCAGACCATCGACTTTGGGAAGTTTTACATCAAGCAGCACGAGTTTCGGAGGATTGGAAAATGACCGATCCTTGTGTGAACCACGGCAAAAGAGGAAGTCCAGGGCCTCCGCTCCATCCTCCGCAACTTTAATGTCGTTGGCCAGTTTGTGGTGGCGCAATTCGCGAACCGTCAATTCCACATCCTCAGGGCTATCGTCCACCAGCAAAACCTCAACTCTGTTCGGCATGCATCACTCCATTCTCTATTGGAAGCTGTGGTTCCTTGCTCGTTTTGTTCTCGGGCGATCCCAGCGTAAAGAAAAACGTCGCTCCGTGATCGAGCTCCGCTTCCGCCCAAATCCGCCCACCGTGTTTCCGTATGATGCGCTGCACGATCGCCAGCCCTACTCCGGTGCCTTCGAAATCGCGAGCCTTGTGCAGCCGCTGGAATACACCGAAAAGCTTCCCCGCATACTGCATCTCGAAGCCCACTCCATTGTCCCGCACGAAGATCACCCGCTCCCCGCCTTGCATCGTCTCTCCCACCTCAATCACCGCATGTTCTCGCTTCCCTGTGTACTTCACCGCATTCGACAGCAGGTTCACGAATACTTGTCTCATCAATCCCGGATCGCATTCCATGCTGAACAACTTCCCGATCCGCCACTCGATATCCCGCCCTGTAAACTCCGGCGCAAGATTGCTGATCACCTTGGGCACCAGCAAATCCAGCTGGATGTCCTGAAGAGAGAGCTCCTGCAGCCCGACTTTTGACAAACTCAGCAGATCATCTACCAGATGCCCCAGTTTTTCAGCCCCATCCGCAATTTTCTCCAGGTAGCGCCGCGCTTCCCCATCCAGCTTGGGACCGTAGTCCCGTAGGGCGACATGGGAATATCCCGCAATGTGCCGCAGCGGTGCACGCAGGTCATGGGCTACGGAATATGCGAAACTCTCGAGCTCAATATTTGTCTCCGACAACTCGCCCGTCCGGCGTTCCAGCCGTTCATTAACCTGCTTGAGTTCCTCCTTCGCCAGGTTGAGCCTGCCCGTTTCCCGATGAATCACCAAACCCGCCGCCAACAGAATCAGAATGCCCAAAGCGTTTCCACAAAAGATGGCGGCCTTCATCTTCCGCGTACTGGCCGCCGCCGTCTCCAATCGCCTGCTTAATAGCTGCGCTTCCGTCTGCCGCATCTCGCCGATCTGGGCCGCGATCTGTTGCATCGACCGTTCCCCGATATTCCCTTTGGCCACGGCTTCCACCCCAGCTAGCAGTCCGCTTCGCTTACGCACCTCGATTCCATCACTCAGCTCCGCCAGCCGGACCGCAATCAGCGGCTCCAGCCGTATAGCTTCCCGTCCCGCCCTGTTGTCTGAGGTCAGCACCGGCAGTTCTTTCATGTCTTGGCGCACTTGATCGACACCAGCTCCGTACAGTTCCAGGTATCGGTCCTGCCCCGTCAGCATGTACCCACGTTGGCCAGTCTCAGCCTGGGTGATGTCGATCCGTACTGCCTGCAGCTTCTCGACGACGAGGTGCGTGTGGGTAACCCATCCCCGGTCTTCCTCGTCCCGCACTGTCCCCCAGTACGAGAGCACTCCAATGCCCAGCAGAATCATCAGTGCAGACGCGGCAATCGCCTTGCTGAACGAGGTCATCGTGTGCCCGGGATGAGGGGCCTTACCCTTCATCGGCTGGAACCGGAAACTCTTTACTCTGGCATCGTCCAATTGGAGAAAACTCCGTCTTTCCAATCAAAGAAGGGCTGGTGTTCGGGGACGTCACTCGCTCCGGACTGTTCGGCTGTTTCTCGCGCAACAGGTCAAGATGAGGTTGCGCCTGCTTCGCTTGGCCCCCGGCAATCAGCAAATTCGCCAGGTCCACATGCGCCCTATAATTTTCCGGAGCCAGGTCCACCGTTCGCGAAAGCTCCGCGTACGCTTGGTTGTACTCCTTCAGCTTCAGGTAGATCTCGCCCAACTGGTAATGCGCCTCGGCAAAGCGCGGATCGATTTGCAGGGCGTTGGCATACTGAATAGCCGCTTCCCGCAGCTTGCCCCTATCGCGGTACCGGTTGCCCCTCTCCGGGATAAGCCTGCATGCCCACATGTCGCATTTTGCTTTTATTTAGGATTTTGTGTTCCGTTCCACTACACCGCTCAATGCGCCGCGATCTCCTACCCCACTGCCGCCGCCTTCTTACCACTCCACTTCCAATACAAATACCCCGGCACTCCCACCAGCACAATCCCCGCTCCCCATAACGCTTCCGTAGGCCGCGTGATAATCGTATTCAAAGTCCAGGCCACGCCCACCAGCACATAAATCGCCGGCAGCCACGGATATCCCGCACAACGATATGGCCGCGGAATCTCCGGACTCTTCCAACGCAGCAAAAACATTCCAATCACCGTCAACGTGTAAGAAAGCACCATGCCGAAAATCACATAGGTATAAAGCTGGTCATAACGCCCGCTGATGGTGAGCAGCGCCGCCCAAATCCCCTGCCCAATCAGGCTGAACGCCGGCGTGCGCCACTTCGGATGAATCACCGCCATGCGCTTGAAAAACACCCCATCCTGCGCCATCGCCAGATAAACCCGCGCCCCCGAAAGCGTGCAGGTCGCCGCCGCGCTAAAGCACGACACCGCAATCAACAGCGACAACCAAACCGCCACCCGAGGAGAAAACAGCGCCGCCGCCGCCGCATGCGCAATCGTCTCATGTTGCGCGATTTCGCTGAGCGGCAGCGCGTACAGATAAGTCATGTTCATGGCCATGTAAATCACTCCCACCACGACCACGCCCAGCACCATCGCCCGCGGGACATTCCTCCTCGGCTCCTTCACTTCGCCCGCCACCCACGTGATATACACCCATCCGTCGTAGGCAAAGAATACGGCGATCAGCGCGACGCCCATCGCAGAAATCAACTGCGTGGGATGAAGCCCCATCGTCAACCCAACCCCATGCGTCTGAAAATGCGACCAGTCTCCCTTCCCGATGGCGAATCCGAAAATCACAAACGCCGCCATCGCCGCAAACTTCGTCCACGTCGATAGATTCTGCAGCAGAGTCCCCCACCGCAATCCCACCACGTTCACATAAGTCAGCAGGGCAATAAGAAACAGCCCAAACACATGCGCGCGAGTAATGATGATGCCCGCGACCGAAAGCACCACATGCTCCTGCGAAACCACAGGGAACACCTGCCCCGCATAAGCGGCCGCAGCCACCGACAGCGCCGCGATCGTCCCACCATTGGCCACGGAGAACAACATCCACCCATAAAGAAACGCCACCAGATCACCGTAAGCCTCGCGCAAATAGACGTACTGTCCGCCCGACTCGGGAAACATCGATCCCAACTCCGCAAAAGCCGCGCAGCCGAACAGCGAAATCACCCCGCCAATCACCCACACCAGCAAAAAAAGCATGGGCTGCGGCAACGGCGCGGCAATATCTTTTGCGGTAAGAAAAATCGAGGAGCCAATAATTCCGCTGACCAGCAGCAGCACGGAGTCGAGCAGACTCAGTCCGCGAACTAAACTCGGTTTTGTCGGGACCAAAACGTTAACCGCGGGATTTTCGGCGGGAACAGCAGTTGACTCCATCAGCCCATCCCGAGTTCATCGGAAGACTCCAGCGCCGTCCCGCAGCGCCGGCAAATGACTGAAGAGCAGTCGCAGCAGGTGAGAGGATCAGTTACTTCTTCGGCACAATTCGGGCAGTATAGCGTTCCAGGCTCGGGCTCCGGTTCGGGATTTTCAGGACGCGTGACCATTGAGAGAAAAACTTTAGCATAGTGACGGCCTCCTTGCTCAATTGATTCCCGAAGGGCACGAAGGCTTTCTGCTCTTCCTTCGTGAACCTTCGTGCCCTTCGTGGTTAAAGATTTACCCGACGAAAATCCACAACTGCCGCCGCTCGACTACACTTATAAAAAGACCATACACCGACAAAGATAAGAGACTGCACCTTGCCCGAAAAACCCCTCACCCCCGACGACAAACTGCAGCAGGAATTCAACCGCTGGGCCGCTGCCGGTGAAGGTCCCAAGATGGAAGGCCACCATCTCGACATCACCTCGAAGACCATTCGCAAGATGGATCTCCGCCCCGGCGAGCGCGTTCTCGACCTCGGTTGCGGCTCTGGATGGGCGACCCGCCTGCTTGCCCGCCTGGTCGGCGAAGGCCCGAATGGTTTCGGCCAGGTCGTCGGCGTCGACGTCTCCGACGAGATGATTCGCGAGGCCCGCGCGGCCTCCAAAGATTTCGACAACGTGCTCTACGTTTGGGGATCGGCCCAGCAAATTCCCTGGGAAGAAAATTTCTTCGACAAAGTCCTGTCCGTTGAATCGTTCTACTATTACGCCGATCAAGACCGCGCCCTGATGGAATTATTTCGCGTGATGGCCCCGCGCGGCAGGCTGTTCATCCTGATCAATCTCTACAAAGACAATCAGTACTCTCTGCAATGGGTCGACAAACTAAAGGTCCCAGTGCACGTGCGCTCACAAGCCGAATACGTCGAGCTCCTTAAAAAACATGCCTTCGAGAACGTCGAAGCCTGCCGCATCCCCGACGACACCCCCACTCCCGATGACTACAAAACCAAATCCTTTCACAGCCTCGACGATCTGCGCGCCTTCAAGCGCGAGGGCGCATTGCTGCTGATGGCCTCAAAGCCAGACCTGCGCACGCCCGCTCCCGGTTACACGATTTACTGATCGTCTTGCCAAACTAAATCTCGCTCTCGTCCTCATCGCCATCGTGATCGCGATGGTTCAAGTCCTTCGCCGGGCTCAGCGCCCGCCCATCCGAAGCATGCCGGATCTCAATCCGGCCATTCACATTTTCCAGCCTGATCCGCGCCCCTCCGCTGCCTAACTCCCCGCGTAAATCGTGGCCGACAAAGCGGTGATTGTTTACATGCAGCCCGAAGTCATTTTCGATTCCCCCGGAAACCGAACTCGCCTCGATCTCCGCCTTCGAATCCGAAGGAATCGTCAACTCCAGCGAACCATTCACCGACTTCAATTCCACCGACGATTTCGGAAGCTCCTCGAAACGCGCATCCAGATGTCCATTGATCGTCGAAAGCTCCGCGCGCCCCGCCAGATTCCGCGCCTCCAGCTTGCCGTTGATGCATGACGCGCGCACCTCGCCCTTTACTCCCGTGATATCCAGCGACCCATTGATCAACTTGATCTCATCCAGTCGCGCCCCACGCGGCACCGTCAGCGTGTACTCCACGCTCGCAGGATTGTTGTTCCCGCCCCAACCTCCGTGCTCGGGATATTTCGTACGTATCGAAACATATGCTTTTCCCGCATCGATCTCGATGTGCGCCTCCTCCAGCTTCTCTTTTGAGTCAGCGTACTTCACCGCATCCACCTTCACCTGATTCTGCTCCCAAGTGGAGATGTGCACCGACCCATTAATGTTCTCCAATTCGACACGCCCATCCGGCGTAAGTTCATAAGTCTTGCGAAATTCTTCAGTGAACGCCCCGCGATGATCAGACCCATGGGCTCCCAGAGTAAGAACGAGCAATGCGCAAATCCATCCCAGGACAAAACCCGTATAGTTGGGAAACTGCCGTAAGCGATTCATATCGTTCCTCCATTTGAGCGGTTAGACGGCGCGATCGCCCATTCGTGAGTAAAACGAGAACCGAAAAAGTCCGCCCTAGGTGCAATGAACGAAACTCGACGTCCGGACTGACTAAGCAGGCCGACTTTCCGTCGAATCCTTCTTGCCCGCCTCCGTCAGCAAATAAACTCCCAGGATCGTCATCTCCGGCTCAAGCGGATGCCGGTACCGTTGCCCGGGAAACACCGCATAAAAAACCGCTGGATACAGCAAGATCAGCCAGAACAGCAGCCATGCGCCCGGTCTCCGCTGGCGCAACGCGCGTCCCAACCCCCAGAACATCAGCACAGAAGACGCCAGAAACAGCGAGTTCTTCACCTGCGCCAGCCACCAGATTTGCGAGAGCCGCGGCGGCCCCGCCCAGAAATAAACAAGCCGCTTCAAGCAAAGCCACGCAAAACGCCCGTAATCGGCCTTGATGTAATCCAGGGCCTGCCGTTTCCGCATGGCCACATAAGCCAACTCGCCCATCGTGGTGTACTGCCGCATGGCAAAAACATCCTGCGTCGGATGGATCACCTGCATCCATGTCCCGTCCGCCCCATTGCCATTCCCCAGCCGCAGCTCGGCCCCAAAGTTGTCGCGGATAAAAATAAATTTCCCGAACGTCGCATAATTGCGCGCCACCCAGGGCGTCACGCACGCAATAAAAATCACCGACGCCAACACCACGCCACCTAGCGACGGTTTACCGCGCCGTGCTCGGTGATACCATGCCCAGAATCCCGAAGCCGGCAAAAACGAAAGCAGCACCGTGCTGTCCAGCGCCGCAATGCCCCACAGCAAGCCAAACCATGCCCACGGTTTCAACCCGTCGCGCTCCTCTATCGTGAGCGTCAACCAGAAAATAACCGCCATCAGGAACGCCGAAAAGCTGGTCTCCCACACCCAGCGCGTGCACCAGTACATGACGTAGGGAAGCAGCGCCCAGGTCCACGCTGCGCCCACCGCAACCTTCTCCGAAAAAATTCGCCGCGCTATCCGAAAAATGGGAATGCAAGTCAGCGCCGAAAACACGCTATTGATGGTGAGCAGCACAAATGCCGACGCCCGCGAATAAATGCCGAAGACGTGAAACACGCCCGCCGTCAGATACGGATACAGCGGCGACTCCCACGCCGTCGGCCCAGTCTGCGGCCCAAAAGGATTACTGAACCCGTGTCCCGACGCGATCGCCGCGCCGATTCGTCCCGTCTCCCAGCCAAATCCAAAATTGTTGTCAGCGTTCTTGAACTTGTAGGTATGGCCAACCACAATCCATCCCACGCGCAGAAACAGCGCGATCGCCACCATCCAGAACTCAGATGCGCGAATGTGCCGCCACACGCTAAGAAGCTTACTGGGAATTCGTTCGCGAAAAAGAACCACGGCGGATTTCGAATCCATGAGCACTTCTATTTGTAGCCGACCCGCAACAATGCGGCAACCTGATCTGCTCATGTGGAGACAGCTCGGCCGTCAATTGGATCCAATGTGGGGACAGCCGCCCTCGGCTGTCCAGTCGAGCAAAGCTCGACAGCCTCACTATCCACGGGCAACAACTGTATAATCGTACCCACCGAGGTCCCCCTACATGGGCTGGCTGCAAAATAAATTCGAAAAGAATTTCATGATCAGCACGGTGGACTATGTATTCAACTGGGCGCGCAAATCCGCCGTGTGGCCGATGACGTTCGGCCTGGCTTGCTGCGCCATTGAAATGATCGCTTCCTCCACCGCTCGCTTCGACATTGCTCGCTTCGGCTCCGAGGTCTTCCGTCCCAGCCCGCGCCAGAGTGATCTGATGATCGTCGCCGGCACGGTAACTTTGAAAATGGCGCCAGTGGTGAAGCGCATATACGACCAAATGCCCGACCCCAAGTGGGTCATCTCCATGGGCGCGTGCTCCTCCGTCGGAGGCCCGTTCAATACTTATGCAGTCCTGCAAGGCGTGGACAAAATCGTGCCCACCGATGTCTACGTAACCGGCTGCCCGCCGCGCCCGGAAAATCTTTTCTACGCCCTGCTCAAGCTGCAAGACAAAATCGACACGATGACGCTGGCGAAAAAACCCACGGAAGTGCGCCTCGACCCAAACATGTTAGACAATTTCAAGCGCCAGGTAATGATCGCCCAAACCTTACAACCAAAGTGACTGCGTTCAGCGGGCGTGAGCGAAGCGGGAGTCCGCTGCGGTCATTCCTTCGACAAGCTCAGGGCAGGCTCTGAACGAAGCGAAGGATCTGCGGCTATCATCTGTGAGTCATCAGCACGACCCATGTGGGGACAGCCGCCCCTTCGACTTCGCTCAGGGCAGGCTCTCGGCTGTCCGCCGAGCGAAGCTCGGTTAGATTTTTCTCGAGGCCTCAACGACAGATGTCAACATATACGAAGCTCACCACCGAATCCGAACTCCCGCCGCTCGACGAAGCCAAAGAATTCCCCTGCGGCGCAAAAACCATCTGCATCGCCAACGTCAACGGCACATTCAGCGCCATGGACAACGTCTGCCCGCATCGCGGTGGCCCGCTAGGGCAGGGAATGATCGAAGGCGGAAAAGTTGTCTGCCCCTGGCACGGCTGGGCCTGGGACGCAAAAACCGGCGCGGCCGAGCAAGATCCCACTGTCAAGGTCGCGGTTTATCCGATTAAGATCGAGAACAGTGACGTGCTGATCGAAATCTAGTGTCATGCCAAGCCCAACTCCATGAGTCCGATCACTCACTTTTTTACTGGATGGGCTCTTGCCAACTGCTTCAGCTTAGAGCGGAGAGATCGCGCTCTCGTCACACTTGCGTGCGTCGTGCCGGATGTCGATGGCTTGGGCATCGTTCCCGAACTGCTTACTCGAAACTCCACTCATCCGTTGTTGTGGTTCTCTCTGTATCACCATACTCTTCACAACATGGCGTTCGCGGTGGTGATTTCTTTGATCGCGTGCGCCCTCGCCTCACAAAAATGGAAAACTGGACTGCTCGCCTTTCTGAGTTTCCATGTGCATCTACTGGAGGACGTGTTGGGAGCCCGTGGTCCGGACGGCTACCAGTGGCCTATTCCCTATCTGCTGCCCTTCTCTTCGTCAGTGCAACTGAGTTGGCGCGGACAATGGGCTCTGAACGCCTGCCCAAACGTTGTGATCACCGTTGTGTTGCTGCTGATCACGTTTTGGCTGGCTTGGAGAAAAGGATTTTCCCCCTTGGAGATGGTGTCAAGAAAAGCCGACGCCTCGGTGGTGGCCGCGCTGCGTCGCCGCTTTCCCATCAGGATGGCCGTCCAAGAATGAACGCGTCTTCTGGATGCGAAAGAAAAGCTAAAAGCTAAGTCAAATGCACTCTGCCGCGAGACACTTTATGTTGCAAAGTCGCAGCCATCTGGTCCACATCTCCCGGGGAAATATTCACCGCCATATGATCCGCCAGCAGCGGCGTTCGATTGCTTCCCACCGCATCCCGCCGCACCTGGATCAGTAATGCCTGTACCACACTGGGATCATATTTCTGCGGGGAGAGCCGCACCAGATCGCTCAACGCCCCGCCCAGCGACAGCGGCTCGCGATAGGGTCGAGTACTCGTCATGGCATCGAAAGTATCCGCCAGCGCCATGATCCGCACCGGCATCGGCAATTCTTCGCCCGCCAGCGCATCAGGATATCCCGACCCATCGCTGCGCTCATGATGCCAGCGTACTGACTCATGAATCTTCGGCCACGGAAATTCCACGCTGCTCACGATCTCGTATCCGACCACAGTATGATCTGCCATCTCCCGAAATTCCTCGGGATTCAGCGCGCTGGCCTTTCCAAACAACCGCCGATCTACCGCAACTTTTCCAATATCGTGCAGATATCCGGCGCTGCGCAGCGCAGCCACTTCTCCCGCGTCAGCACCCATCGCTTCGCCAATCGCCGCAGCATAGCGCCCCACACGCAGCGAGTGCCCGTGAATGTTCACGTGCTTCACATCGATGGCAGTCGCGAATGCTTCGAGAGCGGTGTCATAAAATCCGTGCAGCGAAGCCATCAATCGCAGATTTTCTGTCACGCGCTGGGCCAGCGTCTGCGTCAAAGCGTGGTTCTGCACCGCCAGCCCAATGTAGCTGCACAGCAAATCCATCGCATCCAAATCGGCCGCTTCATAAGGCGCATCCTCGGGCCGCCGTCCTAACGCAACTACCCCTGCCAGTTTGCCCGCCGCTTTCAGCGGTGCCACGCACTTAAAAAGTTCGGGCGCAACATTTCCATTGGAGCTGAGAAAAACCGAATAGGTGGAAGCGTTCAGCACAATCGGTCCGCGCGCCGCCGCGAGAGCGTGCGCGTGTTTGGGTAGAAGAGGGATGAACGCAGGTTCCGGCAGCATCGCAAAACCTTCCGCTGCCACGGACGTGAGCATGGTGGGCCGTTCGTTGAAAATGAACAATGCCCCTTCGCGCGCCCCCGCCGCTTCCATCACTGCCGAAAGCATTCGCCGCGCCGTCTCGGAAAATTCGCGCTCCGCTGTCAGCTCGGGCCCCAGTTCGGAGAGAGCTTCAACGGTGCGCAACAGCCTGCGGAAATTGTTGGTCTCTACGGTCACGTTTCGCGGCGCGAGAGCTGAACCAAATTGAGCGTAACACGCGTGAACACGCGTAGGGAGGACGTTGTGTTGGTTAGTTTGGTGCAGTGGTTATGCGGTTAAAATTAGGTGACGAATCTGATTCCCGCCTCGCCGCAGGCTGATTAGAAATGCTCGCGCAACTCCGCGAACCGCCCCACAATCACCAGTCGCTGAGCCGGCGGTGCCGCGTTCAATTCTTCATGTTCCAGAATCCACGTATCTCCATGCGGCACGAACACCGCATGCAAACCCGCGGCCAGCGCCGGATTAATGTCCGACTTCGGACTGTTCCCGATCATCCACGTCGAGTCCCGCGCCAGCGCATGCTTTTCCACCAGAGCATGATAGGCCGCCGAATTTTTCTCCGCCAGAATCTCCGTCGCGGCAAAATGCTTTTTCAATCCCGAGCGCTCGATCTTTCCCGTCTGCTCCGCCACCGCGCCCTTCGTCACCAGAATCAAACGATGTTGTGCTCCAAGATATTCCAGCGTCTGAAAAACCTCCGGCAAGGGCTCTATGGGGTGATCTTCGATGCTGTGGGCAAAGCTCCTGATCTGCCCATGTAACTCCGGCGTTACCGGATTCACGCTCAGCCGCTCAAACGTATCCACCAGCGCATGCGCAAAGCTGTGCAAACCATAACCATGCTTCACGATGCATTCCCGCTCCACATCGTTCAGCACTTCGCGCACCTGCTCCGCAGAAAACTCGTGATGATTCAGGAATGAAATAAAGCGTGCGATCGCCCGCTCAAAATAGACATTGTTCTCCCACAATGTATCGTCCGCGTCGATGAGAAGTGTCTGGGGAAGCAAGCTCTTAACTCTTTGCCTTAGCTCAAATCTCAAGATGCAGTCTGGCTGGCGCCGACCACATCCTTTCGAACAAATATTTGCGACAATGAAGTGCCGAATGCAAGCTGCCGAAGCCCAGAGCTAAAAAGCTAATGGCTAAAAGCTCTCCTTACACCCATTCCACGCGTGCCCGCGGCCCAATAATTCCCGCCTTGTGCCCCATATCCAGCAACCGCTCCACGCCCTCGCGCCCTTCCGGACCGTAGTCGAGCGTCCGTTCATTCACATACATGCCTACAAAGCGGTCTGCGGTCTGCGCGTCGAGATCGCGGGCAAACTGCATCGCGTAAGACAATGCTTCTTCACGATGGTCGAGCGCATACTGAATGCTGTCACGCAATGCGCCGCTAACAGCCGACATCAACTCTGGCCCCAGCGCCCGCCGGATCGCATTTCCTCCCAGTGGCAGCGGCAGCCCAGTCATCTTTTGCCACCATCTTCCAAGGTCGATCACGCGATGCAATCCAACCTTGTCGTAAGTCAGCTGCCCTTCGTGGATGATCAGTCCAGCTTCGTAATTCCCCGCAAGCACCTGAGGAATTATCTGGTCGAACGGCACAACCTCCGTCTGCACTCCCGGCGCAAACAACTGCAGAGCCAGGTAAGCAGTCGTAAGCTTTCCGGGAACCGCGATGCGCTTCACTTTGATCTCGCTCTCCGTAAACGCCCGCGGCGAAACAATCATCGGACCATAACCTTCGCCCACGCTTCCGCCGCACGACATCAGCGCATACAAATCCTGAATATAAGGATAGGCGTGAAACGAAATCGCCGTGACGTCATAAATTCCTTCGCGCGCCTTCTGATTCAAAGTCTCGATATCGCACAACGTGTGCGTGAAGCGCAGCCCCGCCACCCGAACCTTATTGGTAGCAAGACCATAAAACATGAACGCATCATCGGAATCCGGACTATGAGCAATGCTGATCTCACGCACGTCCCGGCCCGCATTGCCTGAAATCCTTGCTTCTTGTTCAGAAATAACCGTCATGAAATTGAACTCCGCCGTCGATTCTCTGCGTTCTTCAGGGGCGGCTCTCTTGCCGGCTCTGCCACTTCGCCGCAATTCCCGCCGCTGCCATCACCTTGATCACTTCCGCAAACAGAAACCAGTAAAGCCCCCAGCGGAACGCCTGCGCGATCGAGTGTGCAAGAACGCTCAACCAGGCCAAACCGCCAGTAAAAAGTATAACCTCGCCCAAAAGCCCGCCCAGCGCGGCGCGTGCGAAAGTTTTCCTTCCGCGTTCCATCACAAATCCCGCCGCCCATGCCACCAGCGGATAAGCCAGCAAAAACCCGCCTGTGGCGCCGAACAACTGTGCCACCCCACCCGCACCGGTGGGATTGAATACCGGCATGCCGATCGCGCCCTCGGCCAGATACAAAGCGAGCGCCGCGAATCCGCGCTTGCTGCCCAGCAGCAAGCCAACCAGCAGCACGCCAAAATTCTGCACCGTCAGCGGCACCGGAGTGAACGGCAGCGGAATCGTAATCCGCGCGCACAATGCAACAAACAAACTCGCTCCCACCACAACGGCAACTTGCCGCGCGGTCTCGGAAGCGCGCGCGTGCTGCGCACTCAATGTTTGACTACTGGCCACTTTGTCCATGGAAAATCTCCTAACTCTCAACGCGGGACATCAGGGTTCCACGCTTTCTGATCGATGCTCGCCCTCTGCTTCGCTCGCAAGTCCGTGCGCCGCATGCGCAGCCAGCAAATGCCGCCGCAATCGCATGTACAAGGCGATCGCCACGCACACTACCACCAGCGTGCTCACACCCAGGATCAGGAACCACCAGATCATCCGCACAACCGAGTAGGATAACAGAGAGCAGCCAATGTGAGCGCAGCTGCCCAAGCCTGCCCCTGCGCGAATCTGATGGGGCTGTCCATTCGAGCGAAGCTCGATGCTCGGTTCCTTAGCTCGCTTTCGCAGCCGTCATCTTCTCCCGCATCATCTCCACGCGCTTCACGATGAACTTCAATCGCTCGCGCCCCCACTTCGAACTCATGATCACTTTCTCAATGGTTCCAAACATGTTCGGGTCGCCGGCCTTTTCTCGCAACTCTTTCAGAAACGGCTGAACCTTGGCGAAGACAATAAACATTTCTCCACTCACCGCCGGTTGCAGAAATAAATCCGCGTTCAACGCTCCCTGCAATACGAACGCCGCCGCCATACTCCAGTACCCGGTGACCTGGCGCAGCCAGTTGTTCTCCTGTGTTCCTGGAGTAAACGCGACTTTCGAGAAATCGTCGGCGCTGCGTGGCCAGAATCCGCCGACCCACCAATTGCGCGCCTTGCGCATCTCCGCCTCACGGCGCAAATCGTAAAGTTGCATAATCAGTTGGGCATCCGCAGCCGTAGCCTTCTTCGCCATAAATTCACCTCACAGGAAATGTGGTAATTGGGAAATTGAGCGATTGTGTAATTGTGCGATTAAGCAATCGAAAAACCCGCGAAGCAAATGAAACCCAAGCCAAGGCAAATTACGTAATTACCCAATGACTCAATCGCCCAATCACTCAATGTTCAGGCGCTGGTAGTCGCCGCCGCTTCCGCTGCCGGAGCCGGTCGCTCGTAATCGCACTCTTTATTCGGACAAGCGATCACCGGCCCGGCTTTCAAAAATTTCTCTACCAGATACTCGCTGCCGCAGCTCGGGCACTTCTCCGGGATCGGCTTATGCGCCGAAGTAAATTTGCACTTGGGATAATTTCCGCACCCGTAAAACGTATTTCCCTTGCGCGCGCGTTTCTCCACCAGTTCGCCATCCTTGCAGTCCGGACACTTCACCCCGATAAAATTCTGCTTCACATACTTGCATTCGGGATATCCGCTGCACGCCGTGAACTCCCCAAACCGGCCATGCCGGATCATCATATTCCGCCCGCACTTCGGGCAAAGTTCATCCAGCGGAATGTCCGGAACTTTCTTGCCCTGGTCCAGGCGCCGCGTCGTCTTGCAATCGGGATAACCCGTGCAAGCCATGAACTGCCCGAAGCGCCCGCGCTTCAGCACCATCACCCGCCCGCAGTTCTCGCAATATTCTTCCTGCGTGGTCTCCTGCACGTCGGCCGAATCCAGATCCGGCAGGTTGATGGGATTTTCTTTGGTGAACGTGCAAGTGTTCGGATCTTCCTTATCGTAAGTGCTGCAAGCGTAGAACGACCCGTGCCTGCCCCACTTGATCACCAGCGGTGCGCCACACTTCTCGCACTTCTCGTCTGTGGGCTTCTCCATCCGCTTGATGTTCTCCATATGCTTTTCGGCATATTTGAGATCCTTCGTAAATTTCTTGTAGAACTCGGCGAGCGTATCGGTCCACTTTTCCTTCCCTTCTTCAATCTCGTCGAGCTTTTCTTCCAGCCCGGCAGTGTAGGCCACGTCAAAAATATCGCGGAAGTTTTCCACCAGCAGATCGGTGACCACTAACCCGATCTCAGTCGGAGTAAACTTCCCGCCCAACTTCTGCACGTACTGTCGCTCTTGAATCGTCGACAGGATCGCCGAGTACGTTGAAGGACGCCCAATCCCGCGCTCTTCCAGTTCTTTCACCAGCGACGCTTCGTTGTAACGCGGCGGAGGCTCGGTGAAGTGCTGCTCCGGCTTCAACTCCTTCAGCGTCAGCTTCTGTCCCGCTTCCAGTGCCGGCAGCTTGTGCTTCAGTTCCTCGTCTTCCTCGTCCTTGCCTTCCTTCGACTCTTCATAAACTCTCAGGAATCCATCAAACTTCAGCACCGATCCCGTCACGCGGAACCAGAATGTCTCAGCCTTGCCCTTCGCGTCGATATCGACCGTAGTTTGGTCAAACACCGCCGGCATAATCTGCGACGCCACAAACCTCTGCCAGATCAGTTTGTAAACCTTGAACTCATCTTCTTTTAAATACTGCTTAATCTGGTCGGGATGCCGCATCGCCGAGGTCGGTCGAATCGCCTCGTGTGCCGCCTGCGCTTCCTTCTTCTCTTTATATGTATTGGGAGTCTCCGGCAGATACGTCGGCCCGTATTCCTTGCCCACGTATTCGCGCACTTCCTGAATCGCCTCAGGCGCAACCCGGGTCGAATCGGTACGCATGTAAGTGATCAGACCGACGAGTCCCTCTTCGCCCAGCTCCACACCTTCATACAGCCGCTGCGCAATCATCATCGTGCGCTTCACGCTGAACCGCAACTTGCGCGAAGAATCTTGCTGTAACTTGCTGGTCGTGAAAGGAGGCGCTGCATTCCGCCGCCGCTCTTTTTTATCGACCGACCGCACCAACCAATCGGCCTGCTCCAGCGCGGCGCGAATCTTTTCCGCATCCTCGCCGTTCGTGACTTCAATCTTCTCCTCGCCCTTGCCCAGAAACCGTGCGTCGAATGCCGGAGGCTTGTTCGCCGCCAGATGCGCATCAATCGTCCAATATTCTTTTTTCTCGAACGCCTTAATCTCGCGTTCGCGTTCCACAATTAGCCGCAGCGCAACCGTCTGCACCCGCCCGGCCGAAATCCCGCGGCGAACCTTATCCCACAACAGCGGAGAAACTTGATAACCCACCAGCCGGTCAAGCACGCGCCGCGCCTGTTGCGCATCCACCAGATTCTGATCGATCGCCCTGGGATGCTCGAACGCCGCCTGCACCGCCCTCTTAGTAATTTCGTTGAACGTCACCCGCTGAATCCGCGGCGGCCCTTCTTCTTCATCCTTCTTCTTTTTCTTTTTCGCCTTCTTCGTGCCGTTCTCTTCGAGTTCGCCAGCCAGATGCGCCGCAATCGCCTCGCCTTCGCGGTCCGGGTCGGGCGCCAGAAAGATGGCATCCATCCCTGCCGCCATCTTCTTCAGCTTGGCCAACACTTTTTCTTTGCCGGGGATGACGACATAATCCGTCGCGAAATCGTCGTTCGTATCCACGCCCAGCGTGCTCTTGGGCAAGTCCTTCACATGCCCCAGCGAGGCCTCGACAGAGAAACCCTTCCCCAGATATTTCTGGATGGTCTTCGCCTTCGCTGGCGATTCGACAATGACTAAACTTTTTATCAACACTCCCTCATCTCTCTAAGATTTGTCTCGAAACTAGCACGAATGGGACAGCCGCAACAAGTTACCGTGAAAAGCTTTTAGCTTTTAGCCGTTAGCTTTTAGCTTGAAATGCCTATGCTGCGGACTTCCTCAGCTTGCACGACAATGCTGGCAACATCCTCATAATCTCGCTTACGTCCGCACTCAAAACCTCGTATTCCGCAGCCTGCATGAATCCCAAGTCTTTTGCTAAGAGGAAATGGTAAGACAGTTCAGCCCCCGACCCCATAGAGATCTGGACGTAGCGCGCCATCTCTCCATCGGAGCGCCTTCCGCAACCCTCCGCCAAGTTCGCGGCAATCGACGCGGCCTCACGCCGAATCTGACTCGTTAGCCCGAACCGCTCTTCCTTGGGAAGCGCAAGTGTGATCTTATACACCGCCAGTGTCAGCTTGTGCGCCTTCTCCCAGACCATCAGATCCCTATAATTTCGCACAGCGTCCTCCGGCGTATTCCGTAAAGGATTGAAGGGTTGAGCTAAAAGCTAAGAGCTAACAGCTAAAAGCTTTTTACAAAATTCTTCCCCGCCATCTGCCTCACTTTCCCCGCCAGTTCCAGCTCAAACAGCGCCGCGAATATCTCCGACGAAGACAACTCATTCTCCAGAAGTTCTACCAACTCATCGATATGCGTAGCCTCGTCTGCCTTCAGCAATCTCAGAATCCGCTTTTCATGCGGAGGCAGCCCATCGTCCGGGAATAGAGATGCCGAACTCGCCTCGCCGGATTCAGGCGCCGCTGGCGGCGTCAGCGCCATTTTTACCTCCGGCGGCAAATCTTCCCACACATCTTCCCAGGTCGCAACCAGCTTCGCGCCCTGCTTAATCAGCGTGTTAGGCCCCCACGAATTTTTATTCGTCACGTTCCCCGGCACCGCAAAAACATCGCGATTTTGCTCCAGCGCACACCGCGCCGTAATCCGCGTTCCCGAATATTCCGCGGCCTCCACCACCAGCACTCCCACCGACATTCCACTCAAAATCCGATTCCGAATCGGAAAATTCTGCGGCGCCGCAAACGTTCCCATCGCAAATTCCGAAACGATCGCTCCGCCCAGCGCCAGAATCTGCTCCGCCAATCGCGAATTCTCTTTCGGATACATCACGTCCACTCCCGTCCCCAACACCGCCACCGTCTTGCCCTTCGCCGCAATCGCCCCGCGATGGCTCGCCGTATCCACTCCCCGCGCCATCCCACTAATAATGACCAGCCCCTGCCCCGCCAGATCGCACCCCAGTCGCTCCGCCATCCCCGACCCATACGCCGTCGGATGCCGCGTCCCCACCATCGCTATCCCCGGCATCTTCAGCACCTCAGCATTCCCCCGCACATACAGCACCAGCGGCGGATCATAAATCTCCTTCAGCCTCACCGGATAGCACGCATCTTCCCCCGACAGTACCGTCGCTCCCGACCCCGCCGCCCGTGCAATTTCCTCACGCGCCATCGCCGCCGATTTTCCCGTCGCAATCGCCTGCGCCGAAACCGCCTGAATCCCCGTGCTCTCCAGCTCAGTCAGCGACGCCTGAAATACTGCCTGCACGCCGCCAAAGTGTTCCACCAGCTTCCGCGCCTTGGTCGGTCCCAGTCCTTGCGTCAGCGAAATAGCGAGCCACTCAAGAATATGAGTGGAAGGGGCAGGTGCAACCAGGGCGTATGCCACGTCGATTCTCCAATCTTCACAGCGCGAATCAGATACGGACTGCGCGGACTCTAGTGACTCCACGAAACGCCTGTCAAGGGAAGCGGTCACAACCCCCGTCGAAATCCCTCTGCTAAAATCAAAACAGGAATGAGACGTCTACGCATCTCTGCGATCTCCTACCTCAACACCGCTCCCCTGATGTGGGATTTCGAACACCGCAACCCCGAACACGACCTGGCCCGCGACTTCGACATTTCCTACACTCTGCCCTCATCCTGCGCCCGCGAACTCGCGGCCGGAACCGCCGACATCGGCATCATCCCCGCCGCCGCTTACGCTCAAGTCCCCGGCCTCTCAGTGCTGCCCGGCGTAGCCATCGCCTCCCGCCGTCCGGTTCGCTCCATCTTGCTGGTCAGCAATCAACCGCTCGAAAAAATTCGCACCATCGCCCTGGACACTTCTTCCATGACCTCGGTCGCTCTGACGAAAATATTGTTCGAAAAATGGCTCGGCGGCGGCCGAACCTTCACTTCTTTGCCCCCCGACATCGACAAAATGCTCGCCTCTCACGATGCCGGATTGCTCATCGGCGATCCCGCCCTGCAGATCGACCGCTCGCGTTACTTCACCCTCGATCTCGCCGAAGAGTGGATTCGCCACACCGGCAAGCCCTTCGTCTTCGCCTTCTGGGCGGTCCGCCGTCAAGCCCTGCAGGAAGATGCCTTGCGTGGAGATGACGTATATGAGCAGGCCCGATGTGAGGAGGCCTCATGTGGGGACAGCCGCCCCCGGCTGTCCGCGTCGCGCAGCGACGCTGTTCTCCCCGCCCAAGACCTGGCCGCAATCTTCCAGCAATCCCGCGACCACGGCCTCGAACCCGCAAGCCTCGACCAAATCTGCCGCGAATGGGCCCCACGCCTGGCCCTCACCGAAGCGAACGTCCGTTCTTACCTCACCGAAAACATCTACTACCACCTCGATCCCGCTTGCCTCGAAGGTCTCCAACTCTTCTATCGCTACGCCGCCGAGATCGGAGCCTTGCCCCCCGCTCCCGAAATGCGCTTTCTCAACGTGAACGAAAGCTTGTGTAGCGCGATCTAGATATAGCGCGATCTAGCGCATCCCCTGTACACTCCTTCAAACCTGAATGCTTCACTTCGATCCACTGCTCGCCGTGCCCATCTGGCACAAGCTTCGCCGCCTCGGTGGGCCCGGCCTCGTCCTGCTCGGCGTCGCCGACAATTCCGTCATCCCCCTCACCGGTAGCATGGACGTCCTCACCATCTGGCTCGCCGCCCGCCATCGCGAACCCTGGCCCTACTACGCATTCATGGCCACGCTCGGCGCAGTCATCGGCGGCTACATTACTTATGCGCTCGCCCACAAAGGCGGAAAAGAAACCATGGAGCGCAAACTCTCCCGGAAAAGAGCGAAACAGGTCTCCAAGGCCTTCGAGCGCTGGGGATTCTTCGCCGTCGCCATCCCCGCCATCATGCCGCCCCCATTCCCCTTCGTCCCATTTCTGATCGCAGCCGGCGCCGGCCAATATCCGCGCGCGAAATTCTTGGAATCCCTCACCCTGGGACGAGGCGTTCGCTACACCATCGCAGCCTTCCTCGGCTTTCACTACGGCACCCACATCCTCCGTTTCTTCGACCGATACTACAAACCCGCGCTGGCAATCCTGATCGGCCTAGCAGTCATCGGCGCAATCCTCTCCCTGATCCAATACCTTCGCATGAAGAAAAAATAGCGGGGGAATGATTTACAGGAAATGGTGTGAGCTAAAAAACGGCTGCGTCATCCCGAGCGCAGCCGTTCTTCAGGCGAAGCGAGAGCCTGCCCTGAGCGAAGTCGAAGGGGATCTCCAGCGGATATTCACCAGCGGCTTTCCTTCGTGAACCTTCGCGCCCTTAGTGGTAAAAAGATTTTGTCCGTGACGTGTTGAATCCCTCAGCCCCATCCCCCGCGCTCCGCTAGAATGAATCTGTACCCTCATGTCCCTTACCAAATCCCAAGCCCTCGACCTCTTCCACTCCGACGACCTGATCGGCATCGGCATGGAAGCCGACTCGCTCCGTCGCTCCCTTCACCCCGAGGGCACCGTCACCTACATCATCGACCGCAACATCAACTACACCAACTTCTGCACCGAGTACTGCACCTTCTGCGCCTTCTACCGCCCCCTGAAAGGCCCCGCCGCCAAAGAGGGCTACATCCTCGAGTTCGACACCATCTACGAAAAAATCCGCGAGACCGTCGAACTCGGAGGCACCGGCGTCCTCATGCAAGGCGGCCTTCATCCCGACCTCAAAATCGACTGGCACGAAAAAATGCTGCGCGGAATCAAAGATCGCTTCCCGCAAATCCATCTGCATTGCTACTCCGCATCCGAAATCATCGCCATCGCCGAATACAGCTCTCTCAGCATCCGCGACACCATCCTCCGCCTGCGCGATGCCGGACTCGATTCCATCCCCGGCGGCGGCGCTGAAATTCTCGACGACGAAGTCCGCTACAAGATTGCCCGCCTCAAATGCCTCACCGCCGATTGGATCAACGTCCACCGCACCGCCCACCAGCTCGGCATGCGCACCACCGCCACCATGATGTTCGGCGTCGGCGAAAATTACGAGCACCGCATCAACCATCTGCAGGCGCTCTACGATCTTCAGGAAGAAACCGGCGGCTTCACTGCCTTCATCCCCTGGAGCTTCCAGCCGCAACACACCGCCCTCGGCGGCCGTCACTGGGACGAAGCCACCGCCGTCGAATATCTAAAAGTCCTCGCCATCTCGCGCCTCTATCTCTCGAACTTCCTGAACGTGCAATCGAGCTGGGTGACGCAAGGCCTCAAAGTCTGCCAGATGGGCCTCCGCTTCGGCGGCAACGATGTCGGGTCGGTCATGGTCGAAGAAAACGTAGTCCGCGCCGCCGGCGTCACCAACTGCACCACCGAAGAAGAACTCCGCCGCATCATCCGCGACGCCGGCTTCCGCCCCGCCCAGCGCGACACCCTCTACCGCCAATACTTCCTGAACTAACACCGCTAACTGATCGCCTAGCTAGCGCCGCAAACCGTGTGGGCACGGGCGACCCGCCCGTGCATCCCTCACCACAGCACATGTAGGGACAGCCGCCCTCGGCACGGCAAGTGTGGGGACAGCCGCCCCCGGCTGTCCGCGTCGCGCAGCGACGCCCCGCTCGTGTGGAACGGACACTCCTGTCCGTTGCCTTTGACTTTGATTTTGATTTTGATTTTGAATCCGCCTCGCCCCGCTCGGGTCCATATTTTTCGCAACCGGGAAGGGCACGATTTCAATCGTGCCGAAAGCCGAGCACAAAAAGAATCCGGCCTCAGCCGCTGAGGCGGGAGACGCCGCCAAATCCAGTCCTTTATTCGCCGCGTGTTCGCCGCTATTGTTCCGACCTCGTTGCCTATAAGTATCAGAAAACAAAATGAATATAAGCGGGATGTGCGTTTGACGCAGGGATTGCACGCGGCGTACCATCCGCCTTTGGGAGGACTGCGCGATGGATAAGGTGTCGTCATCGGATTGCATTGGAGTGGCGGGTATCGTCCTTGCCATCCTGCTCGTCGTGCTCGACAAGGCGGGCAAGTTGAAAGGCGGATGGCTGTACGGCTTATTGTTTGTGGCCGGTCTGATGACTCTGTTTATAGCCGTAGGTAATGACTGGGTAATGGACGCGCCTACAAAGTGGAAGGTGTGGAGAGGGCTATTGATGTTTTGTGTGGTTGGCCTAACTTATAGCGGGATAGCGATCTGGATAACTCCTTCCGAAGAAAAGAAGACGGAACAGCATACCGAGTCGGAGGCGAGGCCGGGTGTGGGCGCCTCGCCCACCACATCTCAGACGGTTACCTCTCGCCCTCAATCCGGACTTGCCAGCAAAGAGGAAAGTGTCAGAACTCCCACAGTTCCCCCTGTTGTCCATCTCATGTTCAAAGACGCCGCCCTATTGACTCCTGAACGGAAGAAAAGGATCACAAACGATATAAACGGGGTGGCTCGTTATTTAAGGAGTTTCGGACCTCTGGGACTTCCCATTCCCGATGACCTTCCGCCTATAGGCGTAGATACGAAAAATTCCAAAGGGGAGGGATGGTCATTCAACAGCCAAGGTGACAATAAGTACTACTACAACCAATTCACGCTGCAACAAGGGGCTTTGGATAAACAAACCAAGATTACTGAGGCATTCCTGTCATTCGTGGTTGGACGTTTCACTTACGAACCGCCGCCGCCCATGCCGCCCAATCTCGAGCAGATGACCCCACAACAGTTCTTGGAATCCGGCCACACGCCGGCGGCAATGGATCGGTCATACCGATGGATGACGAGCGTGGTGATAGTTCAGTACCTAAACCATAGCTACTGGAATAGACCTCTTGCTGAGAACGAGAAGCCTGTTTGCCCTGACCGTGGGAATGGGATGTCGTACTACTTTTGGCAGATGCGCGAACGTTTCGGGAAAGACTTTGCGGACAAACTGGCCGTGCTTACATTGCGGGCCTCCGTAGATAAACCTTACACTGGGGCGCACGCCGACGCGGTTCATCCTTACAGATACTACCTGTACGAACGTCTCACCCTAGCTGACTCTGTTATCGACAACGAAAATTCGAGGATGCCCGAAATTGATTCGATTCTCAAAGAGTGTAGTTGGCTGCCACTAACCTAAGCAGCCTTAGTGAGTTCCTTGTATCCGAGGTTGTCAGAAAAATGAGTTTCAGCATCGTATCGCGAAATAGGAACGGGTTCTTGCGGTTGTTAAATCGCCACGTCATTTCGTCAAGGTAGGCCGGAAGATGCTTTGCAGAGATTCGATGCCGGGTGCCCCGCTTCTCGCTTTTTCAAACGACGATCGCGATTTTCCCGCTTTCTGAAAATGCAAACGGCCCCGGAATCTCCGAGGCCGTCGCGAGAACCAATAAATCGGCACCCCTTCAAGGTCACTATCATTATCCAGACAATACCGCCACAAATCCAGTTACTTTAAGGAGGGCCGCACTCCGCCCGCGAATCACTTGCCATCCGCTGTAAAATAGCCTCAGCGAGGTGCCCATGCCGCAACTAACGCCGCAGGTTTCCGAAGTGCTCGAAAAAGCGCTGGCGCTCTCCACCCAGGACCGCGGCCTCATCATCGACCGCCTCATCGAAAGCCTTGACAATGACCCAGCCGAGGAAGGTGTTGAGGAGGCGTGGTCAGAAGAAATCAAGCGCCGCGTCGAAGATATCGAGTCCGGTCGCGTCGAAATGATCCCCGGCGAGGAAGTTCATCGACGCCTGTTGGCGCGGCTGTCCAATGGCAAGAAGTAAGCCTTATCGTCTCCATCCGCTGTCATGGCTGGAAATCGAAGGCGGAGACGAGTGGTACGCGCAACGGAGCGCCCAAGCCAGCACAGATTTCGTCGTCGCCGTTTTCAATGCGATTGAAAGCATCTGCGACGCTCCACATCGCTGGCCCAAATACCTTCACGGCACCAGGCGCTTTGTCCTCGGCCGTTTCCCGTTCTACATTGTCTATCTCGACACCGCAGAACTCGTGAACATCGTAGCCGTGGCTCACAGCAGAAGAAGACCGGGGTATTGGAGACAGCGTCTCTAGAATTGCTTCTCACACGCAAGCAGGCCTAAAAATGCAAAGGGCCCCGGAATTTCCGAGGCCGTCGCGAGAAGCTATAAATCAATACCCTGCCAAGGTAACAGTGTTATTGTCGTACCGCCGTAGCAGTAAATCAAGTTACTTTAAGGAGGGCCGCACCCTGCCCAACAAACCCTCCACTCGTCCCTGAGAGACAATCCTCCGAAGATAAAATGGGCCATATATTTCACACGCGATGCTCGCCGCCCGTCGCCGAAATTCTTACATCCCCCACCACGCTATCGCCGGTCGCAACTTTCTTCACATCACCAGCGAGACGGTTCTAGCAGCCTGAAAAGACGGCACTTCTTTCCTCCTGCCAAAATGCCTTCGTCTTGGCAAGGGAATTGCTACCTCTAACATTGCTGCCGCACTTGGAGGTGTTTCATGTCCGCAATTGGCGACGCTGAATTCCTTCGACTGCTCAAAACCGATATTGACTACTTCACGCGCGCGGTAGAGCGCTTCGAGTCGTTAGTCCCGCGCGTCTGTGCACCAGTTCAAGATCAATGGAGATTGCAGGCGCAATCCCGCCGCAACTTCGCCCTGGAGTTGGAAATTCTTTTGGATAAAGCCGAGCACTGCGTGACTGCTTCAATGAACGGCAAGACCAAAAGTAAAATGAACTCCGCAACGCATTAATTTCACACTCGATTCATTCCTACACAGCGGCGGTCACTTGGCCCCCGCCGCCCAGTAACTGCTTCGCGCCAGCACCGTCCGGCTGCCTGCATCCCGCAGCCTCACCCGCAACTCATGCAATCCCGCGTGCGGCGACTTCGGCTGTATGCTCAACAAATACCGGCTGCGCAAATGATTGCTGAAATCGATCATCCGCAAATCGAAATTCTTTCCCGTGGCAAACATCTCATACTCGCCACCCGTCATCGATGCCACCGTCTTCGGCATATTTTTCTTCATCGCCTGCGCCGCCATGATCAGCGGCGCCAACAGATCCGGCGACGGATTCATCTCGTTCTTATTATTTCCCCGCATCGTATCCAGAATATTCGACCGCGACGGAGAAAACACCAGCGCATAAACCGCCGTGCTGCTCTGCCCAATATTTGCCACCACATCCTCCACCTTGGCCTGGCTCCCGTGGTCGCGCGTCTCGCTGATCAGCAACAGCACCCGCTGCCGCTCTTTCGGAACCTGCTCCAGCAGCTTCACCGAATAATCCACCGCATCCAGAATCGCCGCGCCGCCATCGCCCGGCTGCAAATCCCGCAGCGTCCAAGCAATTTTTTCTGGACTCGCCGTAAAATCCTGCTCCGTCTTGACCGCGCTGTCGAACTCCACAATCGCCACCGACCCACGCCCCTCGGCCATCAGCGGATCGAGCATCGCACTCAGCCCGCGCATTCGCGGAAACTCGTAATCCGCACGCCTCCCCCGCTGAATCGCAACCACCATCGCCACCGGTTGCCCTTCGGTCACCTCATCCAGATGCACCGCCTGCTCCACCCCGTCATCCTCCACGACGAAGTCTTTTGCCTCAAGCCCATACACAATTTCGCCCTGCGCGCTCTTCACCAGCGCGGGAATCACCACCACATTCGATTGACTATGAAGAGTTGTTTCTTGAGAAAGTGCGCTGCCCGTCAGCAGCGCCAACAACAAGAGAAGATGAACTCCGCCCCGCCTCAGGCTAGCTCGCCTTGCGGTTTTCGTTCTCGCCCAGCACTTCATCCAGCGCATCTGCTAATAGATGCGCGCGCTTCTGGTAATCGGTTGCCCCAGTATCCTTCGTCCGCTTCAAAAGATGATACTCATCCGCAATATTGAGCGCCGCCAGCACCGCCAGCCGCACCGTATCGATCGTATTCGTCGCCTCGGCCACCGCCCGCATCTTCGCGTCCACATACTCCGCCAGCTTCGAAATATAATCCGGATCGGATCCCCGCAGGTTATACGCCTGATCGAAAATCTCCACCCGCACGCTGCCGTTCTGCGCATCCTTCACCGTCGAATCCTTAGCAGCCGTAGCCATATTTCACCAACCCTTGAGTAATTTGGAGATCGGGTGATTTAGTAATTGAAAGCCAGCCACAGATCCCGGTTTCAATCGCCAGATTACCCAATCGCCCAATCGCCAAATTTACTAACTCGCCCGCTCCTCCGCAATCGCTTCAATCTGCTCCAGCATCTTTTCCACGCGCCCGCGAATCTCTTCCCGCTCTTTCCTCAACTGCACCGCTTCGCGCCGCAACACCACCAACTGCTCGTCGCGCTCTTCCAGTTGCTGCCGCGCCCGCTGCGCATCGCGCTCCGCCGCCGCCTGCGCCTGCCGCGCCGCCTTGTACCTCTCGATAGTGCGATAAACTTTGTCTTCCAGCGCCTCAAAATCGTCTGCCGGAACCTTATCCGTCACCTGCTCCACCGCATTCAAAGCCATGATTGCACTTTTCCCGAAAAGAATTCCAAACTTTCCCGCAGTATACTCCACCACCCTGTGAATTTAGCATGGCCCATAGGTGCATGCCGCGCAGGAAGTGACTATAATTCCCCGCATGAAACATCCAGCGCACTCCCTCATCGCCCTCAGTGTGATTCTGGCTTTCGCCGCGCTCCCCAGCGCCGCCAAAACCTCAGTCGAACTCAAAGACGCCCAGGGCAAACCCGTCGGCTCAATCACTTTATGGGAAGAAAAATCCGGGGTCGGCCTCCAGCTTCACCTTCACAATCTTCCCCCCGGCGAGCACGCCATTCACTTCCATCAGAATCCCAAGTGCGATCCCCCGGATTTCAAATCCGCTGGCTCCCATTTCAATCCTGACAGCAAGAAGCACGGATTCGATAATCCCGAAGGCCACCACGCCGGCGACATGAAAAACTTTACCGTTGACGCAAAAGGCAAAGCCAACGCCAAACTCGAGGACACAGATGTAACCCTCGGCAGTGATGCCCACTCGCTCTTTAGCAACGGCGGCACCGCCATCGTAATCCACGCTAAAGCCGACGATTACAAGACCGATCCTGCCGGCGCTTCCGGCGATCGAATCGCCTGCGGCGTAGTCACGAAGTAGTTTCTACCGGCACAAATCATGTGGGGACAGCCGCCCCGGCTGTCCTCCGAGCGTAGCGAGGAATCTACTTTCGCCCACGCAACTTCCCCAACCTCTCCGCCGCCCTATCCAGCGTCTCCACCTTCTTGCAGAACGCAAACCGCACCTGCCGCGCTCCATCCCGCGCATCCCGATAAAAACTCGACCCCGGCACCGCCGCCACTCCAATCTCTTTCACCAGATATTTCGTAAACGCAACATCATCCTCAAATCCAAACCCTGAAATATCCGTCATTACGTAATACGCTCCTCGCGGACGAAAACACTTGAACCCCGCCGCCTCCAGCGCCGGAATCAAATGATCGCGCCGTACCCGATAACCCTCCGCCAGCTTCGCGTAATATTCCGCCGGCAAACTCAACGCCACCACGCCCGCCTCCTGCAGCGGCGCCGGCGCGCCCACCGTCAAAAAATCATGCACTTTTCGGATCGCATTCGTAATCTCCTCCGGTGCAACCGCCCATCCCACGCGCCATCCCGTCACGCTGTACGTCTTCGACATTCCATTGATCGTCACCGTCCGCTCCCGCATTCCCTCCAGCGACGCCATCGAAATATGCTCGGTCCCGTCATACAAAATATGCTCGTAAATTTCGTCGGTGATCGCGAGCACGTCGCACTCAACGCAAAGATCGCGAATTAATTCCAACTCGGCTCGCGTGAAAACTTTCCCAGTAGGGTTATTGGGTGTATTAAGTATGACGGCCTTCGTATTCTTATCAAACGCCGCCCGCAATTCTTTCTCATCAAACGTCCACTCGCTGCCCGCATTCGCTGGCGGCCGTAACTTCACAAACCGCGGCCGCGCCCCGCTCAACACTGCGTCCGGCCCGTAATTCTCATAAAACGGCTCGAAGATCACCACCTCATCGCCTGCGTTGCACACCGCGAGCAAAGTAGAAATCATCGCCTCAGTCGACCCGCAACAAACCGTAACTTCTTTTTCCGGATCGACCGCAATCCCTTGCCACACGCCCATCTGGCGCGCAATCGCATTGCGCAAATTCTTCGCGCCCCAGGTGATCGCATACTGATTCACGTCGCCATCAATCGCCGCCCGCGCCGCTGCCTTGATTTCCGCCGGTGCCGCAAAATCCGGAAACCCCTGCGCCAGATTCACCGCCCCATGCAGCGCCGCCTGCCGCGTCATCTCCCGAATCACCGACTCGGTAAACCGCGAAACCTTGTCGCTAAAAAATTGTTTTTGGTGGGTAGAGAGAGAAGAAATAACATCCGCCATAGCTGGCAGATTAGCACAACAATTCAATTAGGATTTGTCATCCTGAGCGAGGAATTTGCTTTGCGCTAGCAAAGCAATTCCGCAGTCGAAAGCCTGCCCTGAGCGAAGCCGAAGGGGATCCCTTACCTGTGTACGAGACCGCCAGCCTCGAAAGGAATTTCTGCTTCTGCTCATTCGACGGCGCCATCCGACTGCACCGCGCCCGTTACACTTCCGCGCCCCAATGTAGATTTTGGGTGGCGCAGCGCTTCCAGCGCTGCGATTAAGGATTCACCTTGGAGTCGTGGCTTTAGCCCCCGAGGTACGCGCCCCCCACGCCCTAAGCCCGCTGCACCCCACCAATACCCTTCAGCGCCCCAACCATCTTCTCCGCCCACTGCGCAATCTGCTCATCCCGCAACGTCCCCTCATCCGATTGCAACTTCGCCCGCAGCAAAATTGAATACTTGCTCGCGCCAATCGACCCACCCCGAAAAATCTCCACCGGCCTGAATTCACGCAACTCGCGAATCCCCAGCGCCATCACCGCCCGCCGCATCGCCTCAAACTCCACCTCATCCGAAAATACAAACGAAAAATCCCGCTCCACCGCCGGATATTTTCCCAAGGCCGCAAATCGAACTGCCCGCAGCCCGCGCGCGTGCAGTTCGTCCAAATCGAACTCCGCCAGAAAAATATCCTGCCGTAACTTCCGCTCCGCCTTCACCTCTTCCGCAATCTGCCCAAACTGCGCCACCACCGCCCCATCCATCAAAGCGCGCGCCGAGCGCCACCGATGAAAATGCCCCGCGGTCTTCCGATCGAAGCTCAACTCGCGATATGAAAATGCCGCCAGCAAATTCTCCACGTCGCCTTTGAACCCGCGAAAAGCTTCCACTTGAAGGGGTGCCCCATTCAAGCCTTCTTTTGGCTTGAATGGGGAATTCAACGGCCCGCTGATGTCCAGCCTGCCAGCCGCCGGCAGCGATCCTACGACCGACGCCATCGTTGCTCCCAGGCACGCACGCTGCGGCTCAACCCGCTCTCCGCTGCGCATCTCATACACGCGCCCCATCTCAAACAGCCGCACTTCTTCCGCATCGCGGTTCAAGTTCCACGCCAGCATGTCGAGCATCCCCGGCGCCAGCGAAGTCCGCATCACACTCGCTTCTTCGCTCAACGGATTCTCCAACTCGAGTACCCGCCCAGTGCCGCTCGCAAGGGATGCGGCGTCCAGCCCAGGTTCGTTCCGGATTGGAAGGGTCGCCGCATCTAACACTCGCCCGCTCGCGCTTTGAAAGGGCGCGGCTCCCAGCCGAGCCGTACTCGCCGACAAATGATCTACGGCAATAGCCGCTGAGGCCTCCGTCAGGAATCCAAACGTCTCCGCCGCCGCATGCGAAATAAACGTCAGCGACACCGCCTCGTTGTAACCCAGAGCCAACGCCCGCTCGCGAAAAGCCACATCCATCGCCGCATTCGGCAAATCCACAACCGCGCCGCTATACGCCGGCAAAGTATTTTCAAACTTGTCGTACCCGTGCACCCGCGCGATCTCTTCAAGCAAATCGATCTCGCGCTCCACGTCCAGCCGCCAGCTAGGAATCTGCACGCGAAATTTCGCGTCCGCCTGCCCTTCTGGAATCACACCAAACCCAAGCTTTTTCAGAATGCGGAAGATTTCTCCCGCACTCAGATTCCCACCGAGTATCCGATGTACCTCCGAAAGCCGCAAAACAATCGGTGCCTGATCCATCTGCCGTGACACCACATCAATCGCGCCGCCCACCAACTCTCCGCCGCCCGATTCCAAAATCAGCTTCGCCACCAGATCGCACGACAAAACCGTCGACTCAAAGTCCGCTCCCCGCTCAAACCGATGCGAAGCGTCGGTATGAATCCCGTGCCGCCGCGAAGTTTTGCGCACCGTCACCGGATCCCACCACGCGGACTCAATCAAAATATTTTTTGTCCTGTCGGTAATCATGGTGTCGAACCCGCCCATTACACCCGCAAGCCCAACAGGTTTTTTCGCATCAGCCACGACCAGATCTTCCGAAGACAGCGTGCGCTCCACTCCATCCAGCGTCTTCAGCTTCTCCCCATCCTTCGCGCGCCGGATAATGAGCCGCCCACCCTCCAGCAAACCCATGTCGAATACATGCGTCGGCTTGCCCATTTCCCACAAAACATAATTGGTCGCGTCAACCGCATTCGAAATAGGCCGCTGGTCCAGCAACCGCAACCGATGTGCAATCTTCTCAGGCGAAGCCTTAATCCTGGTCCCGCGAATCACCCGCGCCGAAAACCGCGGACACAACTCCGGCTCCTCGACAGTGATGGGGAAGGGCACGACTCGAGTCGTCCCGTAAGAGGCAGAAGAGGAAAGGGCTTCAGCCCCTGATGTTTGCCTTGAAAGGGCGCGGCTTCCAGCCGCGCCGTGAGAAGCAGCAGAAGAAGCGGCTTTAGCCGCTGAGGCTTTCTTCTTAGCGCCACCCCGCCCCGTGGAAGAGCGCCGCTTCAGCGCCATGTCAGACGCCTTAACACTCGCCTTCGATGGGTTCGCTGAAAGCTGAGAGCTGACAGCTGACAGCTCTTTCAGCCGCAAGTCATAAATCGCCGCCGCCTCCCGCGCGATTCCATAATGATTCATCGCGTCCGGACGGTTCGTCCCAATCTCCATCTCGAACACAGTGTCCGCGCCGGAGCCGGAAATTCCTTCGACCGCAATTCCCGCCGCCGTCAAATCCTCCGCCAGCCGCTGGTCGTCGACGGATAGATCAACAAACTCCCGCACCCACTGTGGAGAAATTTTCATGAATCAGCTTTTAGCTCTTGGCTCTTAGCCTTAGCTAAGAGCCAAGAGCTAATGGCTAAGAGCTAATGGCTAAGAGCTCCCTACACCCACTGCCGCAAAAACCTCACGTCCCCCTGGAAGAACAACTGAATATCGTCCACTCCATACTTCAGCAACGCGATCCGGTCCGCACCCATGCCAAAGGCAAATCCCGAAACCTTCCTCGGGTCATACCCATTGTCCTTCACAAACTCAAACACATTCGGATCGACCATCCCGCACCCAAGAATTTCAATCCATCCCGTCTGCTTGCACGGACGGCACGGGTCACTCCCTCGTCTGCCACTCCCGCCGCAAATAAAGCACGACACAAACATCTCCGCGCTCGGCTCGGTGAACGGAAAAAATGACGGACGAAAACTCGTCTTCACGCTCGACCCAAAAAATTCCTTCATCGCATGATCGAGCGTGCCCTTCAAATCTCCAAACGTAATATTGGTATCGACCGCCAGACCTTCAATCTGATGAAACATGGGCGAGTGGCTCGCGTCCGGAGGATCATTCCGATGCACCGTCCCCGGAATCACAATGCGCAGCGGCGGCCGCATCTTCTCCATCGTCCGAATCTGCACCGGCGAAGTATGCGTGCGCAGCAACAACCGCTCCCGCTGCGCCTTCCCCTGCTGCCCCGCGATGAACAAAGTATCCTGCGTATCCCGCGCCGGATGGTTCACCGGAAAATTCAGCGACTCGAAGTTGTAATAATCAGTTTCAACGACTGGCCCCTCCGCCACCGAGTACCCCAGCTTCTGAAACACCCGCACCATCTCGTTCGTCGTCTTGATAACCGGATGTTCCGCGCCGATAGGACGCCGAATCCCGGGCAGCGTGATATCAATCTGGGGAGGAACTATGGGATTTTCGAAAGTGATTCCAGTCGGATAGCCGCTATAGTTCTGCATCTGCCGCGCAACTGGGCTGTAATCGTAATCGCCTGAATGTGTGCCCGCAAATTGTCGGGAAGCTATTTCTTCTTTGTCCCGTTCGACAAGGTCCGTAATGTGCGCCTTCAACTCATTGACGCGAATCCCGACCTCACGCTTCGCCTCTTTAGGGGCGCCCTTGAGCCAGAGATCATTAATCTGCGTCAGCACGCCGTTCTTCCGCGCCATCCATCGGTCGCGAAAAATCTTCCAATCCGCTTCGCTCTTCACCGCCGACGCTTCCTCGCCGAGCGCAGAAAAAAGTTCAGCGGAGGCGCGTTCCAGCGCCGCCGCCGAGTAATCCGTCAACCTGGGAACGCTATACATGATCGAGAAAAAAAGAAGATAGACAAATAGAGCAGGGCAGCCGCGCCCCAAAGACGCCCGCCGCCCCAATCTGAAAAGCTAAATGCTAAAAGCTGAAAGCTTCTTCTACGCCAGCGCGCCCTTAGCCTGCTCGACCAGCGTCTTAAACGCCGCCGCATCCTTCACCGCCAGGTCCGCGAGAATTTTGCGGTCCAACTCCACTCCAGCCACTTTCAAACCGTGGATGAACTGGTTGTAGCTCAATCCATTTAGCTTCGCAGCCGCTCCGATGCGCACAATCCACAACGAGCGATATTGCCGCTTCCGCTGCTTCCTCCCGGAGTAAGCGAACTTCAGGGCGCGGTCTACGGCCTCTTTGGCGGAGCGGTAGAGTTTTGATTTGGTGAGGAAGTATCCACTGGCGCGGTCTAATATTTTTTTGCGTTTGGCGCGGCGTTTGGTTCCGCGTTTTACACGAGGCATGGTGTTCTCCTTTTTATTTTCTAGTTACTGAGCGGCTGGAGGTAAGGATGATCGCTTGCGGCGTCTCTGACCTCTTCACGCGCTTGCGGGATTAAATGTTTCCCGCTGCGGACTTGCGTCCGCGGTTCCTTAGTTTGAGTTTGCGTCTTCGAGGAAAACTAAAACCTTTAACCACAAAGGACACTAAGGTTCACTAAGGAAAACTTTACTGGTACGGAATCATCCGCTTTACTTTGCGGAGATCGCCGGGGCTTACGAGCGTGCTTTTGCCCAGCTTCTTTTTCCGTTTTTTGTTTTTCGATGTAAGGATGTGGCGCAGGTGCGAATGTCCGCGCTTCACCTTTCCTGTCGCGGTTTTCTTGAAGCGCTTCGACGCGCCTTTGTGCGTTTTCAATTTCGGCATAGTTCCTCAAGGTCGGCTGTCAGCTGGCAGCTTTCAGCGCTGAACATTCATTTCCTATCTCTTATTTCTTATTTCTATTTCAACTTCTAAATTGCTCTGGAATCGTCGACGTGAGTTGCGGCGTCTTCAATGCAGATAAATCGGGCGAAGCTTTAACCGTGCGAAACTGTGGTCGGAGCTTCAATCTCCTCCGCCGCCGCTGCAGCCGGCTGCTTCGGTTCCGCTGCTTTATCTTTTTCCTGGGCCAGCTTCTTTTCCAGTTTCGCTTTTGCCTTGGCTTCTTTTTCTCGTTCCTTCTCGCGTTCCGCCGCCGTCTTTTTCGGCGCCAGGATCGCGTGCAGCGTGTTGCCTTCCTGCCGCGGACGGAACTCCACGATGCTGTGCGGTTCCACGTCTTTAATCAGGCGCTCTAAAATTTGGCGGCCCAACCCGGTACGGGTCATTTCGCGGCCACGGAAAAAAATCGTTGCTTTGACTTTGTCTCCGCCATCCAGAAAACGCAGCACGTGATTTTTTTTGGTCTCGTAATCGTGGTCGTCCACATTGATGCGGAACTTGACCTCTTTTACGGTAATCGTTTTCTGGTGCTTCTTGGCTTCGCGCTCTTTCTTTTCCTGCTGGTAGAGATATTTCCCGTAGTCCATGATGCGGCACACGGGAGGCTGCGCGGTGGGAGAAATCTCAACCAGGTCCAGGTTCTTGCTGCGGGCCAATTTCAGCGCTTCAAACGGGGGCATCACGCCGATCTGTTCGCCCTCGTCGCCGATCACGCGAATTTCGCGTGCCCGGATGCGGTCATTGGTTCTGATAAAGCGTTTATCGATACGGTCCTCCGCGCTCTAAGCGACTGTGAATAAGGAAATTATAGCATGGGGGGTGGCGCGGATTGGGTCGGGAGTTTTAATTCAAAATCTCTGGCGAACTACCTTTGAGAATGCCCGCCCTTTCACCACAGAGACACAGAGGCGCAGAGAAAAGCAAAAGAAATAAAAGCTTCTCTAGCCATCGACCCTCTTCTGCCGAGCGATGAGATGTGGATCACACGAACCGCACCGTTCAAGCCAAAAGCGGGCTTGAGTAGGCCACGCCCTTTTTGTTCTCCCGAATTGGTACAGTTCCCCAAATATTTATGACCACACAGTTCGTTTCGCAAGTAAGTGCCCATACGATGTTACACGGTGGACGATTCGTTTAGGAGGGTACTGCCAGTGGGTACTGGACGACGTTCGCCAAATGTCGAGTGGTTTGCAGCCACTAGGGTTCGACTCCCTTGCCCTCCTCGGTCACTCGATACCAAAGTTTCTTGACAATTCAAGTGCCCCGTTTATCATGATAAGTGTTTGGCGAACGTCGTCTAGTATCTCGAAGCCTCGAGCGATGCTCGGGGCTTTGGCTTTTTTGGAAGCGTTCCATTTGTTCATCGAGGATGGCATGAAGTCCCCGTGCGCGGTGAACCTGCACAATGCCGTTACGGTGTCGCGACAGCGCCTGGGGAAACGTGTGGCCCAGCTTAGTTCGGCACGAATGAATGAAGTGTGTGTTGCTCTGCGCTTCTCTCTGGGTGTGATTCGAACTAGGTAGTGGGAACGTTCCGTCTGGGTCCGATTTCCGCTAGCGCTTTTCAACTTTCAGCTTCCTGGGTCAGCCGAAGCAAGAAGTAGAAATCGTTTCTCTCCTTTATGGTGGCTCCGTGCTCACAGTAGGACTGCGCTGCTTTGCCTAAGAGGCTGGTTCCGGCGATTCCCGGCGCGACGGCCATGGCTGCTTTAGCGATCGCGGGCACTATTCCAGAAGAAACTCCGCCAGCAGCCGCGGCGGTCGCAACTCCGGGGACAATTCCGCCAAATGCGCCCATTCCCACCATGGCAGCCAGGCCCGCCAGGCCCACTCCAACTCGTCTCCGCTGCCTGCGCCGTTCCTGGTAAAGCTCCGATTTCATCCTTGCAAGCTCGGGTTCGATCCGTTCTTGAAAGAGCTCGCGCATTTCCTTCTTGCGAATCCGCTTACCCGCCTGGGAGACTTGCAGCAGGATTTGCCTAACCGCTAGACGATATCGTTCGAAAGAATCACGCTCCTCGTGTCGAATCGCCAAGAGCCTGGAAATTGGGAGGCCCGCCAGCAAGGGCAACGAGTGGGTCATGCAGTCGTGGAGGGCTGCGCTGCTTGCCGAGACTTCGTCGTCTCCGGTCAGCGCATCCAGCAGGAAGGTCTCCCCTGGAAGATTCGTGAGCAGCCGGGCGTTCCGGTTGCGCCCATATGCTAGATAGAAGGAGGTGTCTTCTGCTATGCCGATGAAGATTCTGTAAAGGGCGGCAAGCTTCCTGTCGCCGCGGACCTCGACCATTCCTTCGTCATCGAATTTCCATCTCTTCGCTCTCCATTCCTCCGGTTCGTTGAACAGCATCACGATCTGGCCATGCTCCAGGAAGTCTTCTGGACCCTCGATGTACATACTGGGGATTCGCGTCGGAGCCTTGTCTGGAAGTTGAAACCTTACTAAGAAATCATCTTTCAAGGCCTTCATCATATTCAATGACGCCCGGTCCACGATCGCTTGCATCTCCTGGCACCACCTGAGAGTGTGACGGCAGTGGAAAGATCGCCTAATTACCGGGTAGAGGATGCCAGCATCGAAGAATCCTGAGCGGCCTCCTCAGGGCCATCCATCGTCGAGGGATCGGTGAGAGGAAGAGGAAGGATAATCTGGTTCGCGTACAGAGCAGCGTAACGCCCAAGCGCGTCAAGCTTTTCAACCCTGCATCCATATTCGCCGCAGGCCGTTTCGCCTCGCAGGGATTTGCTTGCCAAGAAAGTGAAGGGGTCCATTTCTCGACTGACGGCGAGATCGGTGCCATAGTCTTCCTGTTGTTGGGTGACAACCGTCGAGAACAGTTCCTCCTGGAGGCGAACGATCTTGCGTTTGACAATCTCGGTTACACGCAGTGAATCGGTGTCCCGGACTAGTCCGTACTTCTCAAGAAGTTCGACCGCTGCGTGCATGACGCAAATTCTAACAGCAAAAAAGGATGATGCCCGGAACTGCATCAACGACTTACTAACTTTGTTGTCATCGAGGCGCGTGGCCGACTCAATCCCGGTATTGGCTAGAGTGGGGCAGTCACACGCAAACTGCTTACAGGGTTTGGGAGGTTGGATCCTAAAGGGCTATTCTCAGCTTTAGGCCTCGGCTGCACGTGGTGGGCAAAGGCGCATCTGACCGCAGACCCACTCCGTAGCTGCATCAACTGGGTGGAGCGCGAATCCAGGCGCAACGTGTAGCTGTTCAAGCAGTATCCTTAGTGCATCCTCGAGAAAGTCGAGCGTCCTGGCGGGAATGTGCTGTTTGACTGCCTCGACGATGGCCCCCACTGTAGCATAACTGGCCGCTAGCACTTCTAATGCATGTGCCCCCGCAGGTATTGCATAGGCGTGAAGCGCAAATACGATCGCAATCATAAGGAGAGCGGTGCAGAACATGCAGGTTGTCTTGGAGGGCCGCATATGCCTAAGCTTGTCAATGAGGTCCCCACTAAACTGGACAACGGTAACCACCGCATCCTCCGCTGTGACATAGACTCTATGTAAGCCAGTCCTCACCGCGCGATAAGCGCGAACAAAGATATTGCGTCCTTCTGCGTAAACCTCCGCTGATGCGAAAGCGTTGAATGCCTCTCCGCCTGAAGGAACCACTCTTATCTCGGGAGGTCTAGAGTCGCCACTGGTTTGAACAACGAGATAGACCAGCTGGCCTTGCCGTATTTCTAGATGTCCTTGAAAATTAGTAACACCTTCAAAGCGGTAGACATTGTCGTCTTCCCCTGCATTTCCTGCCTGAAAGTCCATAAAGCCCCCGACGCCTGCCATTAGAGGCCCGAGGGACTTAAGAGTCAACTGCTTTGTTGCTATAGGATCAGAAGGAGGAAATTGGACGGGCGAGTTACACACTCAAGCCCGGTTTTGCCGTGAGGGGGGACGTTCACACTTCACAAACTTAGTCCGGCGGACAAACTAGATTGTCCTCATGCAATAGGGACTGACGCGTTTTCAGCACAGCGGGCGGAGTTATTTCGTCACTTTCTGCTGCTGCCAGCCGGCGAGAGGGTGCGGCGGAGATCCCTTCGGCTGCGCTCAGGAAGACAGCGTGCTGTCGGTCATTAGTGGCGACGTAGGCAAACAGCAGGTCCTTCGACTTTGCCGGATCCTTCGCTTCGCGAATGATCTTGCTTCGCTCGGGATGACAATTCGTTGCAAGGGTGTTGGAGGAGGACAGGTCTTAGGCGACCGGGCTGAAGCCCGGTTCCTCTAGTCCATGTTTTATCGCAGCGCTGAAGCGCTGCGCCACCCAAAGGCGGCTTACGCGGCGCTGGAAGCGCCGCTCTTCCAAGTATTTCAGGCATCCGTATTTATTTGGATTTGTCAGCGGGGGGCGGGCAGTGTGGTCGGGGGCGCCGGGCTTCGCCCCTTCGGCTATCGCTCAGGGCAGGCTCAGGCTTGGACAGCCGAGGCGGCTGTCTCCACATGGTCCGAGCTTGTATGAGCGAAAAAGCTAGGGCCGCTCATTGGTGGCGACGTAGGCAGACAGCAGGTCCCTCGACTTCGCAAGATCCTTCGCTTCGCGAATGATCTTGCTGCGCT
>Ga0209422_1000001_pt1 | contig 151506 bp, 130 predicted proteins | sample BlaSpr_A8_OM2_M3_FD_187983 | JGI IMG/M metagenome (GOLD analysis project Ga0209422, IMG submission 187983) | Forest soil microbial communities from Thunder Bay, Ontario, Canada - Black Spruce, Ontario site 2_A8_OM2_M3 (SPAdes) (version 2) | ecosystem: Environmental > Terrestrial > Soil >... | reverse complement strand
ACTTTCATGGAGTCGGCGTCAATTGATTTCTGAACCGCCGCATCTACGTCCCGGAGTCCGAATTTGTGAGTGATGAATTCCTGCAACGGATAGTGCCGCATGTAGCGCACCATTTGCCGCATACTTGGACCGTAAGCCGCCGGCTCTTCTCCGCCTACGCCAAGAATTCGAACGTTCTTGGTACAGAGATGGCGGTGTGGATTGATGGACACATCGCCAAGATCGGAAAAGTTTCCCGCTTCCACCAGCAATCCGCCCATGCGCAACAGGTCAAGAGCGTGAGGAACAGCGGTAGGCACGCCTGCGGCTTCTACCACAACATCCGCGCCTCGCCCCTGCGTTAAATCGCGGATGAATTCCACACGTTCGCTCGCGGTGGAATTCGACGCATTCAGTGCATAATCCGCACCAACTTTTTTGGCGAAGGTCAAGCGATAATCAGAGAGATCGATCGCAATGATCGTACCGGCGCCCATCATTCGGGCCTTGATGACAAAACACATGCCGAGAGGCCCTACGCCAAGGACCACCACCGTATCGTCGAAGCGGAAAGATTCGTTGGGAAACGCCGAAATCTGTTTTGCGCGGTCGAGACCGACCGTCACCGCCATAATCTCAGTGAGAACTGCCACGTCCGAAGGCAATTCATCGGGCACGCGCACAACAAAGCTCTTTGGCAGAACATACAGATATTGAGACCAACCGCCAAAAAGAAACGGCGCATTTGCAGCGCTGATGTTGTTGCCATAGTCGACCGTATCCGGACAGAAATAATATGGAAAGTCGTGACGGCAGTAATAGCACTCGCCGCAGCTTATGTTTGGACCCACGACGACGCGATCACCCACCCGCACCGGAATTCCTTCAAAGTCTGTATAACGGGAATTGCCTCCGATAGCCTCGACCGTTCCCACGTTCTCGTGGCCTTGAATAATGGGAAATGGAATTTGCCTGGCATGGCCCGAGCCAGCGTACTGAGTGGTGAATCCCTGATATGTGTGCTTGTCGGTGCCGCAAATTCCCGAGAGTTGCATTTTCACGAGCAGACATCCCGGTCCGGGTTCCGGGAGGGGATAAGAGCGCAGTTCGTATTTCAGCGGTTCTACTAGCGTTGCGGCTAAAACCTCTGTAGCGGACATTCTTTTACCTCAGTGACGCATTGCGAGACGGTTGATTGCTTCTTCCTAAAAAGTCTGTTCGACAACGGCGCAGCAAGAAAATCTTGACAACCACGCCACGCCATACTATAAGCGCTTAGCTGACTCGCTTTCATTGCGCTTCAGGGTAGCATAACTTTGTGGGCGGCTCCTCGAAAGCGAAGGAGTTAACGAGCTGTGAATCGTTTCGTGTGATGAGGCCGGTATGCCAAAACAATTCAGCGATGCGTCCGCGACGCATCCTGCGAGCGACGAGAAAGTTCTCGAACAATTTGGTTACCGGCAGGAATTAAAACGATCACTGGGATATTTCTCGGCATTTGCGCTGAGTTTCTCTGTGATCTCAGTTACTACCGGATTGTTTGCCAACTATGGCTCTGGGCTGCAATTGGGCGGCCCGGCCTTCATCTGGACCTGGCTGATTGTGGGCGCGGGCCAGTTCCTGGTGGCGATGGTTTTTGCTCAACTCGCTCGTCAAATCCCTTTATCGGGCTACGCCTACCAATGGACGCGCCGGCTCGCAGGAGACAAACTGGCATGGTGGGCAGGCTGGATCATGATTGTGCAATTCATTGCCGGCATGTCCGGCGTTTGCTACGCCATGGCGAACTATCTTGTTCCCTACCTGGGTATGGAAAACACCGCAGGAAACGTAGTAGCCGTTACTGTCGGCATTCTGATTGCGATTTCGTTGATTAACCACTTTGGTATTCGACTGGCCAGTCTCGTAAATGATTTCTCGGTCGTGGGAGAAATTCTTGGAACCGTTTCAATTGGGTTGCTGTTATTGGGCGTAGCTCTGATTCGAAAAACGCATCCACTCAGTTTTCTGCTAAGCCATCCCGCACAGCCCATGGGATTTGCCTATTTGCCTGCATTTGCTTCTTCTGTACTGATGAGTGCCTGGACGATCGGAGGCTTCGAGGCGGCGGCCAATGTTGCTGAAGAAACGCACTTGCCGCAGAAGCGAGTACCGATGGCTATCCTTCTTTCGGAGGCTGCCTCTGTTTTTCTCGGATTTCCTGTTTTAGTTGGTTTCACCCTCGCCATTCCTTCATTGGCGATCGCCAGCCAGCACTCAACGCCTCTGCTTTACATCATGAGCCATTATTTTCCTCCGTATGCTACGAACATTGCCATGCTGCTGGTCTTCCTTTCCATTTTTGCCTGCGCTCTGGCCAATGTGACCACCCTGACGCGAATGGTGTGGGCCATGGCCCGAGATGGACAACTGCCTGCCTCGGCCTGGTTGGCTCGCATCAGCATACACAAAGTTCCAGCAAATGCGATCTGGACCGTTGCTCTGATTGCCGCTGCATTTACCTGTTGGGCAAAAGTGGAAGTAGTCATCACGGGAATCTGCACTCTCACCATGTACATCGTCTACGGCATGGTCGTGGGGGCAGCATTATGGGGAAAGCACGCGCAGGCGACCTCTGGCATACTGGACGCAGAGGGGACTGTAGAATCAGCTCCAGATAAGGGTTTCGGGAAGGTCGCAGTTTCACGACCGCTCTGCATTGCCACCCTTATCTGGATTGTGTTTTTGCTGGCAATCATCAGCATGCCGCGTTCAGCATGGATCAATTCTGTTGCCACCGCAGCAGCGATGGCAGTGGGAGCTTGCTGGTATTTTTGGGGACGTCCGCGCGGCCCTGCGGACGCACCCGCTTCCGAACAAACTTCAGGCACCCTGGCTCACAGCACAGGCGACAGCGTTTAGCGATGACTTCTGTGCAGCCAAGGCAATCTCGACAGCTCGCAGACCGTCAATTCCAGTCACTCTCGGTTCGCGGTCGTTGAGCATGTTGTCTACAAAATCCCGAATCTCCGCAAGGTAAGCGTCTGCAAATCTGGTGAGAAAGTGGTCGGCAATATCGTAACTGCCGCCATTGCTCTTCAAGAATGTTGCCGGAGCCTGCCGCAAACTGCCTACGAGAATAGACCCTTTGGAGCCGATGACTTCGGTACGAACATCGTATCCATAAATGCATTGCGCGTAAGACTCGATGTTGCCGATGGCGCCGCGCTTATACTTCAAATTTACAACTCCAGCGACGATGTCGTCGTACTGCTCGAGCTCGGGACGAATCGCCACTGTTTTATAGGCCTGTACCTCAGCCACCTCGTCCTGCATTAGCCAGCGCGCCAAATCGAAGTCGTGAATAGAAGAGGCGAAAAACAACATGCCGTTCATGCGCGATTTGTAATAGCCAATCGGTGGAGCATCTTTATCCCGGCCAATTGATTTAAAAATCACAGGCTCACCGATCTCGCCGGCATCGATCTGCTTTTTCGCCGCTACATAAGCCGGATCGTAACGTCTCATAAAGCCGATTTGCAGACGTAGTCCCGCGTCGCCGACGGCCTCGAGTGCTGCGTGGGCATCCTCTAACTTGAGCGCGAGCGGCTTTTCACAAAGGATATCTTTCCCGGCTCTTGCGGCTGCGCGAACTGCATCGGCATGGAATTTGTCTGGAGTTGCGATGACGACGCAATGAATGTCTTCACGCTCGAGCATTGCGTCAAGACTGGAATACGAATGCTCGATTTCCAGTTCTGCCGCTACTTGTCTGGCCCGGCCTGCATCGACATCTGCTATCGCAATCAGTTGCGCCTGCGGAACAAGACGGCGAATATTCTCTGCGTGACGTCTTCCCATTTCTCCAACACCCACCACACCCATACCTAACTTGCCCATGAAACAATTCTCCTTTTTGCCAAACTCAAATCGCGATGATCGCCATTATTTGCTAAGCCCTTTGTCAAAAGACGACAGCGCGCCTGATTGTAGCAACAAATCATCCCTATATCGCCTAATAAAAATGCTTGACAGCCAATCACGATGTGCATTATAAGCGCTTAGCAATCCGAACGGTTATCAATGAAGATCCTGAAGTTCTGATGTCAACAATGCAGAATCAGAAACACCAACCGTACGAAAGTATATGAGCCGACCGGAAAAGGGAGAGCGTGTCATGACCAAGAGCAGACAGGTATGCGGGTGCTTGCAGGCTTTGGCTTTTCGCTCGACGATGTCCATTGGCCGAAAACAGAACACCATTCTTCGCAGCATCAGCAGCTTTCGCACCGACATTGAATCGCGCCTGCGGATTTTCAGAACGATCGTGCCGGTTGCAATAGTTTGTTTGCTAAGTGCATTGGCAATGGCCGGAGTGACGGCCAGCATCTCGGGAACGGTTCGCGATGCTAGCGGAGCCATCATCGCTGGCGCAACGGTTTCAGCCAAGAACTCCGAGACTGGCGTGATTCAGACCCAGGTTAGCAACGCTCGCGGCTTCTATTCATTTCAATCGCTGCCCCTTGGGCATTACGACATTCAGGTAGAGCAACCGGGTTTCAAACTGTTCCGGGAGACTGGGCTGGTGCTCGACGTAAATTCGGCACTGGTGGTGGACGCCATTTTGCGGGTTGGACAGACCAAAGAAGTCGTCGAAGTGTCTGGAGAAGCGTTGCGCGTCGAAACGAGCAGCACCCAACTGGGCGAAGTCATCGGCAGCCAGGAAATGACGGATGTACCGCTGGTCAGTCGCAGCTACACCGATCTTCTGGCGCTGCAGCCCGGCGTGGTGTCAACTTCGTCTGGAATGTCCGGTGCGCTGGCTGGTCCCTTCAACTCGACCGGCGTTGTTATGCCGCTGGTTTCCGGTGACCTGAATGCAGGCGGCCTATCGGTGAACGGCATGCGTGAAGCGGACAACGGATTTCTGCTGAACGGCGCTACGGTGCAGGAACCTGGCTTTGGTGGAACCGCAGTCATCCCAAATCTGGATTCCATCGCGGAATTTCGCATTCTGACCAATAACTTCGACGCGGAATATGGCAATTACAGTGGCGGCCAGATCAACGTCATCACCAAATCGGGGACCAACGGATTTCACGGCGACGTGTTCGAGTTCGTTCGCAACACCGCTTTTGATGCTTCGAATTATTTCGACACAAACAACCAGCGGGGCGCCTATCACCAGAATCAGTACGGTGGAACCTTGGGGGGACCGATCAAGCGTGACAAGATCTTCTTCTTTGGTGACTACCAGGGGAACCGCGTCGTGCAGGGAGTCAGCGAGGGTAACGTACCCGTTCCTTCGGCAGCGGAACATGCTGGAAATTTTTCTGACCGCGCAAGCTCGCTAACCGGCACTGTGGTTGGCACGGCATGGGCGCAGACTCTGCAACAAGAACTCGGCTATCCCGTAAATGCCGGCGAAAACTACTACACTGCGGGGTGTACAACGTCGGCGCAGTGTGTCTTTCCCAACGCCCAGATCCCTCTTAGCGCCTTCTCAACTCCGGCGAAAAATATTCTTCCCTTTATTCCTACTCCAAATGCTGGCGCATTTTTCTCGACCTCAAGCCAAGACTTGCGCATTAACGACTATAAGACTAGTGGTCGCGTGGACGGTAACTCTCGAATTGGGTTGCTTTCCGCCTATTATTTCTTGGACAACTACAGCCTTACCAACCCCTATCCAACCGCTTCAGTTCCAGGTTTTGCCGCTAGCGGTCAAGGGCGAACGCAGGTTGTGAACCTCGGCGACACGAAGACTCTGGGAAACAGTTCGGTCAATGAAGCTCGCGTCGAGTACGTGCGCAACAATATTCTCGTGAACCAACCGGCAAATGGCGGGGCCACGACCATGAATTCTTTGGGGTTCACCACTGGCGCGACTACTCTCGGCATCGATGTACTGAACCCAGCCATTCAAGGGGTTCCGGAACTGGACTTCCAGACCTTCACCGTCGGCGTACCCAGCCGTCCGAATCGCTACATCGAGAATACGTTTCAGTTTCTGGACAATTTCAGCAAAGTCATCGGGACGCACACGTTGAGGTTTGGCGGCGCATTTCACAAGAACCAGATGGATCAGCAACTCTCCAACGTAGTGAATGGAAATTTTGTATTCAACACGGCTACGGAGACTGGAATTGATTTCGCCGATTTTCTGATTGGAGCGCCAGCACAGTATGTGCAGGGAGTAGCACTGCCGGGAAACGGCCGGAGCCATTACATCGGGCTCTACGGGCAGGACAGCTGGCGCGTCCGCTCCAATCTGACCTTGAACTACGGGCTGCGTTGGGATGTGAGCACGCCGTGGTCTGAGCAGCACAATCAACTGGAAACTCTCGTTCCCGGAAAGCAGTCTGCAACTTTTCCAGGGTCGCCGACCGGATGGGTCTTCGCTGGAGATCCCGGAATACCGTCGACCCTGGCCCCCACTCGTTACAATAACTTTGCTCCACGCATCGGCTTGGCCTATTCACCGGACGCAACCGACGGATTTATTGCCAAGCTTACGGGCGGCCCCGGCGCAACCAGCATCCGAGCCGGGTACGGCATGTTCTATACCTCGTTCGAAGGCGCAACCAGCTTCAATCAAATCGGCGCAGCGCCCTTTGGATTTTTCTACGTAGGCAACAATCCGTCGTTTACTACGCCCTTTATCAATCGTCAGACTGGAGTTAGCCAGTTACAACGCTTCCCCGTCGCATTCCCTCCTCTGAATGTCAGCCGCAGCAACCCAGACAATTCCGTCAACTGGAATGTTCTGCTTCCCATCGTCAGTTCTCCCGGCATCAATATCAACAACCGACTGCCCTATGCTGAAGACTATGAACTTTCAATCCAGCGGCAGTTTTCGAAAGAGACTTTGCTTACTTTGAGTTATGTGGGTACGCAAGGACATCGATTGCTCTCCACGCTTGAGTCCAATCCAGGCAATCAGTCTTTGTGCCTGTTCCTGGCGAATCCTTCGCTGTTGCCGGGCGGTGTCAATCCTAACCTTGCTCCCGGTAGCCCGGGATGCGGACCCGGTGCTGAGGATCCTGGTGTCGGCAGCCCGATCACGTTGGCTCCGGGTGTGACCGCGCCCGGATACCCCGGTATAACGACATTTGCCACAACCCGTTTAGTGGCGGGGTTCAACTCACCCAGTTCCGATTCCTTCCAGAGCAACGGATATTTCACGACAATCGGAAACTCTGGCTACAACTCACTCCAAGTCAATCTTCGCCACACCAGCAAACGGCTTCAAACGCTGGTGGGTTACACATACAGCAAGGCAATCGACGATGCTTCCGGCTACGGCGAGCAAATCAATCCCTTGAACCATGCGGCCAGCCGGGCGCTTTCCGCATTCGATTCGACGCACAACTTTGTTGCCAGCTACAGTTACAGCTTGCCGTTTGATCGACTCGCTGGCCCGAAACGATTAACAAACGGATGGCAACTCAGTGGCATTACGCGGTTTGAAACTGGGCTGCCAGTTGTGATCTACGAATCCGACGATCATTCTCTGCTGGGAACAGCATTTACTGGGCCCATAATTTTGGATGTCGACACGCCAAACTATACGCCCGGAAATTTAAATATCAAGAATCCACGCTCGGGGCCATATTTCAATACTTCGTTGTTTAGTTTCGAAACGCTCGGTCAGTTAGGGAACTCCAGCCGACGGTTCTTTCACGGTCCGGGAACGAACAACTTCGACATGGCGCTGTTAAAGAACACGTATTTAACAGAGAGAATGAACCTCGAATTCCGGGCAGAATTCTTCAACCTCTTCAATCACGCTCAGTTCCAGAATGTGCAGGGCAACATCAACGCATCAAATTTCGGAGTGGCACAATCGGCAGCCGCGCCGCGTATCGGACAACTCGCTCTCAAACTCACCTTCTGAGAGCGGCCCGGAATCCGCTTGCGCTCGAGGTTTCCTGAGAGGGTCGCTAAGAGGAAAAAGATTTACAACCGTTAAGATTGGGAGAAAATGAATGACAGCAGTTGCTTCCAGGTTTCACTTTGCATCGGCGCCAGACAGTTGGGGAGTGCTTGATTATCCGGGACCGTCCTGGGAGCAGTCTTATGAAAAGATGCTAGATGAGATGGCTGCGGCCGGTTACACGGGAACTGAGCTTGGCCCTTACGGCTTCTTTCCGACCGATCCGAAGATTCTTCAAATCGAGCTGACAAAGCGACGCTTGAAACTCCTGGGCTCCTTTGTGCCGGTGACTCTAAGTGATCCCGCTTCTCCCAACGTCGTGATTGAGCAGGTACGCAAAGTAGGCAATTTACTCTCGACACTTGGCGCTCCCTTTCTCGTGCTGGCGGATGCGCAATCCACCGAGCGTGATCGAATCGCCGGCCGCGTTCCAGCGGACGGAAGTGCGGGCCTGAATGCTGAACAGTGGAAGCAGGTCGCTAAAGTTGTTGCGGAGGCGGCCAAAGTGACTGCCGAATATGGCCTCGACTTGGTCTTCCATCCTCATATCTCCTCCTACGTGGAGACCCCAGAAGAAACCGAACGATTTTTCGACGTGACATCTTCCAGCGGGATTGGATTGTGTCTCGACACTGGTCATTGTGCCTATGCCGGGGGCGATCCGGTTGCAGAAGCTGAAAAGTACCGAAACGTTCTTCGATTTGTTCATCTCAAAGACGTCGACGATCGGGTGCTGGCTCGAGTTCTGCGCGAAACAATGAACTTCGAAGAGGCGGTCGAGGCCAAAGCATTTACGATTATCGGGAAAGGTTCCATCGACTTCCCTGCTTTCTTCCGTGTCCTGGCCAACAATAACTATTCGGGCTGGATGGTGGTCGAACAGGACGTTAAATTCGGAGCCACGGACGTTCCTCCTGCACAAAGCGTCGCGGCAAGTCTCAAGTATTTGCACGGGGTCGTGAATCAGTTCGATCAAGCGGCAGTGGGATCTTGAATGACCATTGCAGCTTACAAGAGTCCGCTCCACGAGATGACGCAGGTGACGCCTACCTGCTTGTGGAATGACTCCGCCTCGCTTCAAGAATTGAGATACTCCATCGAGCATGGAGCTGTGGGCGCGACTTGCAATCCCGTCATTGTTGTCGGCATCCTCAAGAAAGAGATGGGACTATGGAAAGATCGCATCCGCGAACTTGTCGACGAACGCCCAGCTCTTACCGAAGACCAAATCGCGTGGCAACTCGTAGCTGACATTTCCGTGAAAGGGGCTTCCTTGCTGAAGCCCATTTTCGACGCCGAGCGCGGAAAGAATGGACGGCTTTCGATACAGACCGATCCCCGGCTATTCCGCGATTCTCAAGCGCTGGTTACTCAAGCCAAGTATTTCAATCAACTCGCGCCCAACATGATCGTGAAAATTCCCGTGACCCACGCTGGAATTTCGGCCATTGAAGAAGCTACTTATCTAGGCATCAGCATCAATGCGACGGTCTGCTTCAGCTTGCCGCAGTGCGTTGCTGTTGCTGAGGCAGTAGAACGAGGACTGACACGACGCGAACGAGAAGGAAAAGAGATTGCGACCATGGGGCCGGTGTGCACCATAATGGTCGGCCGTCTGGACGACTGGTTGAGAGTTCTGATGGAGAAAGAAAACATTGTTGTTGACCCGGGAATCATGGAATGGGCAGGTGTTGCGGTTTTCAAGAAAACGTATCAGCTTTTTCGCGAGCGTGGATACCGCCTTCGTCTGCTATCCGCGGCGTTCCGAAACCATATGCACTGGAGTGAATTCGTGGGAGGCGATGTCGTCATTTCCCCACCTTATTCATGGCAGCTAAAATTTAATGCCAGTGACATTGAGGTTTCTCCCCGCATTGACAAACCAGTCGACCCGAAGATTGTAGAAGAGCTATCGAGCAAGTTCGTCGATTTTCAGCGAGCTTATACGGAAGGCGGTCTCACTACGGAGGAGTTCGATTCGTTCGGACCCACCCGGAGAACACTTCGACAGTTCGTAACTGCGTGTCATGATCTGGATGGAATCGTTCGCGACTTCCTCCTTCCAAATCCAGACGCTCCGTAGCCCGGCTATGTTTCGACTTTGGTGGCGCAAAGCAATTTGTCTCGCCGGTGGATTTTAAAGAATAGGGAGGGCCGATGGCCCAGGATGTTGTTCACTCCCGCCCGCTACCGGGCGGAGCTTCGGGAGAACTAATTAACTTTTCCCGCCGGGAGGCCGGTTGGGAGTGGATGGGGTTATCCGTCAAACGGCTTTCACCAGGTGAAGGCGTGGACTTTTCGTATCCCGGCGAAGAGACGGCATGCGTTCTGTTGTCAGGAAAATGCAGCGCTGACTGGGGCGAAGGTGAACATAAAATCGGCCGACGCGAAAGTGTTTTCGACGGCTTGCCCTATGCTATTTACCTATCGCCGGGAAAACGCGCGCATTTCAAAGCGGAAACCATCTGCGAAATTGCGGCATGCCATGTGCCGTCGAGCGAAAAGTTCCCTTCACGCCTTATCACTCCCGAAGATGTTGCTGTGTCGTTGCGTGGGGGCGGGAATGCTTCGCGGCAGATTGTGGACATCATGCGACCCGAGTTCCCTGCCGACCGTCTGATTGTTGTAGAGGTCTACACGCCGGGCGGAAATTGGTCCAGCTACCCTCCGCATAAACACGACGTTCATAATCCTCCGGCTGAAGTTGACTTGGACGAAATTTATTACTATCGCATGAGTAAAGAGGCCGCATTTGCGCACCAGAGGCTCTACAGCGCCGATGGGTCGAGCGACAGAATGGTCACAGTTCAGGACGGCGATGCCGTATTGGTTCATGACGGCTATCATCCTGTGGTCGCGGGCCCCGGCTACGACGTTTACTACCTGAACTTCATCGCAGGCAGTTCACGCTCACTGGCAATTACAGAAGATCCAAACCATGTTTGGATACGCTCCTCATGGAAGGAAATCGACCCGCGGCTGCCATTGGTTCGCTAAAGCAGGTTACATACTGGCCAGCGAGGCGATTGGAGTCATCCGCTTTGCGTTGGGAGCGTGCAGCATGAATCCGCATGACTCACGAACCCTCAACTGCGGCGGAAGAGTAACAGTCACTGAATTAGTGCGCTTTCCTTCGATGCGTTCCAGCAGCAAGCGGACAGCTGATGCCCCAAGCTCATACTTGGGAAGCTCGACCGTGCTCAACCGGGGACGGAAACAGCCCAGCCACGGGTAATCGTCGAAGCTGACCATTGCGAAATCTTCCGGACAGCGCATCCCAATTTCGTCCGCGGCGCTCATAAACCCCACAGCCATCAGATAATTTGTGACCAAGACCGCATCGGGTCTGCGCGGCAGTAGCGCCAGCCCTGCCCGATGCCCCGAATCCACTCGATAATCCCCTTCAAAGAAAAGTTCCGCATGGTATTTCAAGCCATGCGTCTTCAAGGCACGTTGGTAGCCTTGACCGCGGGCACGCGCATTGCTTACGTCCATCGGTCCGCTCACCAGGCCAATCTTCTTATATCCGATTCTTGCCAGATGCGAGACCGACTCGAACGCCCCTGATTCGTCATCCGTCTGCACCAGATCCGTTTTCAATCCCGGACTCGATCTCATCAGCAGAACGATCGGCACTTTCGCATCGGACAGCATTTGTCGCTGGCTTAAAGATAGTTTTCCTGGAGTTTTGTTAAGAATAATTCCGTCAACGCGCTTGGAAAGAAGCAGCTCTAGATATTGAGCTTCCTTCGCCTCCTTATCGTCACTATTGCATAATAGAATGCTGTAGCCCGCCTCTTGTGCTGAATCCTCGGCAGCGCGAACAATCGCCGGGAAAAATGGATTCGCGATATCGGTCACAACAATTCCGATCGTATGCGTCTTCTGGTTTGCCAGACTCCGAGCCAGTAAGTTGGGACGATAATTCAATTTGACGATCGCCTCTTCGACGCGCCGGCTGAGGGTAGGACTTACTCTTCCCTTCTTGTTGATAACAGCGGATACCGTGAAAACGGACACCCGAGCCGCATGTGCCACGTCATAGATGCTTGGTGCCTTAGATCCATCGGCCCGCTTGCGATTGCTCTTTCTAGGCATAGAATTCTGGTTCTTCCTTATTTCCTCTGAGTAACGAGGAAAAAAGATTTAGTATGAACGCCCGCCTTCATTCTAAGCGGTTATCTGACCCTATGCACACATAGAAATTTGTATTTAACAACTTAGCAGGTGGGTGACGGCGAGCAGAAGTCCCCGCGCCGCCCAGCGGTCCTCCGAGAACCAGTACGGGTAAGTCATCACCCAAGCATCACGAAGAACTTGACGCAGGCCCACGATGGCGAAAGGTTTCTGCTGATTCGGGTCACCGATCGGAGTTGTTCGACTCACGTCAGCACACCTTCTGCGTCAGGAGCTTCGGTTTGTAACCAGCAGGGGGTGGGGTCGGTTGCTTAGAACCGGTGGCCCTATTTCCCGCGCCGTTTGCACGCCGTTTGGTGGCAACTTTGGCGGTGAGCAGGAGAGCTGACAGGCTTGCGAGGACGACAACAATTGCTTTCCAGCCTTCTAGGATCGGATCGTTCTTCATGATGGTGAGAGCGAAGAAAACACACAGCAGGTGCACACAGAACACCGGAAGCGACGCCTGGCCCAGCATCACCAGGGGCCGGGTCGCAAATGGCCTCAGAAGCGATCGATACCTGATCGCCAAGATTGCTACGGCGGTGAAATTGATCATCCGGCCAAACCCAAAATCCCACTTATTGAGAAGTGACTCGAACTTCCCGAATGTGAGGACCCCGCCCAGTTGCCCGTAGCGCAACACCAGGAAAAAAACCGCAGTGATTGCCGCGGGAATCATCGCCTGTCTTACCCAGTTGAGACGCAAGTCGCACTTCGCCCAACGTACGCCCAGCCACAGGCCAACTAACCACCAAAGCTGCCATGCCCAAAGATCGAACGCGCCCATTTCGTTCAGCGGGATCTGCAGGCCGAAAACGCGACTCTGCACGTGATATACGAAACTCCGGAATCCGAACTGTGCAAACAGCCAGAGCGTTAAGCCTCCAGCGAAAGCGTATCTCCATTTGAATCGCTCCCCAAGCATCAGGGCGAAAGGAGTCAACGCGAGGAGGAAGATATAAATCGGCAGGATATCCAGCAGTGGCGGCCTGTACACAATCAATGCCGCATCGATGAAAGCACGTGGGCGACCCGCGGCAAAGTAGAAATCAAGAAGATTATGTACTGCAGGCGTGTTGCCGCGGGCCGCAATCGGAGCTTCTATCACGAAGGCAAACGCCAGCAGCAGCAACTGGTAGCCGTATAGCTTTCCTGCCCGCATCCATAACTTCCGCCACATCGCACCGCTGCCCTCGCGTTCGGCAATCCGGAAATAAATGCGTCCGGTAAACAGAGCGGAAAGAAAAATGAAGCCTTCTGTTGCGGCGAAAAACCCAAACGGCTGATTGACGTATGTGCTGAGGATTGTCGGCAAATGAGTGAGCGTGATCCATACCAACATCAGGCCGCGAAGGGCATCGAGTTCTTCTATTCGCTGTTGCATCGCTTCGGATTCCGTGTGGATGGCAGGTTACGCGGCGAAGCGGGAACAACGCAGCGGTTCGGCGCAAGTAACGTTGAAATCATATTTATTTTCGATGTCAACATGAATGCCCGATCCGCTGCCCCCACCTTCAGCTTTACTTTTTCTCCGGAGGGAAGTGTGCGAACATCTTCTGCACTCCCTTGTCGAGATTCTTGGTGTTCTTATCCGGATTGTTGGAAAGGGTATCGCTGGACGAACCTCGCCACAGCAAATTCTTGTTCTTGGCATCGAACAAATCGACGATCAGAGAACCCACGCTGTAGGTTTCAGTCGTCGTGGTTGCATCTCCGAACCCGCCAAATCCTCCCCAGCGCCGACCGCCACCAAAGCCATCGTAAAAGGTGTTGAGAGTCTGCTGCTGTTGCGTAATCTCGATCGCCATGACACAGACATCGCCACCCGAATCGACCTGGGTCCAACCTTTAGCTGCCAGGGCCCGATTCACCGCATCCTTAATGCGGTCAACCAACAGGGGATCTTTGGTTTGAACCTTTTCCCAAGAGTAGGTTTTGTATTGTCCGAAATTTGCGTTGTGATCATAATCGGTCTTCACCTGCTGTGCGAAGGACGAAGCCGTGAATGCAACGAACATCGCGATCGAAGACAATATTGCCTTTTGTACCTTCATAATTTCTCCTTTAGTTTGCTTAAAACTTTCCGGCCGGATCACTTATTACGGCTGGCCAGCGTTCCTGGCTGACAGTGAGTGTTTCTGCGCCGCCGCAGCTTTGGCCGCATTTTTTTCGACTTTCGAGGGCAGTATCTGCATCTCGGAATCTTCTCCCTGAACCCAGATGGCGCTCAGAAAATCAACCTTGCCGTACTGGTTGAATGTGACGTCGCTGTGATCATGAGAAGTATTTGAGGGAAGGACTTCATACTCCACGAAGGCGGAGTGTGAGCCGTCGGCGTCTTCAATCAACAAGAGGTTGTCGTCAATGTTCGGCTGGGTCACCGTGTAACTGCCTGCCGGCATCTTCGCGTTTCCCGCGTAAAACGCGGACGGCGCATCAAACTTCACGCTATTGGCGATCTGCGCCATGCTGGGAATGGCACCCAGGACCGACAGTAATCCCATGAGCGCAATCCGTCTCTTTAAAGTGTTCATTTGTTTTCTCCTCGCTCGTATTTGGGCTTGCCATTCTGACAAGAATGCCGCCCCCACAACCAGGCATATGCATTGGGAATGCCAAACATAAGCGGAGCAAAAGATCGCCGCAAGTGATTGAATGTAGGTAAAAGTAAGACGGTTACGATCGCAAGCCAGTGTTGATACGCTTGCGTCCGCTCCAGACCTCGCGTCCCTCCTCCGACACCCGTCGGCCCGGCGTCACTTCCAGGCAACGTCCAATCTTAAGCGTGTGTTGTACCACTCCCTTTACTTGCCGCAGATGTGAGCGGCTATCAGCTATTACGGCTTTGGCATCTCGGTTGCTTTTCTTCGGAATGAGGATGAAGCGATGCACTCTTTGAAATTTGTTGCCCTTCGAACCCTGATTGCAACTCTGCTGAGCCTTCCGAGCTCTGCGCCCGCTCAGGTCTCTGTCAATATCGGAGCAGAACCAGCTTGTGCCTATGGCTACTACGACTTTGATCCGTACGACTGCGCACCATATGGTTATTACGGGCCTGAGTGGTTCAGCGGCGGCGTGTTCATCGGAGCCGGCCCTTGGTTCCACGGGCCACATGACTTCCGTGGCCACGTTGATAACCGTTTCGATCCACATCACGGCTACATTGGTCCACATCCGGAACGTGGAGAAAAACCCTTTAATCACTTCCACGGAAACGAGATGCGCGATGGACGCGGCCACGCAGAGGGCGGGCACCGCTAGAGACAGCCTTCCTTATGCGATGTTTCACCTCATCGATCGGGCGAAACTTTTGGCGTGTTCGCGGCTCTGCTGGTTGCGTTTGGGCTAAACGCAGGAGCCTCAGCAACACTTCTGATAGAAGAGCCTTATTGGAAGCTGGGATTTTTTACCGCAACAGGCCACTCGGCTGTATATCTGTCGGGCGTCTGCGCCCAAACACCCCTGATCCTTCGCCGCTGTGCTCCCGGAGAATCGGGCGTTGTGTTGAGCCGCTATGACGGCGTTGCTGGCTACGATTGGATCGCAATTCCTCTGGTTCCCTATTTCTACGCAGTCGAGCGTCCGGAAGATGTTCCGCTGTTTGGGGATGCGAAGATCGTCGCCTTCCTGCGAGACCGTTATCGCCGAAAATATTTAAAGGATATCGTTCCCGATTCGCCCAATGGAGAAACTCCTGGCGGGAATTGGTACGAACTTGTCGGCTCATCCTATGACAGGACAACTTATGGTTTCGAGATTGAGACCAGTCCTGAACAAGATGAGGCTTTGATTCTCAAGTTCAATTCTTCTCCAAACCGCTCTCACTTTCACCTCCTTACGCGGAATTGCGCCGACTTCGCCAAAGAGGTCATAAATCTCTATCAATCGAAGGCCCTTCATCGGAGTTACGTAGCTGACGTGGGCATCAGCACTCCGAAGCAAATGGCCAAAAGGTTGGTTCAATTCAGCGCAAGTCATCCGGAGTTGAGACTCTCAAGGTTCATCATTCCTCAGGTTCCCGGTGATATTGCCCGCAGCAAAGCCGTACACGGCGTGGTTGAGTCGTTCTTAAAATCCAAAAAGTACATCGTCCCCAGCGGAGTCGCGAGCCCCATCTTTGCGGGATGCGTAGCGGTTGTTTATTTCGGTAGCGGACGCGGCCGTATTGATCCAGGCTACGAAGCGATGATATTGGCGCCCGGCAACGAACCCGAACGCCCCCTGAGTCAAGAGCAGCGCCGCGATTATCGCAAAGCATTAAATCATCTTCTGGCTGACGCCAGTCTCGAAAGGTCAGACGAGAACGGTTATGAAGCTTGGAAGCACCTGCAGTCGAAAGCCGAAGACGGACTCGACCGGCGCGGAAGACCAGTTCTGGAAATGAACATTGGTCCGCAAGTAGTAAAGATAGGCGCCTCGGCCACAAACGTTTTAACCACCGACGCCCCTCCGCAATTCATTCGGGCGCTACTCACAGCAAGGCTGCAATCCGAATTGCAGAGGAGCAGTCTCGGAAAGGTTTCCGGCCGCCAGATTGGGCGCGACTTGCAACTACTGCAACGGGCGATGGAAGAAGACAAGACCCTCGAGACTTCCCTTGCCTCGTGGCCCCCTATACCAGCTATCCGAGTCTCCCGATTCTGAGTACCCAGGCGGGGACCGGCCGTAGGAGGCCGCAACAAACCCTTTTGGTTAGGCGATTCGTCAGAGGCATACGTGGTATTTGAGTTTAGTCAGATAGTCGAAAATCCAAGACCGATATTTCGGAGGACAGGGCACGTGAACAACCTGAATCGCAGATCGTTTTTATCTGGCGCTGCTGCAGGCGTTACCGCACTGGGCTTATTCGGAAGCGCAAGTCCTGCTGCAGAAGCCCAGCTCGTTTGGAAGGCGTCAGACTGGAAGATCGCCGAATTTCACAAACTTATCGGGGATCCCGCCAAGGTAAAGCAGGTTTATGACGTCGTTCCCGTTGGAGATGGAAAATTCATGAACAATATGAAGAACTCGCTCAACGGTCTCCATTTTGGATTTGGCATTCCCAAGGAACAGATCAAGGTCGTAGGCGCACTGCATGGCCCCGCCAACCTGCTCAACTACGACGACTATGCGTGGAATAAGTACCGAATCGGTGAATGGCTCAATGTAATCGACCCAGCGACGGGAAAGCCCGCGGTAACCAACATCTTCTACCGCAGCAAGCATTCCCCGCGACAATTGTCGGCTTCGACCGATCCGGACGACGAGAACTCCCTGTATCAGGATTGGAGCATGCAGGCATTGCAATGGCGGGGCGTCCAGTTTCTCAGCTGTAACACGGCGCTCGAAGAGCAGACGCGCGTTCTCGTCCATCGCAATAAATTGTCAGAATCACCGGAAGACATCGTGAGGGACATGCTCGCACACACTCAGCCGGGGATTCTGGTGGTGGCCGCGATGACCGCTGCCCTTGCACTGCTCCAGACTCAAGGCCACTACGCCTACATTTCTGTGTAGCGCGGACGGTCCCCTCTCAATATCTCTCAACAGGGCGTGGCGCGGCGAGTGTGAAGAAGCATCGATTGATGGAGCTAGGAGCAACAAATGGACCTTCAACTGCTCTGAAGAGCCTGGGAAAGAGGAGCAACACCATGGAATTTCTTCGCAATATGAGGTCCTCATTTGCCTTTATTCAGGTATTTGTTTGTGCCGTGCTGCTGTGGGGAACAGCTTGGCGAGCAGCGGGACAAGTGGCGCCAGGCAAGACGGTCATCCAGAAGGCCACGGAACAGTTCGAGAGCAGCCCCCTGACAACTACATCTCTAGACAAAGGCATCTGGATGTTTTCCGGGGACGGAGGAAACGTTACAGCCATTACGGCCGAAGGCAGTACTCTGCTGATCGATGGCGGAATAGAGTCGCGAGTTTCTGAGCTGAACGCTGCGGTTTTCAAAGCAACGTGGCGTCCCGTCACCCAGCTGGTAAATACTCATTGGCACTTTGATCACACGGGCGGGAATGTCTACTTCGGCTCCGGCGGCGTAACCATCATCGCCCAGGAGAACGTAAAGAAGAGCCTATCGTCGGCACAGAACGTGCCTTTCGTGGGTCTGCGCGATGGCCGCTATCCAAGCCAGGCGTTGCCTACAGTGACTTACTCCAACAGCATGACGTTGCGGCAGGACACTCAGCACCTGACATTGGTCAACTACGGCCCCGCCCACACGGATGGAGACACAGTGATCTACATCTCTCCGGCGAATGTTGCTGTGGTTGGGGATATCTTCTCGAATCGCTTCTACCCCATCATCGATCTGGCGTCGCAAGGATCCATCGATGGCATGATCCATTCCGTCGATCAAATTCTGGCGAAAACTGACGAGCAGACAAAGATCGTGCCTGGACATGGGCCGGTCGCTACGCGTTCCGATCTACAGAATTACCATGACATGCTGGTGCAGGTTCGGCAGCGCATCAAACTGTTGGTTGTGGCCGGGAAAACAATCGATGAGGTCGTTGCCGCAGCTCCGACCAAAGACTTCGACGCTGAATGGGGCCGGGGTTACGTATCTTCGGATGTTTTTGTACGAATGGTATTCACCAGCCTGATGCAGAGCAGCAAGACGACTCGTTAGCGACATCCTCTCAGGCGCAGACGATTACAGTGACCGCGGAGTGGAGTTCTCATCGCCAGTGGTGTTTTTATCAGCGGCATCCACGTGCTCTTTCACTGCCAACCTGAAACCGCGAATACCTTCTCCAATTCCTTTGCCGAGCTCCGGTAGTTTCTTAGGCCCGAACACGACCAATGCTATCCCAAAGATCACCAGCAGATGTGCGGGTTGAAAAATTCCTTCCAACACAGAAGCCTCCTCTGTTGCGGTGGTGCTACGCAGATTTCTTTGTCTGCAGACAAAACTCGATAATTTTTCCAAACTGCGCCTGGGGAGGCGCGTTCAACGGTTTCCGGAAGCGCCTCGGTATGTAGAACTCGATCACCCTTGCCACAACAACCTCCTCGATTTTTCGAACCCTAATACACCTGGCAACCTGTGCAAATCGAGAGCACACGGAATCGCGCAACCGGAGCTTATTCAGAATTGCTTCACACACGGCGCAAAGTCTCATCCGCATAGTTCTTCCTCCTAAATCGTCGACTGGGAAGATGGAATCGCCTGTTTTTCCAACTCTCTCAAGCGCCGAAGACCTTTCCCAAACATTGCCGATGCCAAAGCGTTCATATCTCGATCCCCGGATTCGGCGGCTCTAAGTAGTTCCTTGCCTGCGTCCTGCTCCCCGAACTTGCACCACATCACTCCGCAAAGAAACACATAATTGCTGTCCATCTTGGTCTCCTTTTGACTCAGAGTTTGCGAGATCACAGCGTCTACACCTCGCTGGCACAACTACCGTCTTTCGCAGCAATCCAATTGCCAACGACCACCACCAAACAAACCTTAATCCACTCGCAATTGCCTAGTTGGCAGCGTCCAAATATGGACACACTCTGCCGTCGCGATCTCGCGCCGTCACGATTGTTCCTGGAATTAAACGCTCTTCTATCTCAGCTGGGGGGATTGAGTTGCCATCTCGCTACTTGAACAGAATCTTCGCCATCATTCCTTTGTCCTCGTGATTCAGCAGATGACAATGAAACACCGACATGCCTTTGATCGTTGGGTTGGTAAAGTCCAGAATGACGTCAACGGAGCCGCCAGTCGGAACATTCACGGTATCGAGCCATGCGGCAGGGTCGATCGGCGCGCCATTTTGTGCATAGGCCAGAAAATGCACCTGGTGTATGTGGAAAGGATGCAGCTCGGGAGTTCGATTGAGAATGCGCCAATGCTGGTAGGTACCCACGCGAGCGGTGGTCATCGGGCTCTCGTCCGGAGCGTACTTGCGCCCATTAATATAGAAACCGTTTGCGTCCTCCGTGAAGATGACGGTAAAGTCCGGTTCAGTTTTCTTCAACGGCTCCACGTCGATGAACTGATGAAGGGGCGGTCGGTCATCGACGGTATGAATTTGCCGAGTCGAATTTGTATTCGATTTGCTGGGACTTGCCTGAGCTGAGCTGGGTTGTGCCAGATCTGCCAGCACCATTTCAGGATTGGGATCGCCTGCCGGACCCGTATTTACGCACAGCGTGCGGAGCGTCCTACGTGTGCCTGGCGGTGGACCGCTTACGATTGCTTCGAGCCGGCCCGCCGGCGCAATTAGCAAGTGGTCGACCGTTCTCGTCGGATTTTTGGGATCGTGGTAGGCGAGCGGCATGCCGTCGAGCGCCACGATTTCAAATTTCTGTCCGTCTAACTGGAGGTCTAAATAGCGATCCGCCGAGGCATTCACTACGCGCCAGAATTGCTTCTCATTTGGCGCGATTTCGATTCGCGGACGAACCGCTCCATTCACGGTGAAGACCTCCTCTACCGGCTCGGCTTCGCCCCCGCATCCCTTCGCTGGGATTTCAACAACGCGCATGAGTGCCGCGGCATTCGGATCATGCTTAATGGCTTGGCCGCGCACAACCATCACGCGCTCGCGTAGTCCTTCTACTTCCGGAACGTAACGCTCCATTCCTTCAATGACGATCGCTCCTGACATTCCGTCCAACACTTGCCGGTGACTCTCGCCATGAGGATGAGTGTGGTACCAGAACAGGCCCGGAGGGTGATCGCGCGGAATCTCCGCCGAGTACTGCAAAGTCTGGCCCGGCTTAGCCAGCATTGTCAGCACGTCATCTTGTGGGGCGTCCGGCGAAACGGTGAGCCCGTGAAAATGCAGGTTCGTCATGTCCATGCACGGATTGATTGCACACGTCTCCGTGGATTTGGCAGGAAGATCGTTGATGTACGCGATTTTTAGAACGTCACCCGGCGATGCACGGATCACCGGAGCTACCGTCGCACCGTCGAACGCAAAGGCATCCCGGCCGTTTTCATTCACCGCATGCAGCGTAAGCGCTGCGATGTGATCCCTGGCTCGCACCTCCGGAGCTTCCGGCAGGGATACCGTTTGGGCACAAACCAAAGCCGCAAGAAATATTTCAGCCCCAATCACTAGGAAGATATACGCGCAGTCTCTGGTTTTTTCGCCCATCAACAACCTTTCCATACGCTGCACCTCGGGATTCATTGTGCGTAAGCATGATCGCTCCGTCACGCTCGTGCGTTTTTTACACCGGCGGGCGCCAACTCGAACCGGTGCGGGCTTTTAGTTGTGGCGCGACCGTCGTCGTATCAGGCCCAAGGTCTTTTTCGTAAACAACTCCATCCCTTGTGACAACGAAGGTTTTGACGCCAGATGATCGGTAGTCCGCGGGGTACGCCACCAGAAGCAGGCTGTTCGATTGCTTCCCGCTCGAGACATGTTTGTGTGACTCGCTCGCAGATTTTATGCTCACAATTCGAAAATAGTAACCATGGAAGGGAGAGGAATTATTACTGTTGGCGCCAGTTTCTCCCGCGGAGAGAAGGCTTTCGGTGTATTGGCTGACCGCATCATCGTCAGTTTTAGCTTTTGCCTCGCCTTGCTTTTTTACCGTTGCGAACCCAGTACAGACTTCGACCGCAGTGGCTTCGTTCTCTCCAACTCTCCGGAACTTGATTTCCTGCATACCGGTTTTGGAGTCGAAGTACCATGCGCCGTTCCTCGACACCAGCGGAATCGGGAAGGGCCAATTCTCCGCGCCGATGTACAGCACCGTACTTCCGTCGGGCTCTTGGACCAGGCGGTGCATCTCCTGATATTTCTGGCTGAACCGCTCGCGTTCGAGTTTGTCTTCCACTTCGTCGCTCGATGAAGTGACCTCTTTCCCCGCTCCAAGGATCGCCTCGAGCTCCTGCTCGTCCTGCTTTTGCGCTGCTTCAAACAGAGCGTTGGTAGCTTCTCCAGGAGATGCGAACGTCTTTGGCTGTGCGTCCTCAGCTAAGCTCGAATTGGCAAAGCCCGCCACGAGCAGCAAGCCCAACAGCAGCAGAAGGACGGTGGATGCGAACACCCAGGCAAGTCTCACGACAAAAGTTTCGAATGTTGCAAGCGTCATATTGTTTGTGCGCATGAGTTCTTTCTCCATATCATCTGTTGCATTTGCAGTCAGCGAACCGAATTAGCGGCGGCCGCCGCCTCCTCCGCCATGGAAACCTCCGCCTCCGTGGAAGCCCCCTCCAAAGCTCGACTGACCACGTGAGGAAAAGCTTCTGGCGGCGCCGCCATGATTAAAGCCGCTGAATGCGCTCGAGTGCGTACCGGAGGAACCGTGTGATGCGAATCCATGTTGGCCACCGGCGACTCCTCTTGTCCCTCCGCCATGAAATCCGCCGGCGCGATTGGCGAAAACTCGGCTATGGGATACATAGCCGTGGTGGTCGAACATCACTCCATGACCGCGCCAGTCGGCCCCCCAGTGCCCCCAGCCCCAGCCAAACCCGCCGAAAAAGCCAATTCCAAAGCCGAGTCCAAATGCAATGCCCGGGCCGCCAATGTACAATCCCGGATACGAATACCATCCTGGCCATATTCCAATGGGCGCTCCATACACGAGCCACGGGTCATATTCAGGCACGTAAACGACATCGGGATCGGCTGGTTCGATCACAATGGTCTGACCTTGCTGGCTCACCTTTTCCTGCGATGTGCTCTTTAAGTTGCCCGCCTTCTCTGCGCGGTCGCGCATTGTCTGAACCGCATTCATCACGTCCTGCTGCTGGTTGACGTAAGCATCGCCGAGAGACGACGTCCAGGCGAGATTCTTGTCCATGTTGGCGAGCACTGAAGGAAACTCAACCAGCGCCTTCACACTCGGATCCCAGTGCTGCTTATCGACTTCTTTGCCCAGTTTTTCACCCTTTAGGTTGTTGTGTTCCTGCAGCCACCGGTCTGCTTCCACAACCTGGTCGGGATAAGTGGCCGCCGCGAGAATCTGTGCTACCAGCGCATCGGGATATAACGCGATCGGTGCGACGAGCTGCTGCAATTGTTCCGGCGTCAGTTTCGCAGCCTGAACAGGCGGCGGTGCCGGGGTCTGCTCCGACGGAGCGGCGAACGCTCCCGGCGCACTGGCCAACACGAGGCAGCAAGAAAGCAAAAACGACAAACAGTGTTTTAAAAGCTTCACAATCAATTCTCCTAGTGCCGGACCACATCACGGCATGGTTCCGCCAAGCGTGTCGTTATCAGAACGCCAAATCAGAGCGCCAAATCGACTCTCCGCGGCGCCAACCAGCGAGATGTAAGTGGACACGGTGGGTGATCGCACTGGCACGCGATCTCCACATCATTGCCGCCTGCGTCACGACACGCTGCGCCGCAGTATTCTTCTCCAGTTGGCACATCGCACAGGCACGGTATGTGAGCGCACTTGTTCATCTTTTCAGTAGCCATTACGAATCAATCCTTCCCATCTCGCTTGTATTCTTGGCGTAGCCTGTTTTGCTGTACCAACGGCAATCGCTTCGTGCGGCCCGTCATCCTGACTGATTGCACGCAGGTGTCCAAACCATCGCCTCTAACGAGGGCAAAAGTTTTCAAGGTTTTGCGGTTCGGCAATACAACCCCCTGACGCTTCAGGAGTCGGCAGGCCGATAGTGCGTCGATATTTGGACGGTCCTGATGCCGCCGTCTCTCCGAAAGGCGTGGGTGTTTACCTAAACAAAGGTCTTCAAGTGAATGGATCTATTGCCCTGTGCGCCCTCTATCAATCTTCCTTTTGACTGGAACACAACGTGCACTCGCCACCGGCGTTCTACGTCAAAGCGAGGGTCTGGAAGGTTTTTCGCACTATGGCGAAATTGTGGTTGAGTACATTCGGTATCGCTTGTCTGCTCGTAGCCACCGGCGCGCGCTCACAATCAACAGATGTTCGGGCGGGTGGCGATGCACCCAGCCTGATCTCAAAAGCGCCTGGCCCATCGAACTTACTGCGAGCATTGGACAGTTCGCTCGAAACCGTCATCTCGAAGGTTTCACCTGCGGTGGTTCAGATTGTGGTCAATGGATATGGTCCGTCGGACAATCATGGAGGTGCTACCGCCAAAATCGTCCGTCAGCGTGCCATTGGCACAGGGATCATCGTCGACCCTGATGGCTATATCGTCACTAATGCCCACGTGGTGGAAGGGGCGCAGCGCGTACGGGTCATCCTGCGCTCGCCGCCGGCAGACACTTCGCTTGCACTCCAGCCTATCCACTCCGACCAGATACTGGTTGCCAAGGTGCTGGGTACACACAAACAATCGGACTTGGCGCTTTTAAAGATCGATGCGACGCATTTGCCCGCCGTTGCTCTGCGCAGCGACGTGCCCGTCCGCCAGGGCGAATTGGTCTTCGCCATCGGCAGTCCCGAAGGATTGCGGGATACGGTAACGATGGGGGTGGTCAGCTCAGTCGCCAGGCAACTCGATCCCGACAGTCCTATGGCATATATTCAAACGGACGCAGCGCTCAATCCGGGAAACAGTGGCGGTCCGCTGGTGGATATCGATGGCAACGTGGTCGGTATTAACACTTTGATGCTTAGCGAAGGCGGCGGCAGCGAAGGCCTGGGCTTTGCCATCCCAGCGGCGATCGTCAATTTTGACTATCGCAATCTTCGCAAATCCGGCAATGTGCAACGCGTCACGATTGGCGTAAGCACACAGAACATCACGCCGACGCTGGCGGCGGGCCTGGGCCTGACGAGAAGTTGGGGAGCAATTATTTCCGATGTCGCCGAAGGCGGGGCAGCCGAAGCTGCAGGCTTGCAGGTAGAGGACATCGTTCTTGCTATCGACGGAAGGACTATGCTCGGACTTCCGGACCTTATGAACGCGCTCTACCTGCATCCCCCCGATCAGGTATTGAAAATCGATGTGCTTCGAGGCATGAACCGCAGATCCTTTAATGTTCCTGTTGAGGTGTATCACGAGAACATAAGCGATTTAGGGGACATTCCGAATCTGCAGAAGCGTTTGGTCCGGAGGCTGAGCATCTTTGTCACTGACCTGGACAGCAAGGTGAAGCCACTGCTGGACACACGCAGCGACTCTGGAGTTGTCGTCGTGGCCCAGACCAGCGGGCCGAACTCGCCGGATACCGGACTTGAAGCTGGTGACATTATTCGCGCCATCGATCGCACTACGTTGCAGACCACGTCACAGTTCGAGACTCTTGTCCGCAATCTCAGGTCGGGTGATTCCGTCGTCCTTCAAGTTGAGCGCAAGGGAAAATTTCGATATCTCGCTTTCGAGATGGAGTGATTTCGAACTCGGGGCTCCCCATCATTTCCTCCCCGGAAAATCCTCCTCTTCGAGGCGGTCGACGAGGGTACAATCTCTTCGGATAAACCGAACCTGCTGAGTCGGATGATGCGTCGTTGACGGGTGTCTGGCGGGTAGATCGCCGTCGACAACATGAAGACTTACGCGATGATCGTCACCGGCGGCATAATAGAGTGATGGCATCGTCCTGAACCTCTGGTGAGAGGATGCCCTTCGAAATGCTGATGGAAATTCAGAGATTGAGCGCACAGAGAATTCGTGGTCTCTACGCTAGGCGATCAAATTGCGGCAAGATGATACGCCCTATTTGCATTGTGTTGCTCTCTTTGCTTGTGCAAGCTTGTACGAGGCCATCTGTCCATGAACCGGTTTCATTGACGCTTTTGGAGGAGTGGTCAAACCAGGCGTTCTACAATGAGCGCCAGCAGGAGTTGGAGCAATTCACTCGGGAAACCGGAATCCGAGTCAAACTCCTTCCGTCTCCGGACTCCGCGCGGCAGAGGCTGGCCTTGTGGAAAGATTTACTTGGAACCGGCGCCTCGGGCCCTGACGTTTACGGGATCGATGTGATCTGGCCGGGGATCCTGAACGAGTATTTCATAGATCTCAAGCCATATTTCGCGGACGAAATTTCCCGTCAATTTCCCGAAGTAGCCGCGAGCTACACCGTGGATAAGAAGCTGGTGGCCATGCCGTATCGAGCCGACGTCGGGCTTTTGTTTTATCGCACCGACCTATTACGACAGTATGGATATCGTGAGCCACCCAGGACCTGGGATGAGCTGGAGACTATGGCGGCTCGAATTCAGGCTGGCGAACGAGCCAAAGGCAAGAAACAGTTTTGGGGCTTTGTGTGGCAAGGGTCCGCGGACGAGGTGTTGACTTGCGATGCGCTGGAATGGCAGGCGTCCGACGGCGGCGGGCGGATCATTGAGGACGACCAGGCAATCAGCGTGAATAATCCGCAGGCGATCAAGGCATGGCAAAGGGCGGCGCGCTGGGTTGGTGCCATCTCGCCGCCTGGTGTAGTCGGATACAGGGAGTGGGATTCGCTAAACGTTTGGATCGCAGGGGATGCGGCGTTCATGCGGCATTGGCCATCAGCCTACGTCGACAGCCAGGCGGCAGGGTCGTCAGTCCGAAATAAGTTCGATACAGCCCTTCTGCCCGGCGGTAAGGCAGGCCGACTGGGTACGTTGGGGGGATGGGGCCTGGCAGTTTCCCGATTCTCGGCTCATCCTCATGAGGCCTTAGAATTGGTTCGCTATCTCACCCGTAGCGACGTGCAGGTCAAGCGGGCCCGCGCCCTTTCACAGCCTCCCACTTTACCGGAGCTTTACAACCTGCCTGAGGTGCGTGAAGCAAATCCGCGTTTTGAGCTTTTGGGTCAAGCGTTCCGGACCGCCGTTTCTCGTCCTTCGAATGTCGCTGGCAAAAAATATCAGGACGTGACCGAAGCTTACATCCAGGCAGTACACTCAGTCCTGACCGGCGAGAAGAGTGCACCGGAAGCTGCCGCATCCCTGGAGAATGAGTTGGTTCGGATCACAGGTTTCAAGAAAGGACTACCCCAAGGGAAATCGGCGTCCCCTGAATAGAATTCTGAACAGGTTCGTGACGTCTGCACAACTTCGCTTCGCGCCCAAAAACTGAGCGGTACGGGGTAAGTTCGAAGGGGCGTCCGATAGCTCGACAGGAACAAACGATGGAGCCTCACACCACAACTGGATTGAGCCATTGGGTCAAGAGCATTGAGGCAAACACTCTTGGGCTCAACATCGGCCCCCGTTTGATACTCGGCTTCGTATTCATCATCCTTTCGATGTTAGCCGCAGATGCCGTTATTCTGTGGCAATTCCATGTGGTCCGTACTCAGGTAAGCCAGCTGAACGATATCGACCAGAAGCTAGTTGCGATTTTACGCCTACATACCAGCATGTTGGCGTTTCACGATCGGCTGGATGGGCTAGCCGACGCCGAAGATGCCGATCAATTGGTGAAAGAAGCCGGCCCCATTCGTACCGAGGTCCTGGAGGACATCCGTCGGGCAACGAGCGTGCTGAGTCTCCCACCTTTCGACCCTCGGCTCGATCCAACCATCCTGCCTACCCTTCAAGTCATCCAGAGCGCACTAATATCAGAACTTGAGGCCATCACTACCCTCGCCACATCCGGTGACTGGCGAGCTGTGCACCTGCGCCTGACGAACGAAGTCCGCCCACTGGAATCCCTAACCTCAGAGCTCGTCGAGAAAGTCGACCACGAGGCCGGCGAGCAGCAGGCCCAAACCGTGCGGAACATTAGGCGCGTGGAGCGTCTAGTTTTTTTGGCAGTGCCGCTGACCGCCATCTTCACGTTGCTGATCGCCACTACCCTCGGACTCGCCATTACCCGCAGCATCACCCAGCCACTGGCCCGACTAGTGGAGGGCTCCAACGCAATAGCGCAAGGCGAATTTCAACATCAAGTGTCTGTCACTGGAAAGGATGAACTCGCTCACCTTGGGCAGGTCTTCAACGACACCGCCCTGCGCCTGCGCGATCTCTACGCAAGTTTGCAGAGCAGCGAAGATCGCCTCCGCCTGGTTATAGACACGATTCCGGCCTACGCCTGGAGCGCGCGGCCGGACGGCTCCATTGACTTCGTCAACCAGCGAGTTCTGGAATTTACGGGTCGCTCCATGGAGGCAATGCTGGGCTGGGATTGGGGCTCTGTAGTACATCCCGATGATCTCGCCAGATTCGTTCACGAGTGGCGCGCTGCCCTGGCCGCTGGGCAATCGCTGGAGAGTGAAGTGCGGCTGCGGCGGGCGGACCAAAAATATCGCTGGTGGTTGATCCGGATCGTTCCCCTGCGCGATGAGGGAAGCAAGATCGTTAAGTGGTACGGAACCGCTATCGACATTGAGGAACGCCGCATAGCCGAAGACGGCCTACGGCGGAGTCAGGCCTACTTAGATGAAGCGCAGCGATTAAGCCACACCGGCAGCTTTGGCTGGCGGGTGGCCAGTGGTGAGATCACCTGGTCAGAGGAAACTTTTCGAATCTTCCAGTACGACCGAACCACGAAACCGACCCTAGAACTCGTTCTCCAGCGGGTTCATCCGAAAGATGTCGCGCTCGCCAAGCAGGTTATCGAGCGCGCGGCACAAGATGGAAACGATTTCGAACATGAACATCGCTTGCTGATGCCAGAAGGTTCCGTCAAACATGTCCATGTTGTGGCTCGTGCCTTAAGCGATGAATCGGGCAGCATCGAGTTCGTAGGATCGGTGATGGATATCACTGCGGCGAAGCAGGTGGAAGGAGCGTTGCGGCGGAGCGAGAGTTACCTATCAGAGGCGCAGAAGCTCACGCACACTGGTAGCGGGGCTTGGCGGGTTCCTGCAGGAGACGCCGTGTATCTCTCCGACGAATGGTATCGAATCTATGGCTTTGATCCTAAGGAGGGTCTGCCGGCCTGGGAAAAACGGCTGCAGCGTATGCATCCGGAGGATCGAGCCAAAGTGAGAGAAACCAAGGATCGAGCGGTCGGTGATAAGTCGGATTACGAAGTAGATCACCGAATCATCTTGCCCGACGGCACCATCAAATACACTCACACCGTCGCCCATCCTGTTTTAAGCGCCTCCGGGGATGTGGAGGAGTTCGTGTGTACCATGATGGATGTCACCGAGCGCAAGCAGGCGGAAAAGGCGCGGGAGGCTCTGCGCGAGGCGCAGGCGGAACTCGCACGCGTGAGCCGGATGACGACTATGGGAGAGTTGACTGCTTCCCTGGCGCACGAAGTCAATCAACCGATTTCTGCGGCCCTCACGGACGCCAGTACCTGCTTGCGCTGGCTTGCGCGCGATCAACCCAATCTGGAGGAGGCCCGCCAGGCTGCGTCAAGAATCGTGAAGGATGCAACCCGTGCCGGCGAGATCATCAGTCGGATCCGTCAGGTCTTCAAGAAAGGTACTTCGCAACGGGAACTCGTGGAGGTAAACGAACTTATTCGAGAGATGGTCGCTCTTTTGCGTGGCGAGACCACTCGATACAACATAGAAGTCGAGACGGAGCTGGCGGCAGATCTTCCCCATGTCATCGCCGATCGAGTGCAATTGCAGCAGGTACTGATGAACCTCATCGTCAATGGCATCGAAGCAATGAAGGATATAGAGGGACCGCGTGACCTGATCATCTGCTCGCAGCAAGGAGAAGACGGCCAACTGATACTCTCGGTCAACGATACCGGCGTGGGTCTGCCTTCGCAGGAAGTGGACCAGATCTTTAGTGCGTTCTTTACCACTAAGCCCCAAGGGACCGGTATGGGGCTTCGTATCAGCCGTTCGATTGCCGAATCGCACGGCGGCCGCTTGTGGGCTGCCGCTAACTCTCCCCGCGGCGCTAGCTTTTACCTCACTCTCCCCATCTCGGCCGAGGCTGGTGATTGATGTCCGCAGCCGTTCCCACGGTTTTCGTCGTCGACGACGATGACTTAGTTCGTGCCGCCATCCAAGGCATGCTGAGGTCCGTTGGTTTGCGTTCCGAGACCTTCGGGACGTCGCAAGCATTCTTGCGGGGCAAGCGCCCGGACGGACCAAGTTGCCTGGTCCTGGATGTGAGGCTTCCGGGGGTCAGCGGCCTGGATTTTCAGCGTGAGTTGGCCAAGGCGGGCGTTCGCATTCCCGTCATCTTCATTACCGGTCATGGAGACATCCCGATGGCGGTCAAGTCCATGAAGTCAGGCGCGGTGGAATTCTTGACCAAGCCCTTCCGGGACCAGGACTTGCTGGATGCGATTTACCAGGCTTTAGAAAGTGACCGGGTGACACGCCAACAGGAGGATGAGCTGGCCGAATTGAAAAAGCGCTATGCGTTGCTGACCACGCGCGAGCGCGAGGTCATGGACCTGGTAGTTGCAGGGATGCTCAATAAACAAATAGCTTTTGGGCTGGGAACCAGTGAGGTCACCGTGAAGATCCAACGGGGGCAAGTGATGCGGAAGATGCAGGCGGAGTCACTGGCGGAATTGGTGAGAATGGCCGCGAAGCTTGAGCTTCCGCCTGCCAAGAAATAATCAATACCCCTGTGTTAAACAAACGCACAGCTCGAAAGTGAGCTGCCACTGTGGGCGGTCCGTTGCCGGAAAAGCTAGAGACTCGACCGATGGGATATCCGGATAAGGCAAAATGGAGTGCACGGCCAGCCGTAGGTTATACCTTGGCCTTAGTCTTGGTCGCGGTGGCTGCCGGTCTGACGCAAGTGTTTTTACGCCTCCATTTGCCTTTGGCGTTTAACGCATTTGCGTTATCCGCAATCGCGATAACTTTTTGGTACGGTGGTACCAGACCCGGCATTCTTGGGGCTGTGCTCTCAGCGCTTGTCCGCAGCTATATTTTCGATCCTGAAATCAACGGCATTTCGCATGTTCTTTATGATCTTGTGTTCCTGGTTTTTGCGTTGCTAATGACCGGAGCTACGCGAGCCCGAAATGAACTTGAAGTGAGAGTCGCAGAACGAACAGCCGAACTGACCCGAGCTAATGAAGATATGAAACTTCAGATTGGCGAGCGCAAGCGTGCTGAAGAGAAATTGCGGCAAAGCGAGGCCTATTTAGCGGAAGCGCAGAAGCTCACTCATACTGGGAGTTGGGTCTGGGACGTACCTGGAAGCCGCGCATTGCATTTATCCGAAGAGTGGTACCGCATATATGGTTTCGATCCACAAGAGGGCTTGCTGGCTTGGAACAAACGACCCCAGCGCATTCATCCGGATGATCGAACTGGACGACAACAGGCAATCGATCGAGCAATTACTGATAAGTCGGATTACGAAGTCGAATATCGAATTCTCCTTCCAAACGGAACCGTGAGACACCTCCACAGTGTCGGACATCCTGTTTTGGATGCGTCTGGGAATCTGGTGCAGTTCGTCGGCAGCTCCACCGATATTACGGAGCGCAGGCAGGCCGAAGAAGCCTTGCGTCAGGCGAACTCGGATCTCGCACGCGTCAGCCGGGCGACTACCATGGGAGAGTTAACCGCTTCCTTGGCGCACGAAGTGAATCAGCCGATTGCCGCCGCCGTCACCGACGCCAATACCAGCTTGCGATGGCTTATGCGCGATCCCCCTGATCTGGAAGAGGCGCGCGAAGCTGCGTCGAGAACCATAAAAGACGCGACTCGCGCGGCGGAGATCATCAGCCGTGTCCGTCAGCTCTTCAAGAAGGGCACCCCGCAAAGGGCGCCGGTGGATGTCAACGAAGTCATTCAGGAAATTGTCGCCCTTCTGCGCAGTGAAGCAGCGCGGTACCACATATCGATCCGCACCCACCTTGCGGCAGGTCTTCCCCAGCTAATGGGGGATAGAGTGCAACTGCAGCAGGTGCTGATGAACCTCATGCTGAATAGCATCGATGCGATGAGGGAGGTGGTTGGGACGCGTGAGCTTACCATCCGCTCGCAGCCGGCGGAGAATGACCAACTCGAGGTGTCAGTAAGTGATACGGGAGTGGGACTCCCGCCGCAGCAGGCGGACCAAATCTTCAACCCCTTCTTTACTACGAAACCTCACGGCACCGGGATGGGGCTTCGCATCAGCCGATCGATTGTGGAATCGCATGGCGGCCGCCTGTGGGCTGCCGACAACCCTATGCGCGGTGCGAGCTTTCACCTCACACTTCCCACCAAAGTCGAGGCTTACGATTTATAACCACCACCGCTGCCTCCCGTATTCAGGCTGATGGGCCTTCTCATATCAAGGTATGATTGCACGTTCCCAAAGCATGATTGCGCCCTCGGCGGGCGAGCGGTAACCTTCAATCATCGCTAGTCAGAGGAAGGAAGAAATGGTCGCGATAGTCGATGACGATGAGTTGATGCGTGGTGCTTTGCAGGGCATGTTGAAATCTGTCGGATTGGCGTCACAGGTGTTCGCGTCAGCGGAAGAATTCCTGAACTCCGGGCAGCAGCAGCAAACTGCATGCCTGATCACGGATCTCCGCATGCCGGGAATGTCTGGTTTGGAATTGCAGGCCAAGCTAAATGCCGAACATTGCAGAATCCCGACTATTTTCATCACGGCACACGGCGACACAAAAATGCGGATGCTGGCCCTCAGAGCCGGCGCGGTGGAATTTCTGGCCAAACCGTTTGATGATGAGGTATTGCTCAAGAGCATTCGAGCGGCTCTGGAGAATTGAGGCGGACAGTGGGGGCGAGGAGCGAACCAGGAGGTTTCTGTGGGAGCTATTCAAAGATTCTCGAGTGGTAGTCAAACGCCGTATGAGCGCAGATTCGAGCAAATCATAGGCAAGAGTCCTGCTTTGGAATCGGTGCTCGAACAAGTCGAACGGGTAGCGCCCACGGATTCTACCGTTCTTATCCAGGGAGAAACCGGCACCGGCAAGGAACTCATCGCCCACGCGATTCACAGCCTCAGCTCACGGTGCGGACAACCCTTCGTGCGGCTGAATTGCGCTGCTATTCCGCTGGACCTGTTAGAGAGTGAACTCTTTGGCCACGAGAAGGGCGCGTTCACGGGAGCCATCGCGCAAAAGATTGGCCGTTTCGAGCTAGCCGACAAAGGCACACTTTTCCTGGACGAAGTCGGGGATATTCCACCGGCGTTGCAACCGAAGTTACTGCGCGTTCTGCAGGAACAGGAGTTCGAGCGCTTGGGCAGCGCTCGCACTCACCAGGTAGACGTTCGGCTGGTGGCTGCTACAAATCGCAATCTGATGGAGATGGCGAACCGCGGTGAGTTTCGCAGTGATCTCTACTATCGCCTGAACGTGTTTCCGGTTCTGTTGCCGCCTTTGCGCGAACGTTGCGAAGACATTCCGGATCTGGTGGCCCACTTTGTCGAGGTGTTCGGCCGCCGGATGAGTCGGCCGATCGAGCACATTCCTTCGACAACCATGTCTGCGCTCGCGTCTTACCCGTGGCCAGGCAACATCCGCGAGTTGCAGAATTTGATTGAACGCGCCGTGATTCTTTCGAACGATGGCGTGCTTCCCAACCCTTTGCCAACCCGACAAACTCACAGTGTCGTTTTTTCGCAAGGAGCGACGACTCTTAAGGAATCCGAGCGCACTTTGATTTTGAAAACGCTTGGAGCCGTCGGCTGGGTGATCGGCGGCCCGAAAGGCGCAGCTGCCAAACTTGGATTGAAGCGCACTACTCTGATCCACAAAATGCAGAAGCTGGGGATTTCCCGGCCTGGTCGGGAACGCGGCGCGGATGTAATGGGACTGGCAGGGGACAAGACAGATTCACAGTCCCTTTTGCAGTAACGCCGATTGACGTCAATCGTTCGTCCGTGCAGTGCCCGGCGCTCTTATCTTTATCGAGTTTATTTATATCCTTCATCGTAGTTGCTGTTCGTATCCTGCGCTTCTGCACTCCTTCGTTCGGTGCAATTTTCAAAACTCCGCAAATTCCTCTCTTCAGAAATCTATTTCAGGTGCACGTGGGACGGCTCGTGTCAGGTTTGTCCACGAATTGACATGTCGACCATATCGTGACAGTGACCGCCAAAGTCAAGCCTGTATCTTCAACAAAATGTTAGACGCGATTAGTCATGCGGGAACTAAGTTTGGCATGCAACTTGCAAGGTGGAGATGTTCACCGCTTTTCCGAGCAGGTGTTGAGAAGATGAAAACGCTGATTAACGAATCTCGCACGCTCTACGCAGCAATCCAGTCCTGTTGCCCGGATGGAGCGGTGGAGCGTTTTGTGATCTCCTACACCTCCGAACAAGCCTTGCGAGAGCTCCTGGCCGCGCGATCCATCGTGGCCAGCGGTTGCACTACTCGTCAGCGCGCTGAGGAGTTATGTCGAGGAGAAGCGCTCCGCGCGATAGAAATCAACGACGAATCCAGATCGCGGAGGCTTCGCTGTCGTGGAATCGAATCGCGGAATACAAATGCGCCGAGGTATTACGCCTTTGCAACCACGCGTCGCGGGTCGGCAAAAGATTTATTTTACGACTCTACGGTTTCTTCTTCGGCGGTAGGTATTTCTTTTCGACGGAAGCCACGACAACGTAATTCGGATCCACCATCTCGTTGAGATGGATCTTCCCCACTTGCGACAGCAGTTCGTAGGCGTCGAATTCCGACAAGCCGTAGTCTTTGTGAATCCAGTGCACCAGCTCCGTGAAGGCAATGCGCAGCGCATCGTCCAGCGGGCGATAGGCCCCAACGGTCATGATTGCGTCGTCATTTTCAAACTGCGGCCAACTGATGGTCCGGCCTTTGATCACGGTGAGCTGTACTCGCGTCTTCAACGGCACTTCAATCGCGGTGCCCGCAATCTCGCCATCGCCCATGGCGGCGTGGCCATCTCCGATATAAAACAGGGCACCTTTCACGTTCACCGGAAAATACACGGTATTGCCCACGCTGGCTTCGGGAGAATCCATATTGCCGCCGAATTCCGCAGGCACTACCGAGCTGCGCGCCTCGCCCTCCGCCGGCGCGACGCCAATGCAGCCGAAAAAAGGATGCAGCGGAATCTTCACTGAGAAATCAGAGTCCAGCGCTTTGAACGTCGCCGCGCTTGACGCATGATCAATGTGATAAAACCAGATCTTCTCAGGCAATGGCGAATGCAGCATGGGAGTGTAATTAGTCTCGTTAAGAGCACCAAATCCCGGCGCGAACGCGCCCACTCCGGTGTCGCCGTCCACCTGCAGGTCAAGAATTTTCACCGCCAGCGTGTCGCCTGGCTCCGCCCCTTCCACGTAAAATGGCCCTGCCAACGGATTGTCGCCCTTCACTTTGCTAAGCGTGTCCCCAGGTTTCCTCACCACATTGCCGAAGCAGTCCAACGTGTTGGTGTCGAGAATGTCGCCGGAGTGCAGCCGCGCCACCGGGTCCGCCGTCGCAAAAAGGTATTTCACGTTGTCGATCGTGGTGTTGTAGTGAACGACGTTCTGGGCCAGCGCCGAACCACTCAGAAGAGCGAGAGTAAGAAGACGAGCAATCACGGGTCCCCCTGATGGGCTGCCGATTTTTTCGGAGCCATGAGAAAATTTGTTTTTTATTTATGGGGTGCTAAGTCTAACATGAGACGCCAGTTCTTGAGATCGTTCGGTCTCGTGCATAAGTGTCAAGGTGTCAAAATAGAGGCAAACGACCCTGACACGGTCTGTTAGAAAGACCTACTGTGAACTTGTGCTGCTCACAAGCTTGCCACAGCATTCTGGTCGTGCCGGCAAACCTGATCGGTCCCATCCGCCACCGAGGGCCTGGATCAACAATACTGTGTTCGCCATGCGACGGCCGAGGATATTCACTGCTGTCACTTCATCGGTAAGTGCGGCATTTTCCGCGGTGATCACCTCGAGGTAACTAGTGACGCCACCTTTATAGCGAGTGATGGAAAGATCTAACGAACGCTGAGCTGCGGCAACCGCCTCGTCCTGAACTGCGGCCTCATTCTCCAGAATCCTTACGGCCGCGAGACTGTCTTCCACCTGCTGAAATCCATTCAGGACCGTCTGCCGATAGGTCGCAACCTGATAGTCATATGCGGCGCGGGCCTGGTCGGTGAGAGCGCGGCGTCTTCCACCATCAAACACGGTTTCAGCGGCAGTCAGTCCAAAAGCCCAGAGTCCGCTGGGACCGTTGAGCAAGGTAGTAATGCTGCTGCTTTCGAATCCTCCCGAGGCGCTCAAATTGAGCGTCGGATAGTAGGCGGACTTCGCAACCCCGATCTGCGCGTTGGCGGATGCAACCAGTCTCTCTGCAGCAGCGATATCCGGACGCCTTTCGAGCAGGTCCGAAGGCACACCAATAGGAACGTGCGGAGGCGGCGCGGTGAGCGGCAGTGGGGGAAGGCTGAACTCGGCAGGAGGTTTGCCGACAAGAATTGCAACCGCGTGTTCGTACTGTGCCCGCGCCACACCGACATCGATTGCTTGTGCCCGGGTGGTCTGAAGTATGGTTTTGGCTTGCTCAACCTCAACTTCTGAAGCAATCCCTCCCTGGAAACGGCTCTCGTTTAATTCCAGGGCCTGCTCATATTGTGTGACCGTGCTGTTCAGTAGCTGTTCCTCGGCATCCAGACTGCGGGCTTCGAAATAATCAACCGCCAGGTCAGCGTGCATGCTCAGATTAACCGTCGCCAGGTCCGCCGCACTCGCCTGCGCTTGCTCTCTGTAGGACTCCACATTCTTTCGAATCTGGCCCCAAATGTCGGCCTGATAGGAGATATCGAAGGGCAGCACATAATCGTTGTAGGTGATGCCATCGAAGATCGAAGTCGGTGGCGGCCGGCGTGACGAGATTCGTTCCCGAGTCGCCGACGGGTTCACTGTCACGGTCGGATAATAGTTAGCCCGGTTGTAACGCAAGGCAGCTCGCGCTTGCTGAAACTGCGCCGCTGCCGCTTTCAGATTCTGATTCGATACGTTGACCTGGTCCTCGAGCTCATTGAGTTGTGTATCTTGAAACACGGTCCACCACGAACCGCCGAGATTCTGGTCGTTTGGTTGCGCAGGCTTCCAGTCTCCCACCTCTTTATATGCGGGAGGGGCTGGCGCCGCGGGCTGGTGGTACTTCGGGCCAACCACGCATCCAGTGAACTGGAGTGCTGCTATCGCCACCAGAACCCGCCAGGCCGCTTGCCCTGAGCACCTGAAAGTTAGTCTTCGAGGCAGGTTCACTTGGTATCTCCCGGCAACGTCGCTTGAACAATTTGGACTTGCTGTCCAGAAACGATCGAGTCCGGTGGATTGACGATGATCTGATCGTTGGCTTTGAGGCCAGACACGACCTCGATGTCATTCCCAAAGTCGTGCCCAGGAGTTACCCGAGTGAGCACGACCTTCCCGTCCTTCACAACTCCAACACGCAAGCCTTCCGTGCGGAACAGCAAAGTATTCACCGGAATCAAAAAAGTGGAAGACGGCGTTGGAATCGCCAAGTGGACCTCCGCATAAGAACCAGTAAGCAGCGTGCCCGTCGGATTTTGCACGTCGACTTCAATCAGTAGAGTGCGGGTGGTCACATTTATCGCATCGGCGGTGCGCACCACCTTTCCCTGAAACTTTCGGTCCGGAAATTCGGCGAGTGCGAGGTCGGCAGTCATCCCGACTTTGATTCCCCGCGAATATTCCTCTGGGACGTTTACGTAGACACGCAGTATTTCGGGTTTAGCGATGTGAAAGAGATCGGTTTTCACATTACTGCTGCTGCCAGAATTGATAAGGTCGCCGATATCAGTGTTGCGAGCCGTGATCACACCATCAAATGGCGCGTAGATTTTTTCAAAAGACACCAACGCCGAGTACTGCTGTACGGCCGCCTTATCCGCATCCACGATCGCCTTATTGGCGTTGTAGGTGCCGACCGCATTGTCGACGTCTTGCTGGGACACGGCGTTGCTCTTCAAGAGTCCTTGATACCGCGTTTTGGTGATGGAGGCCAACTCGAGATTTGCCTGAGCGGTCAACAGGTTGCCGCGAGCCTGCTCGAGTTGCTGATCCACTTCCGGAGTTTCGATTACGGCAAGTAGTTGCCCCTTCTTGACGTGCGCGCCGATATCGAAATACCACTTTCTCAGATAACCATTCGTGCGCGAGTAAATAGGCGACGTGATGAATGATTGTACGTTTCCGGGCAGGATGAGTTCGTCCGTAGGCGCAGTTCGTTTTGGAGAAACCACTGACACTGCCGGCACAGCTGCCTGGGCCGTCTCCGTGTTAAGTGCGTTGCGGGCTCTAACGCGGGACCAGATGCCTGATACCAGAAGAGCGGCCACCACAATCAGCGCAATCGCCAGACCAAGCCAATGCTTGTGCGAACGCTGGTCGGGTTGCACATTCAATGGCGTCGTTGGACTGCCGCTTGGCGTTGTATTTTCAGTTTGAGCCAACATAAATAACTCCATACCGCCTCTAGTTTCCCTTTTCCGCCGAAGCCGAATGGCGGCTTGAACCTTGAAGGACGCTGAAAAATGCCGGGACAAAAAAAAGCGTCGAAACCGTCGCGAAAATCAATCCGCCGATCACCGCGCGGCCCAGCGGAGCGTTTTGTTCGCCGCCGTCACCAAGACCGAGAGCCATGGGTACCATGCCAATGATCATGGCCAAGGCGGTCATCAGCACGGGACGAAAACGTGTGAACCCGGCTTCGAGCGCAGCCGCGATAGAATCCATTCCCTCCGTCATTTTCTCAGTGGCAAAACTCACCACCAGGATGCTGTTGGAAGTGGCCACGCCCATGCACATGATGGCTCCCATTAATGCGGGCACGCTTAGATTCGTGTGGGTGATGAACAAGAACCAGGCGATCCCAGCCAGCGCCGCCGGCAGTGCTGAAATCATGATGAAGGGATCCAGCCAGGACTGAAAATTGACCACGATCAGCAGGTACACCAGCACAATCGAGAACACCAGTCCACTCAGAAGCCCGATGTATGATGCCCGCATCGTCTGCACTTGCCCCCGCACCACCACTCGAGAACCGCGCGGCAATTGCGAGCGCGTCTCATTAATAATCTTGTTGATGTCTCCCGATACGCCCCCAAGGTCGCGACCCGCGACCGAACCGAAGATGTCAATGACCGGCGCAACGTTGTAGTCAGAAACGACCGCCATTCCTGTTCCTCGCTCCGTAGACACCAAACTAGCCATGAGCGACGGAGGAGCGTTCGGGTCGGTACCTGTGATTGGAACGTTCTCCAGGTCCTGCAAGGTATCCGCGCGATATTGGGGCGTTTGAGTCGCAATTTGATAACTGACATGATTCTTGGGGTCAAGCCAGAATGAGGGCGAGGTTTGGAAGCTGCCGCTCAACGACACCAGAAGATTCGTCGCAATGTCATGTGCCGTGAAACCAAGTTGCTCGGCTTTTGTCCGTTCGACCCTCATACGAAGGTATGGTTCATCGAAAGGCTGTTGAATCCGTAAATCAGTCGCTCCGGAAACATATCGGATTTTCTCAAGCAATTCGTCTGCGTAGATGCGGTTGCCCTGCAAGTCGTTCCCGACGACTTGCACGTCGATCGGAGCGGGCAATCCGAAATTAAGAATCTGACCGACCATGTCGGCGGGCAAGAAGGCGAATGAAACTCCAGGAAACTGTTTCGGCAGTGCGAGACGAAGTTGGTGAACGTAGTTGTCGGTGGGATGATGATCGGTAGAAAGGGTCACAAGGATATCGGCGTCCGATGTGCCAACCGGGGCCGAATTGCTGTAAGAAAGATTGATACCGCTGTAGGGCAGCCCGATGTTGTCGATAACACTCTGCACCTCGGCAGCCGGAATTTGCTGTCGAATGAATCGTTCCACCAAATCGCAAAGGTTGGCGGTCTGCTCAATACGCATTCCCGTGGGAGCGCGCATGTGAAGCTTGAAAGTGCCGCTGTCAACGTTGGGGAAGAAATCCTGGCCCAGCCAGGGAATTAGAATTGCCAGAGAGCCGAGACAGCTTGCGAAGAACACAATCAGGAAAGCCCGCCTGTGATGAAGAAAAAATTCCAGCGCTCTACGATAGGTGTGGCGAAATCTCTCAAAGGCCTCCTCAAAGCGTTTCTGCATCCGCACCAACGGATTACGGGAAGGCGAATTCGGGTCATGCGCCTTCTCTCCCCTCAATAGATACTTGGCCATCGTCGGAACGATGGTCCGCGAGAGGAAATAAGACGCCAGCATGGCAAACACCACCGCTTCGGCCAGTGGCACAAACAGGTATCTCGCCACGCCCGACAGCAAGAACATGGGAGCGAACACAATACAAATAGAAAGCGTTGCGACAAAAGCAGGCGTTGCGATTTGCGATGCACTGTCGAGAACAACTTCGTCCATGTCCTTGTCAGGCTCTGCCTCGCGATTGCGATTGATGTTTTCCACTTCCACTGTGGCGTCGTCCACCAGAATACCAACCGCCAGCGCGAGGCCGCCGAGCGTCATGATATTGATAGTTTCACCGATCACGCTCAGCACAATGATCGAAGTAAGGATCGCCAGCGGAATTGAAGTTGCGATGATCACGGTGCTCCGCCAACTGCCCAGAAATGTGAGAATCATAAAAGCGGTCAGGCACGCCGCAATCAGTGTTTCCCGGACCACACCACTGATCGCGCCCCGCACAAAAATCGATTGATCCGCTAGCGGCGTCATCTTCAACTGGGGTGGAACTGTCGCCGCGATTTGAGGCAGGAGAGACTTCACGCCAGAAATCACGTCCAACGTTGACGCATTCCCCGCTTTTTGTATGGTTAACAATACCGAGCGCTGGCCGTTGACCTTAACGATGTTCGTCTGTGGAGGAAAACCGTCGCGCACCCATGCGACATCTTTCATGTAGATTGTGGTGCCGCCAATCGTCTTGATCGGGATCCGGTTTAGGTCCGCAATTGTCTGGGGCGCCGCGTTAGGAATGGAGACGTCGTATTCCGTCGGACCGATTTTCGATGTTCCTGTCGGCAAAATCAGATTTTGTACGCTGATCGCATTCACGACATCCAGCGCAGACAGGCCTTTCGATTGCAATGCGGTGGGATTCAAATCGACTTGTACCTGACGTTGTTTGCCGCCGTAAGGATAGGGGACCGAGGTACCCGGCACGGTGATGATCTGCGTCCGGATGAAATTCAGGCCATAGTCATTCAGTTCTTGCTCCGACATATTTTGGCCAGATAGGGCCAATTGAAGGACGGGCACACTCGATGCGCTGTAGGCAATGATGAGCGGCGGGGTCGTACCCGCCGGCAACTGCTTGAGTTGGGTCTGAGAGACCGCTGCAATTTGCGCAATACCCTGTTCAATGTTCGCTGTCGGCTGCAGGAACACCTTAACCACCGCGATTCCATAGAGCGACTGAGACTCCAGATGTTCGATGTTATCAACTACGGTCGTAAGATTCCGCTCCGTAATCACAACAATGCGGTCGGCCATGTCCTGCGGGATGAGACCGTTATAGGTCCAGATGATGCTGACGACAGGAATGTTGATATTCGGAAAAATGTCGGTTGGCGTGCGAACAATCGACAGCCCACCCATGATCAGGATGAGTATGGCCATCACCACGAAAGTGTACGGCCGCCGTAATGCGAGTCGAACAATCCACATAGATTTTTCCTGATTAGCCTATTTCTCGATGATTGCCGGGCAGCGCGGTGTGGGTCCGACGTGCATGAGGCCGCGGTTTGCGCGCCTTTTGCATCAATCGTCTGAGTTTCGCGCGTGCCCGTGCCAACTGGGCCTTTACTGTGCCATCCGCCACGCCGAGAATGCTTGCTGCTTCGCTTGTCGTCAGCCCATCCAAGTCACGCAACTGGAACGCTTTGCGCAGTGGGGGCGAGAGCCGCGTCGCAAGTTCCTCCAGGCGCGCACGCAGTTCGAAATCCCGGCACTCGTCCTCTGGGCTCGGCCGGCAGTCCGCCAATTGCTCTGACATTGTGTATTCCTGATCCTCGCCGATGGGTTCCTCTAGTGACACGTGAATCTGGCGTGGGCGCCTGCGCAATTGCATGCGCGCAGAATTCGACACTATCGCGTTTAACCATGTGGACATCTGCGCCTCGCCCCTGAACTGGTCGATGTGCTTGTAAGCGGACAGGAGCGCGTCTTGAACCGCATCCTCTGCATCTGCTGAATTTGCCAGAAAGCGATAAGCGCTTCTGAAAAATGACCCTCGGCAACGCGACACAGCCTTATTCATTTCCTCTGCACTGTCGCCATTGGAGGAGTCGAAGCGCGGTTCGTTAGCGGTGGATGCCTGTGCCTCTTGCACGTTTTTCCCTCCCAACATGACAGCATGAGGCACGTCGCGTTCCAATCAGACTTCCTCGCATAACTGCGTGTTTTCCGGGGTATAGGTGCATGCATAACTCGGGTTCAACCCAGGAGCGTCGGGTAAACGTCCGGTGGTTGACAGGATGTCCGCATTTCGACAGAAGTGCGGACTTGGGTTAGGCACACCGAATCCTCAGAGCGAGAGGATGGGAGCTTGCCTCGCCCTGTTTATCGATAACGACCTAAATCTGGGAACTGCTCCGCCTCATCCCAGATAGAGCGAGCAAGCCGCCTTCGCAGCGGGGTCGATCATTCTGGAGGGCAGGACCGCGAAGGCTGGCGTTGCTCCTGGCGATTTGCCATATTCCGCAGTGATGCCACAGCTCCCAACTTTGTTGCGATTTAGTGGGGCGCACTCCTGGCTCTCTCTTAATTTCGTTTCAACCTCTCTCCTCCTAGTGTGGAACTGGAAATGCACTCAGCTATGTTGCGCATCTCGGGAACGGTGCGGGAATGTAACGAGTTTTTCGGTCGTGCCTGCACGACTCGGGTGATTGCGACAATCAGACGTTATTGGTGAGGTGCAAAATGGCGTTACTACGGTGGAGCAGCTTCAAAGCAACGGCAGATCTGGTCTCCAGCATCCTGAATTGGGTGTGCCCCGAATGCGGCGGAAGAATGGGGGGCCACGGTTACGAGTTCAAATGCCAGGGTGAATGCCAGACGGACTGGCGCCCGTTATGGGAGCAGAATCTTTCCGTTGGGTCCCCCAGACAATCACAGAGCGCGCTCAGACTGACTTAATTCGACTGACTTAATCCGATGGATGAGAAAGGAATTCTATGAAGCTGACAATGCTATTTGTTCTGGTAACTTCCGCCACGGTTCTCCTGGCGCAGGACAACCATCCCGCCACGGGATCGACTCCTGACAACTCGAATCCTGCCAATGGACAGATCACGGTACGGGGCTGTGTGAGCAGATCTAACGGCGATTTCATTCTTGTGAAGCAAGACCCAGCTATGACGTATGAACTTCATTCGGCTGGCAAAGTGAAACTCGGCCGCTATCTGGGACAACGGGTCGAAGTGATCGGCAAGACTTCGCCTTCACTGAGCACCAGTTCTGACTCCCTGGGGAGAGGAGGGGCTCCTTCGTCTCTGACGCTGACGGCAACCTCCATCAAAACTATTACGAAGGACTGCACGGAACACCTCATTTCCGATAAGTGATAAGTAATGTCCGGCTAAGTACAGCAAAAGCAAGTTGCCCCACTTTATATTTCCGTAAGAGTGGCAGTGCCTGATCAATCGCTCGACTGGAACCGTACTCACTGGAGTTATGCAAAGGACAAAAATCGTAATCAAGATTGCGATTGACGGCATTCCTCAAGACGCCCGACCCGACGAACTGCTTATCGATGTGATCAACCGCACCGGGGGATCAGTTCCTCAAGTGTGCTACCACCCTCAACTCGGGCCGATTCAGACCTGCGACACATGCATGGTGGAAGAGAGCGGCACCTGATCCGAGCTTGCGCCACGAAGGTCGCCGATGGAATAACGATCTTCACAAAGTCGGCAAAGGCCACGGCCGCCCAGGTGGAAGCCTTTGATCGCATCCTCAGCAACCACTTGCTCTACTGCACCGTATGCGACAACAATAACGGCAATTGCACGGTCCACAACACGACAAAGCTGCTGGCCATTGAGCACCAGAAAATTCCGTTTCGCTCGAAGCCCTACGAGGTCGATAACACCAATCCGTTCTATCGCTACGATCCTGATAAATGCATTCTCTGCGGCCGCTGTGTGGAGGCTTGTCAGAACGTCGAGGTCAACGAAACTCTCTCGATCAATTGGGAGGATCCGAATCCCCGTGTGCTTTGGGATGGCGGCTCAACCATCGGAGAGTCGAGCTGCGTCTCTTGCGGCCATTGCGTGACGGTTTGTCCCTGTAACGCGCTGATGGAAAAAACCATGCTGGGTCATGCTGGATTTCTCACTTCTTTGAAGAAGTCCGCCCTAAGCGGCATGATTGACATCGTCAAAGGTGTGGAACCGGAGACTGGATACGGAAGCATTCTTCAAGTATCGGAGGCGGAATCGGCGATGCGGTCTCACCGCGTTCGCCAGACAAAAACAGTTTGTACGTACTGCGGCGTGGGGTGCAGCTTCGATGTCTGGACCAAAGACCGCCACATTCTCAAAATCGCGCCGCAACATGGGCCCGCCAATGGCATTTCCACCTGCATAAAGGGAAAATTCGGCTGGGGTCACATCAATAGCGAGGATCGGCTCACCACACCCCTGATTCGCGAGGGCGGAAACTTTCGCCCGGCCAGGTTGAGAGCTTCGTCCCAACACTCAAAGTTTCTGGATCAGGGGGTGAACGGCTTGGCCGAATACCGAAAAAGTCTTGAGCCTTTCACCATGGAAGCCGCGTCACGTATTTCCGGAGTGCCGGAGAAGACGCTCAAGAGCATAGCCCACATGATCTCGGACGCCAAAGCGATGTGCATCCTCTGGGCTATGGGAGTAACCCAGCACACCCAGGGGTCCGACACTTCCACAGCTCTTTCGAATCTCTTATTGATAACCGGTAATTACATGAGACCTGGAACCGGCGCTTATCCGCTGCGCGGCCACAACAATGTGCAAGGCGCCAGCGACCACGGCGCCATGCCGAACATGCTTACCGGCTACCAGTCTGTGGACGATCCTGAAGTGCGCCAGCGGTTTGAGACCGGGTGGAAAGTTAAGCTGCCTTCCACCAAGGGGCTCGACAACCACCAAATGGTGGAAGCGATTTACGAGGGAAAGCTCAAGTCGATATATCTGATCGGCGAGGAAATGAGCATTGTAGATTGCAATGCAAACTATGTGGCAGACGGATTCGCCAAACTCGACTTCTTTGTGGTGCAGGACATTTTTTTCAGCAACACGTGCCGATATGCGGATGTAGTGCTGCCCGGAGCACCGAGCCTGGAAAAGGAAGGCACCTTCACCAGTACGGAGAGGCGCATCCAGCGGCTTTATCAGGTTCTTGAGCCGATCGAGGGTTGCTGGCCGGATTGGAAGATCACGCAGGAGATTGCCAATCGTATGGGCGCAGGTTGGCACTACCAGCATCCTTCCGAGATCATGGATGAGATTGCTTCTCTAACTCCGATGTTCGCCGGCGTTAACTACGAGAGGTTGGCGGGATACAAATCTCTGCAATGGCCGGTCGCTCCCGATGGTACGGATGAACCACTGCTTTACACCAAACGATTTGATTTCCCGGACGGAAAAGCACGATTGTTTCCTCTCTCCTGGATCGGCGTCACCTACGCCCCGAATTCTGAATTTGACTTGCACTTAAACAACGGACGGCTTCTCGAACACTTCCACGAGGGCAACTTAACCTACCGGACTGAAGGAATTAAAGAGAAAACTCCTAATGTCTTTGTTGAAGTCTCGCCCGAACTTGCTGAAGAACGCGGTATTCAGAGCGGCACATGGGTGCAACTGGTATCGCGATATGGCAAAGTTCGGGTCCGTGCGCTGGTGACAGACCGGGTCCAGGGGCGGGAGATGTACATGCCGATGAACTCTGTTGAAAGTCCCGTGAACCGGTTGACCAGCAGCCACGCGGATCCGGTGACCAACACCCCGGCCTATAAGGAAATCAGTGTTCACATGAACGTGCTGCCCGAGGTTGGAGAGAGTCCATTGCCCCGCATCAATTCTCGCTTCGGTCATCCGACTCCGCAGAATGGCGTGGAGGTGGAACGTAAATGGAAGCGACCAGACTATGCCCCTCCGGGAAATGGAAACGGTCTAGTGCAATTGCAGACATTGCAGACCAAGAAGTGACGCGAGGAGAAGAAAATGGCTCAACCGATCCCTCTGAACATCCCACCGCGCAACCCGCGCGCTGAGTTGCAGTCCCGCCTGGAGCGTGCTCCTGAAGAACATGCTGAAGCTGTGTTGGCCGCGTACGAAGTGCTGCAGGAGTTGCACAATCGCGGCGTGCTGGAGATTATGCGCGGCGCCTTGGCGGCCAGTGAGGAACTGCTGGAGAAAGTAGTCGACAACGTTAAAACGCCCGAAGCCATCCGGGCCATTCGGAATCTTCTCTTCTGGCGGCGCATTCTTGGAAGCATCGAGCCGGAATGGTTCAAGGGCATGTTCCAGGCAGTTCCCGAGGGAATCGCCCAGGCAACGGCGGAGCGTGACAAGCCAGTTCACGTGTTCAGCCTGCTCCGTCGGTTGATGAGTAAAGACAGTCTTCGTGGCCTGGCGGCGGCCGTCGACTTCTTGCAAGCCTTTGGACGCCACCTGGAGTCGCCGCGGAATTCGGCAGCGCGCGGTTAAATAGGCCGCGCGCTTGCGGCGACAGCTTGAAGTTCGCCCTGCCTCAGTCTTCCATTGGAAAGCAATTAGAGATCAAACGTTAACTCAGTTTCTTTGGCATTCCAGGCGTGTCTTTCGCCCACTCATACATCGTTTTCCTCGAACCGTTGCTGCGCAGCCGCAGCGAGGAAACGAGATACGGGATGGAGCAAATCACTACCAGAAGAATTGCATCTGAAAAGTAGGTCAGCATTGTGCACCTCATGAAAACCATCACCTGCAAGTGCGAGCGCAGGAGAAAAGGGGCACTAGCGCCGACGAACTGACGCTAGTACCCCGGTTAATATCTACTGGCCGGATCGCATCTCTCCTACGGAGCCCGAACTTGTGCGGAGCATTTTCAGGTCCAGTACGATTGTTGTCCGGTTCCCGGAAGGAGGTGTGCAAATGGGGCCGCTATAGTCTTCCCCGCCCAAGACGGCTGGCATCTGGCAATTGTCGTGGTGAGTCGCTGCGATTAACGTACCCGTGCACGTGGCTCCGCTATAGTCATCACCAATCGTGGATGGCATCTGGCACTGTTCGTTCTGCACGACGGACGGCCAATTCGTATCTTGTATCGCATTCAAGAGTTCGGGAAAATCCTCATGACCGACGCCGGCTCTTCCCGTCAGGCCGAGGGATACTTTTTGATCCAGGGCAACCGAAGATAAACGTCCTGACGAGGGTTTAGAGCTAAAGCTCGGAAACAAAAAGCGGACCTCGCGGGTTTCGGCGTAAATGACAGGATCGCCATAAACCGGTCCGGCATAGGCGTCATTCGGTGTGAGTGTCACACTGCGTTCCACGCACGCCACCGTCAGCTTGCCGATGACTTCCAATTTGCCGTCGGCCATTCTGCGAACGCGCTTGGAGTGAAACGTCATCAGCGTGTGGTCGGTTGCGTCAGGAACATAGTTAGCCGGCAAAGTTCCGTCAGCACGAAGTGCGTGTCCCCATCGTTCATCCGCCGGATAGATACTCAAATCGAAGGTCGAGTTGCCTATATTGTTTTCGTCCAGCTTTGCTCTGCCGGTGACAAGCGCGACACCTGCATTCACAGAGTCTGGATCTGCTATGGACCCTTGAAAAAATCGCGCGCTGGACGTAGTGGAATCGAGAGACCAAGTATTACCCTCCGCAAAGGCAAGTGGCGAGATAACTCCTAACATGACGACGCTGGAGGTCGCCAGGATTCTCCGCTTCGCCAACCCAACCACAAAAATAATGAATGATTTCATTTCGCATAATCCCTTCTGTGTTTTCACACTCTCATCACCAATGCACGAGATGTGCCAAAAGGAATCACGTGAACTCGCACTGTTCTATCGGGCGGGGCGGCGGGGTTCTGGCTTACTTTCAATCAGATACGGCTCTTTATGCATCCCCAGACATCCGGCAGAGGCGGCGGTGGATTATTTGAATTGTTCGCATGTTGAGAACGCCGTGACCGCAGGGCGACAAGTGTCAGACCGCGGACGTCAGTTCTGCCAACATCGTCGAAGTGTACGATCCAGCCAGTCTAAATTCCGTGCAATCAATAACTCCCCCGTTGTCCCGCTCACCCGCACTTTGGCAAGTGCATTGCTCAGGCTTCGATCGGGCTCTCCGGTCGCCACACGAGTGCTGCGTGGACGAGCCGTGGAAGATGGTGACGAAGAAACGATTCTGAGATTCAGCGCATTGTCACTCAAGCCGAACAAAGAGGAATTGATTGCAATCACACGGATCAAAGAAATGGCGCTTCGTGGTTTTGCAGATTCTCGTTTGCATCTGCTGTGCAGCAGCCGCTTTTGCTGACGCTGCCCCTTCCTTGAGTCCGACGAATATCTTTGCTCCCGCTTCGACGCCGGCAAAATTAATCTTCGGACTGTCTCTATTTGTACTCGGGGTGACAGGAGCTATTTTCTTGGTGGTCTTCGCCCTACTGCTTTACTCCGTCGTGAAGTTCAGAAAAAGAAAGAACGATGACGGCCGAGAACCTCCCCAGGTGTACGGCAGCAATCAGGTGGAATTGGCGTGGACGATTATTCCAATTCTGATCGTCGTCGCATTGTTCATGGCGACGGCACGAGTGATCGCCAGCGTGCAGAAAGCTGCGCGACCCGACAATGCAATCGAAGTTGTTGCCATCGGCCACCAGTTCTGGTGGGAATACCGCTATCCGGAGTTAGGGGTCGTGACCGCGAATGAACTGCACGTGCCAGTTAGCGATGCCAATCACCCCACGCCGACCTTCATCAAGCTTTTATCCGCGGATACGGACCACAGCTTCTGGATCCCGCGACTCGGGGGCAAGACCGATTTGATTCCTAACCATCCGAACAGCATGTGGATCGATCCTCATGAGGCGGGAATTTATCTGGGCCAGTGCGCGCAATATTGCGGAACCCAACACGCCAAGATGCTGCTGCGCGTCTACGTTCAGTCCCGCGCCGACTTCAACCGCTGGGCGCAGGAGCAGCGCCAACCAGCAACCGTGAGTGCCGCTTCCCAGGGACAGCAAATTTTCGAAACCACTGCCTGCATCAACTGTCACACCGTGGCGGGCAAGGTGGCCACCGGTCACTTCGGCCCCGACCTTACGCACCTTATGAGCCGTGACACTATTGCTGCGGGAGCGGCAACGAACACGCCAGAGAACCTGCGGCAATGGATTTTAAATCCCGATGCCATCAAACCCGGCTCCCTGATGCCGGCGATGCAGTTAAGCGATCAGGATCTGGACGCGCTCACTGCCTACTTGGAGACGCTTCGCTAACGCCATGAGGAGAACTTCCGATGTCGACTGAAACCATCGCTTGGCCGAGTACGACGGAAAGTTCCAGCTCCTTTGTCGAGAAGCTCCACGAGTGGGTCACAACCGTCGATCACAAGCGGCTGGGCATTCTCTACATTGCTTATGCTTTAGTGTTTCTCTTGATTGGCGGGATCGAAGCGACCATCATCCGTATCCAGCTTATTCGTCCCCACAATGACTTCGTATCGCCTCAGGTCTTCAACCGGTTGTTCACCATGCATGGGACCACCATGATTTTCTTCGTGGTCATGCCTGTTCTGTTCGGGTTTGCAAACTACCTCATCCCTCTGATGATTGGCGCCCGCGACATGGCCTTTCCACGTCTGAATGCTTTCAGTTTCTGGATGACTGCTTTCGGAGGCCTGCTTCTCTATTTCAGCCTGGTAGGAGCCAACGGGCTCTACGGGGCGGGAAACGCTCCCGACGTTGGATGGTTCGCGTACGCACCCCTCACTTCGCAAACTTTTTCTGTGGGCCACAGCACTGACTTCTGGATTCTCGCACTGCTGGTCTCCGGCTTCGGCAGCATCGGCACAGCCATCAACATCATCGCAACCACTCTCTGCATGCGTTGTCCCGGCATGACGCTGGCGAAACTGCCTTTGTTCGCATGGCTCAACCTCGTCATGGCAGGCCTGGTGATCCTTGCGGTCAGTCCGCTCACAGCGGCTCAGATCATGCTGCTGGTCGATCGCTACCTTGGCGGACATTTCTTCGACACCCAGGCGGGAGGCTCGGCAGTGATCTGGATGCACTTCTTCTGGGTTTTCGGGCATCCCGAAGTCTATATCCTCGTCCTGCCGGCCTTCGCCTTCGCCTCTGAAATCATCCCGGTGTTTTCCCGCAAGCCGATCTTCGGTTATCCAGTGATGGTGGGGGCCACGATCGCAATCGGGTTCATCAGCATGAGCGTCTGGGCGCATCACATGTTTACGGTGGGTATGAGCGCAGCTGCCAATACCTTCTTCGTAATCTCGACCATGGCCATCGCCGTTCCGACCGGCATCAAGATCTTCAACTGGCTCGCAACCATGTGGGGAGGAAAGATTGAGTTCAAGACTCCGATGCTGTTCTGCATTGCTTTTCTGTTCCAGTTCCTGATTGCCGGTCTCACAGGCATCATGCAGGGTGCGGCCCCTTTCGACTGGCACTTGGGGAATTCCTATTTCGTGGTTGCGCATTTTCACTACGTCATCGTCGGCGGAATTCTTTTCTGTCTTTTTGGGGCCTTTTACTACTGGTTCCCAAAGATGACGGGGAAGATGTATAGCGAGACACTTGGCCGGCTGCATTTCTGGCTTTTCATTATCGGTTTCCACCTGACCTTTGACTTCATGCATATCCCCGGTCTGCTGGGGATGCCGCGAAGAATCTACACCTACGAACCGGGCCGCGGTTGGGATACGTGGAACCTGATCGTGACCATCGGAGTTTTCTTCCAGGCCGCTGGGATCCTGGTCTTTCTGGGAAACCTTATCTGGTCTTATTTCCGCGGCAAACCCGCTGGCGACGATCCGTGGGATGCGTGGACTCTCGAATGGTCCACCAATTCGCCACCGCCCGCGTACAACTTCTACACCGTCCCAACTGTGCAAAGCCGCCGCCCGCTCTGGGACCTTAAGCATCCGGACGATCCGGACTGGAAGTACGAATAAAGGGAGCCAGAATAATGAGTGCGACACTGAATGCGACACCCTTAAGCCTGCCAGCGCGGGAACTCCAATGGAAGCTTCCCGCACGCGGCCAAGTTGCAATGTACTCTCTGATTTGTGCCGAGGCCGCGATCTTCGCCATTTTTGTCGTAGCTTATCTTTTTTACATCGGCAAGAGCTTGTCTGGTCCCACGCCGTCGGAAGTTTTATCGCCGCCGATTTTTTTTACCGTTTGTTTACTTTCGAGCAGTTTGACGATTCACTTTGCCGCCAAGCGCCTGCGAAGCGGTCAGGTTCGAGGTTTTGGTGCGTGGTGGCTTTCTACCATCATTCTGGGAGCAATCTTCCTCTACGGCACCGCTTCAGAATGGCACCGTCTGATTTACCAGGACAGCCTGACCATCACCACCAATTTATTCGGAACCACTTATTACTCGCTAGTGGGGCTTCACGGCTTTCACGTAGTCGTAGGCCTCTTAGCCCTGACCACCGTTATGGTTTTCACAGTCTTCGGAACGGTCAAACAAGAACATGCTGCGCGCATCGAAGTGCTCTCTCTTTATTGGCACTTCGTGGACGCAGTTTGGATCGTGGTCTTCACCGTCGTCTACGTCATTGGACGCTGAATGGAAAACAAAATGAACACTGACACCCTCGCACGAACTGACAAGCCAACAGAAACGATCGAAATGCCCAAGCCCACCGCGTGGCCAATTATTCTGGCCTTCGGTCTGACTTTGGTCTTTGCAGGCATGGTCACCAATTCATCCGTTAGTCTTCTCGGAGCGATCCTGGCCGTGAGCGGATGCATCGGGTGGTTCCGCGAGGTGTTGCCCCGCGAGAGGCATGAATCTATGTTCGCGACCAGGACCACCAGTCCCATCCGCACCAGTCGTCCACAAGTGGCTCACGTCCATTGGATGACAGAGGAACTTCACCGGGCGCGACTGCCGCTTGAGATCTATCCGATTTCGGCCGGCGTTAAAGGCGGCTTGGCGGGAGGTGTGGCCATGGCCGTTCTTGCCATGCTCTATGGAATCGTCAGCGGCCACGGCATCTGGTATCCGATCAATCTTTTGTCTGCCGGATTCTTTCCGGCGCGAACGACCATCGCACAAATCGCCGCCTTTCATTGGGACTCGTTGATCGTTGCTACCATCTTGCACCTGATCTGTTCTTTGCTTGTCGGTCTTCTATACGGTGCAGCGCTTCCGATGTTTCCGCGGCGTCCCATTCTGTTCGGAGGTGTGATCGCTCCCGTTCTATGGTCTGGTCTGATTCACAGCATTCTTGATGCGCTGGATCCGGTGCTCAACCAGCGTGTGGACTGGCCCTGGTTCGTCATCTCCCAGATCGGATTCGGCATCGTCGCCGGCATCATTGTTTCCCGACAAGTGCGAGTGCGCACTTGGCAACACCTGCCCTTCCCTGTCCGCGCGGGGATTGAAGCCTCAGGGGCAATAGGCGAAAAGAACGGAGCCGGTGATCGACAGTGAAGCATCAAGCTATGGTCGTTACCTTCGCGATCGTTACCTTCGCCATCGTTGGGCTGCTGGGGTGCGCGGCATGCAGCAGTTCACACGGTGTCCCTCGAAGCGACGCGGAAGTGGTTCCGCCAAGTGAAGTCGTCGACTTCAACCAACTCTACGGAGAGAACTGCTCAGGTTGTCATGGCGTGGAAGGCAGCGGTGGAGCGGGCGTGGCCTTGGCCAACCCAACGTTTCTCGCCATAGCCGACGACAGTGTAATTCGCCACGCTGCCGCAAACGGAGTTCCAGGCACACCCATGCCCGCTTTCGCGCAGAGTGCTGGAGGAATGCTTACCGACAAGCAGATCGATGCCCTTGTACGAGGAATTCGATCTTGGGCGAAGCCCGATGCCTTCCGCAACATCACTCTGCCGCCATATGCGACGCAGTCTCCCGGCGATGTGCGACGCGGCGCTGATGCATATCGAACGTACTGTTCTTCGTGTCATGGCCCCGATGGTCGTGGAGGGAGCAAAGCCAGTTCGATCGTGGATGGCTCGTACCTCGCTCTTACCACCGATCAACAACTTCGCACCATCGTGATCACAGGCCGGCCCGAGTTGGGTGCACCGGACTGGCGCACTGATGTACAGGGTCGACCCATGTCGCCGCAAGAGATTTCGGATGTGGTGGCGTGGCTCTCGAGTCAACGGCCAAAATTCCCGGGACAGCCCTATTCCACTGCTTCGATCACTCAGGCCAACGGAGGATCTCGATGAGCACAGAGAATGGAATTTCCAGGCGAGCGGCGCTTGTGAAACTGGGATTACTTATTAACGGCCTCGTCGGAGCCGCCCTGGCCGTCCCGATCGTGCGTTATCTCCTTTCACCAGTGATTCGTGAAAAGAAGACCGGCTATGAGTCGTGGCTTTCACTTGGTGGGCTGGAACAGTTTCCCGCTGGTCAGACTCGTCTCGCCACCTACAAGAATCCCGTGGTCAACTCCTGGGACGGAGAGACCGGCGATATCGCGTGTTGGGTCCGAAATGTTGACAATCAAAAATTCCAGGTCTTTGCCATCAATTGTGCGCATCTCGGATGCCCGGTTCGATGGTTCGCTCAATCGAACCTCTTCATGTGCCCCTGCCATGGCGGCGCTTACTACCAGGATGGTTCGCGAGCCTCTGGCCCACCGGAGCGCGGATTATTCCAGTACAGCTATAAGACCGAGGGTGGAAAACTTCTCATCAAGGCGGGTGAAATGCCAACTCCCGGTCAACCGGTTGCGAGTAAGGCAGGAGTGAAGACCACATGCGCCTGATCCAAAAAGTCGGCGAGTGGTTCGATGCGCGGCTGCAGCTTGGAACGCCCATACGCGAAACCGCCGAGCACTCGGTTCCGCGCGAGACGGCGAGTTGGTTCTATGTTTTTGGCAGCGCCGCGCTCACCTGTTTCATGCTCCAGTTGGTGACAGGCATCTTGCTTGCTCTGATCTACGTGCCTTCTGCGGGAGAAGCGTGGAACAGCCTGCAGACGCTCAATCACGGAGTCTCTCTGGGTTGGTTCATACGAGCCTTGCATGGATGGGGCTCGAACTTCATGGTCGCGATTGTCCTGATCCACATGGTGCAGGTTTTTCTCTTCGGAGCTTATAAGTTTCCAAGAGAACTGACGTGGATCGTTGGCGTATTCCTTTTGCTGGTGACCCTCGGGATGGCGTTTACCGGCCAGGTGTTGCGATTTGACCAGGATGCCTATTGGGGACTGGGCATCGGAGCATCGATCGCAAGTCGCGTTCCAGTGATCGGCCCGTGGGCTGTGAGCCTGATGCTTGGCGGCCCAATCATCGCCGGAGCGACTCTTTCGCGATTCTTCGCCCTGCACGTGTTTGTCATCCCGGGACTACTGCTTGCTTTCGTCGGCTTGCATCTTCTCATGGTGCTGAAACTGGGAATCAACGAATGGCCCATGCCGGGGCGCATCGTTCGGCGCGCCACATACATGCGGGAATATCACGAACTCACGCAAAAGCAGGGAGTGCCGTTCGTGCCCGAGGCGGTATGGAAAGACATTTTCTTCTCCGCTTTCATCCTTGCCGCGATTGCTGTTTGCGCGATTCATTTTGGCCCGTTCGGTCCGAGCGGCCAACCTGATCCGACGATTACTCAAATCGCCCCGCGTCCTGACTTTTTCTTTTTGTGGCTGTACGCACTCCTTTCATTCTTGCCACCCTCGGCCGAGACACCGATTCTGCTGATTGGGCCTGCTATAGGGATTCTTGCCCTGCTGATCCTTCCGTTTGTGGCTGGTGAAGGCGAAAAGAGTTGGAGGCGCAGGCCAATTGCTGTGCTCACGATTCTCCTGGTCGTCGTAAGTCTTGGCACGTTGACTCATCTTGCTGAGCACACACCCTGGAGCCCGGTGATGGATGCCTGGAGCGGTCAGCCGATTCCTTCAGAATTTTTGCACGGCCGGACGGCATTGGAAAGACACGGTGCACTCGTGTTTCAGGCCAAGCAGTGTCACAACTGTCATTCGCTGGATAATAAAGGAGGTCAGCGCGGGCCGGCGCTCGACGCCGTAGCTCTTCGCCTTACCGAAGATCAACTGATTCGCCAAGTGATTCAGGGCGGAGGAAATATGCCAGCCTACGGGAAAAATCTTAGTCCCGCGGAAACAACAGCGCTGGTGGCATTTTTGGAAACACTGCATCCGGCAAATCAAAAACCAGCCCGCAATGCTTCTCAAGCGCTGGCATTCGGCGCCAACGAGGCCTCGTCACGGTAAATCTATCCATGTCCCACCTTCATGCCCACACGCAGTCGTGGTCGATGCTGCTCGCCGCTGTCACCGTGCTGCTCGTGATCACGGCATTGGTTTATTTACGCGGCTGGCTTTCTCTTCGAAATGCTTTCCCAAACCTAATCCCCGGCTGGCGGCTTGCCGCATTTATGAGTGGACTCTTTTCGGTGTGGGCTGCCGTCGCGTCGCCTCTTGCCTCACTTGATCATCAATCACTCACGGTGCACATGATGAAGCACCTTCTGTTGATGACGGTTGGTGCCCCACTACTTCTAGCAGGAGCGCCAGCGTTTCCTCTGGTGTGCGGGTTACCGAAGCTCTTCATTCAGAGCCATCCTCTCCTTGGTCTGCCGGCACGATGGTTCAAAGGTTGTCTTATGCATCCTGGATTGTGTTGGCTGGCGGGCACGGTCGCTGTAATCGGATGGCATCTTCCTATTGCGTTTCAGTTAGGCATGCGCTCTCCCTGGGTGCATCACTTGGAGGACCTGTCTTTTTTGGTGGCTGGCCTCTTGTTTTGGTGCCCTATCGTGCAGTCTTCGCCGAGTGCTAAGAGATCACTGCGCTGGTCGGTGGCTTTCTATCTCTTTTTCGCTACGCTGCCTTGTGACATTCTTTCCGCATTTCTCGTGTTCTGTAACCGGCTTGTCTACCCCTTCTATCTGTCTACACCACAGCTGTTCAGCATGGCTCCCCTTCAAGACCAGGAATGTGCGGGAGCCCTGATGTGGGTGTGGGTAACCTTCGCGTACCTCATGCCTGCCGTCGCTATCACCGTGCAGATGCTCTCGCCCCGGAACACGCAAACGCAGGAACCAATGCAAGGCGAACGGCGATCATCGGTGGGCCGCTCGCTGAATGGTGCTGAGGTGCGCTAGACGTGGCAACTAGACCCATCGCTATTACCAGTGCGCCGCGCGCAACCGCTGAGAATCAGCAAGGAACCCGCCCTGTTAGCCGGTATGCCGCAGTAGCCGACTACTGGGCTCTCACCAAGCCGGAAATTAATTTTTTGATTGCGGTCGCAACTTTCACCGGCTTCTACTTGGGCCAGGCCACGCACTCACAACGTTTCCCATTCGTGCGGTTGATTCACACTCTTCTGGGTACTTTGCTGGTTGCCAGCGGTACCGGTACTTTAAATCAGTACATCGAGCGTAGCTTTGATGCGCAGATGCGCAGGACTGCCCGCCGGCCACTCGTTGCCGGGAAGCTGACTCCCAGGGCTGTCCTAAGCTTTGGGATTGCACTCTCCTGGGTAGGCAGCGCTTATCTTGCGATCACCGTCAATGCACTCGCGAGTCTGCTCGCGATTGTGACGCTGGCGTCTTACCTGTTTCTCTACACTCCTCTTAAGCGAAAAACAGCGCTATCCATTCTGGTAGGGGCTTTTCCGGGGGCAATGCCGCCGCTGATCGGCTGGGCAGCCGCAGCGGGCAAGCTGAGTTTGGGAGCGTGGATCCTTTACGCGATAATTTTCTTGTGGCAATTTCCTCATTTCATGGCAATCGCATGGATGTACCGCGAAGACTACGATCGGGCAGGCTACATCGTGCTGCCCCTAGGGCGTGCGAGAGGTCGTTTTGTGACTCTGCAAACCATGTTGCCGCTCCTGGCTTTGCTCCCCCTGAGTTTGCTGGCAATCTCGGCAGACCATCGAAGCATTTTTCACTATGCTGTTTTTATTCTGAGTCTGGGATTTTTCTTCTGCGCCGCACAATTCGTCCTTCGTAAATCAAGAACGACGGCACGCAACCTGCTTATGGCATCGATCTTCTACCTTCCGTTGCTTTTCCTCACGCTGGTAGTCAGCAAGGTGTAGTGCGAACGACTGGAAAGTGGGATCAAAAGCAAGAAGGCCGGAGGCTCGCCAGTCCCGGCAAACATAGGTAGCCGCCCAGGTGAAGCGTGGGCCTCGTTCCCCAGCATCGAACAACGGTTGAGAAAAGGTGACTCATGGTTGCTTCCAGAAGCAAGGCCCTATACCTTCGAGCCGCTGCGAAATTATTTCAGCCGCTCGATCGCTGTGATGGATTGCGCCACAACCAAGTCTTGGCTGAGTCGGCGAGAGTAACCACCGCAGCACCCAGCATAATAGCGTCCTTGATGATCAACCGGCCCGCACCCGACAGATACGGGAATCCGTGCGTGGAAGCTCCCAATGCAGGAACCCATGCCTCCGGGGTGGTTACTAAGAATGAGAGCGTTGTAAGGGACATCAGAATAAGAAGGAGGCTACCCACTGCGGAAACTTGCGGCAGGATGGGATACGCCGCGATCAGAACCCCGATCAGGACGATAACGATCCCCAGCCCGTGGGAAAATGTGTACGTGCCATTTGATTCATTCCACTGCCGATGAGCCGGGATTACTTCACCTTCCTTGTTCATGTACTGGCGATAGTCCGGAGCTGGATGATGATAGAAAAAGCTCATCAGCGGACTGTTAGCCACCAGCGGCACAATGCCGTCTGCCTCATAGTCGGCGAATTTCAGCCCGCCGATCCAGCACAGCACCATGACCAGTCCCAAGCGCAGCAGGCCCATGCCAATGCGGTCGAGTTTTGCCGCCCGCTCGTAAGTACGCCTTACCACGGACGGTACTGAGGAATGTCTGCCAACGGCGGTGATGACTTGCGTAGACATAATTGCTCTCCAGTTCTTGGTAATCGATTAATTCGGGCGTGAAGCTTTCTGCTGAATCAAGCCCGTCAATGGCGAGGGCATGACAATTTCGATCCGAGAAACTTGTTCTCTTCCGCCGGTGAACAAGCCACTGCAAATCCCCTTCCACTCAATCCACCATCGCCAACTGATGACAAATCAATGGGTTCATGGCAATTAGAGAAGAGGCCGGCGGAGTTGTTCTCCCACTTCACGATCGCACAGTCAATTCGCGGTCACGCTGTCGAAATCTGAACTGAAGAGGCTGGTTCCAACGACCCAGTGGTGTCCAATCGGAGCGCGTCTCCTTGCTCCGTGCTGAGAGGCCGCACGCGACCGTATTTGGACGCGGCTGGCAGCCAGTGGTCGCCGAAGCAGACGGTCTTTTTCGCAAATCGATAATTTGGTGACAGAAAACCATCGCAAACACAACGGATTCTATGCTCGACCGCCGTGGAACTTGAAATGCACATGATCAAAAGCATCGAACCATGATTGGCGATTGCGATCGTCAAGCGAAATAAACAAAACACCGCTAGACGCGCATCAAGGAGGCAGCCGTGAGTGATCAGAACGAAATCAAGTCCATAGCAGATCCGTCAAGAAGGAGCTTCTTGGGAGTCGGCTCCACAGTGCTGGCGACAGCAGCATTGGCTGGAATTACCGCGCATGCGCAGGAAACGAAAGATACGCGCCAAGCAGACAAGGATCATTCGGCAAGCAATCCGGGACAGGAAAACAAGGCATTGCTGGAAGAGAACCCGAGTTCAAACATGCCTCCTCCAACCGATAGTGGCGATATCGGCCCGGTCTGGTATTCCTTCGATTTGGCGCACAGACGAGTGCAAGAGGGTGGCTGGACGCACGAGGTCAACTCGAAAGTGCTTCCGACGTCAAAGGATCTGGCCGGCGTGAACATGCGGCTTACTGCCGGTAGCTTTCGCGAACTGCACTGGCACACCGCCGATGAGTGGGCGATCATGCTCGACGGCAACGCCCGCGTCACAGTCATGAACCCGGACGGTACGATGTTTATCGATGACGTGAGCAAGGGCGATCTGTGGCTGTTTCCGGCCGGTTTTCCCCATTCCATTCAGGGGCTTCGTCCGAGTGGTTGCGAGTTCCTGCTGGTGTTCGATGAAGGTGACTTCTCGGAGGACGGCACTTTCCTTCTCTCCGAGACGGTTGCGCACACTCCGCGGAACATTTTGGCAAAAAATTTTGGCCTCGACAAGGAAACTATCGCGAAACTGGTAAGAAAAGAGCAGCTTTACATTTTCCCGGCGGACCTGCCTCTATCTCTCGCGCAAGACAAGGCGGCGATTGGAGGACAGCGCGTGGAATCTCCCTTCAAATACACCTTCAAGATGGAGGCTATGGCTCCCACGCGGAAAACAGCGGGAGGCGAAGTTCGCATTGTTGACTCGCGTAATTTCCCCGTTACCAAGAATATCGCCGCCGCGCTCGTTACTCTCAAGCCCAGAGCCTTGCGCGAATTGCACTGGCATCCCAATGCCAGCGAGTGGCAGTTCTGGCTGGCAGGCAAAGGACGCATGACCATCATGACGAATGGGGGCAGCGCTCGCACGATGGACTTCAATGCCAACGATGTGGGCTTTGTTCCCAGGGTTGCGACCCACTACATCGAAAACACAGGCAATACCGACGTCATGTTTCTGGAAATGTTCAAGGCCGATCAGTTTGTCGACGTCTCGTTAAACAATTGGCTCAGGCGTCTGCCTCCGGAAGCCGTGGCTGCCCACGTGAATCTTAACCCAGAACAGATTGCGAAAATTCCTTCGGAAAAGGAACTCGTGATCGCAGGGTAGCAGAGGCCGTCCGGAATTCAATTCCGTATCGTGCCACGATTCGCGCGATATCCTGCACGATCCGTGTTCTGGCCATTTGAATGAACAAGGAGGGCGCTTCAAAGATTCACGACCAACTTCTAGTTTCGAAGAGGTTTCTGGGAAGCGCCCTTTGATGTCCGTATGAGTGAAATCCATGGTGGGTCGAGCGCCAGGGCCCACTCTGTATCGAAAAAGGTTGCAATGCGAAGATGTATCGTCCTGGTCCTCTTGCTAGTTCCGTGTGTAGTTGGGCGGCGCATCGAGGCTCAAGCCGTTCCTGACTCGAACGCGGATTCTGGATCGAGCAAAGATTCGAGCTCTGCTGGCGCACCTGACCCGAAAGGAAACGACGATTCTTTGGATTGGCTGTTCCCTGTCACCAAGCTCAATCGGGCTTTGCCCAGCTGGCTCCGCATCGGTGGTGAATATCGTGGTCGCTTAGAGGGTCCAACAGGAATCGGGTTCAATAGCACAGACGATTTCTATTTCCTGGACCGCCTGCGCGTGAAGCTGGGCATCAAGCCCAAGGAGTGGCTGCTTTTTTTCGGCGAAGTGCAGGATGCTCGTATTTTCTTTAATCACCACATCGCCAATGCCAATCCCTACGAGGATAAATGGACCCTTTGGCAGTCCTATGCTCAGGTAGGCAGTTCGGAGGCAGGTTGGGTAGACGCCCTGGCGGGCCGCGAAGTTCTGCGTTTCGGTGATGAACGCGTCATCGGCCCATCGGAATGGCTTAACGTCGGTCGCACTTTCAATGTGGCGCGGGTTGACCTTCACCATGCGGGCTACGAAGTCAGCGTGTTCGCCTCTTCGGTAGTGCCCGGCGAGAATAGTGACTTACACAATGCACTTCCGGGCAACAACATGTACGGGGTCTACGGAAGCTTCCAGAACATCGTCCCCAAGGCTGACTTCGAGCCCTACGTTCTCTGGCGTGTCGCACCCTCGAACGCTGAACTTCCGGAGACGCTAAACCGTGGCCACCTCAATGAAGTCACAATTGGTCTCCACTGGAAGGGCGATCTACCCGCCGATTTCAATTACGACACCGAGTTCGACGGACAGACAGGATCGCTTGGCGCATCTTCTATTTCCGCGTGGGCGGGCTACGCCAGCGTGGGCAAGACTTTTCGCAAGGTCGCCGCCGCGCCTCACATTTTTCTCGAGGGTAATTATGCCTCAGGAACGAAAAATCCGAAGGGCCACGAGTGGAATACCTTTGATGAGCTCTATCCTTCGAATCACGACAAGTTGGGCTTTGCCGATCTGGTCGGCCGCAGGAACCTTGTGCACTTCCGGACCGGTGTCGAAGAAGAGCCCACGAAAAAGTGGAAACTCAAACAGCAATTTGAAGGCTACTGGTTGGCCACTTCCAATGACAACTACTATGCCAGCAGTGGAGCAATTGCAGTTGCCGCCCACCCCGGCGCGAGCCGGCACATCGGCAACGAATTCGATGCGGTTGCCGAATACGAGGTGAATAAAGGACTGAACTTCGGCTTTGGTTATGCCCGCATGTTCGCCGGACAATTTCTCGAGACCACTACGCGGGGTCACGATTACAGTTATCCCTACGCGTACTTTGAATACAACTTTTCGAAAACCGGCTTTCACTTTCCCGTTACCCCGAACACGCGGAACTAGTCTCTCAGAGACTGACGACGTGCCAACGACGAGATGCGATCTCAGAGACTACGAGACTCTCACCTGAAACGCGGCTCGATTAAGAGCGCGGTCGTATTGATATGCGCAGCTGAGTCGCGTGCCTCCAAGTAATCCTTGATTAATCCGATCTTCAAGGATTTCTTCCTCGAGTGGCGGGACTCGCTCGTCGTCGACGCACGGTAGTAAATGGAACGACCGTGACCATATCTCGACGGACTCTGTTCGGAGACTGACACTACTCGGCTCGCTGAGCAGCACAACAACGGTAGAGGCGTCCTTAATGCGCCGCAAAACTAACGGTATGCGTTCCATTGGGTCCACTTCGCTCCATCCTGCGACTGGAAGCGAACTTGCTCTGCCTGTGGAGAGAGACCTGATCAGTCGCGTGTGGGGCAAAAGTCAGAAGTGGTGGTAGACCGCGCGATTCTCGCGACTCGTTAGGTTTCGAGAGGCCTAGACAGAAACAAGCCCTTAAGAAAATAGCTCGATAGTCAGACTCGTAAGGAGATACAGCAATGAAAAAGACAAAGGCAGTTCGATTTGGAAACGTAGCAATGGCAGCCGTCGCGGGTCTCCTGCTGACCTTGCCCCTTCAAGCGCAGATCAAATCACACTCAGGGAACCTCATTGTTGAGCAGCCCGCGGATCTTCCCGAGATGGCGCAGACTCCAGGACAGGCGCTCTTCCTGTATCAAGGGGGAGATGGCGAGACCTATCTCTACGTTGAGCAACACAATGGCGGACGGCTTGCCATCTTCGATGTCACGGATCCCGCAAAAATCAAGGCAGTGGCTGCGGTTCCAGTCAAGGCGTCCGGAGCATTCGAGTTTGTACGTCCTCTGAATGACCGAACTGAACTGGTTCGCTTCCGCGACAGCGGTCAGTTAGCAGAGCTTGATCTTAAGGAACCCAAGAGTCCAACGCTGAAGACCGAGGATTCTCTCGGCAAGGGCCATACGGAATCATTGGGTCAGTCGGGCTTGGTGATGCTGAATGGACATTACAGGTATGTTGGCGCCGAAGCTCATGACTACCATCTGGTGGACGTTTCAAACCCGTCCGGCCCGACTCCTCTCGCCACCATCAAGCAAGTGAAGCACAAGCTCGTCAATGAGGAGACTGGTACTACCTATCTGTTGGGCAGCGACGGTCTCACCGTTATCCGCAGACCCCGCGTCGAAGAGGACTACAAGATCGAGCAGATTCAGGAGGAATGGAACTGAAAGTCGGCAACGAAGGACGCGGCCACTGGGCGACGCTGCTTCCCTGCGTCTACGCGGCAATTCATTATCGAAGCATTTCGGGTACATTCCCTGACCACAGGGAAGTGAACCCGTCATGGATTGAATACCTGGGAGTATCGCAGGCGGTGGGAGTTAATTTCATGAACCGGCGCGGATTTCTGCGAATCGTTGGTGCTACCGGTGCAGCGGCGTTGGCGGCTTCCTGCAATCGAGCGAATTCCATTGCCGAGACTCTGTCGAGTCCTACCAGCTTCGCTCGGTTCCCGGAAAAAACGGAGATGATCCTGCTCACCGACCGGCCGCCCCAGCTGGAAACTCCCATCCATTATTTTCGACAGGACCTCACACCGAACGAAGCCTTCTTTGTTCGGTGGCACCTCGAGGGCATACCAACATCCGTTGATCTTCGAACGTTTCGGCTCACTGTTAGCGGCCACGTCCGGCAGCCGCTGCAGCTCAACATAGATGAGCTTCGATCGCAGTTCGAGCCAACTTCCATCGTCGCTGTCAATCAATGCTCTGGCAATTCTCGAAGTTTTTTCGAGCCTCGCGTTCCAGGCGGTCAGTGGAGGCACGGCGCGGTTGGCAACGCAAAATGGACAGGTGTTCCCCTGAAATCGATTTTAGATCGCGCCCAAGTGAAGGCGGGCGCCGTGGATGTCTCATTCAATGGGCCTGACGCGCCGCCACTGCCTTCCGTGGCTGACTTCGTGAAGGCTCTTTCCATCGACCACGCACGGGATGGCGAGGTGATGATTGCCTACGCCATGAATGACCAACCGTTGCCGATGGTGAACGGGTTTCCCCTGCGCCTGGTCGTCCCCGGATGGTATGGAACTTATTGGGTAAAAGCTCTTAGCGACATCACCGTGCTGCCTCAACCCTTTAGCAACTTCTGGACGGACAAAGCGTATCGCATTCCCAGCGGTCCCAATGGCACCGAATCTCCGAAAGATTTGGCCAAGGACACAATCCCCATTAATCGATTCAATGTGCGCTCCATATTCGTACGTCCAGAGCCCGATGAGACCGTGCATCCGAGGATACCCAATGAAATCGAGGGCGTGGCGTTCGACTCAGGTTACGGGATTCAGCGAGTGGAAGTGTCGACGGATGGGGGAACGAGCTGGGCAGATGCTCGACTGGATCCGGAAATCGGAAAGTATTCCTTTCGGCGCTGGCGGGCCTCCTGGACACCCAGAAACCGCGGACGATATCGATTAATGGCTCGGGCGGCAAATACCGTGGGAAACACTCAGAGTAAAGCACAGTGGAACCGCAGCGGATTTATGTGGAATGTAATCCAGCAAGTTGACGTAAAGGTGGCGTAACAGCGCATGAGCCCAAAGGCAAACATTTTGGTTCTCTCACTGGGGCTTGTGGCGTTGCTCGCCGGTTGTGGACATGTGGCAAACACTTCTCAGCAAGCAGCCCACGGCTTTGCCCCCGTAAAAATGGAATCGATGCTTGACTCGAACGCAGACAGCCCGGTTCACACCATCGTGATGCCGCACGACGAGCCGGTTTTTCCGCCCGGTCCCGGACGTGATGAGTTTGTGACCGCGTGCGTGGTCTGCCATTCGCCGCGATACATCACGATGCAGCCCCGATTTTCCCGGGCTACCTGGCTGAGTGAAGTCAAAAAAATGAAAGACGTCTACGGCGCACACATTTCTGATGAACAGGCGCTGCAGATTACTGACTATCTCTTTTCTATCAATGGAGAGGCCGGCACTGGAAAGGGTCCGAAAGGCACGTATGGCGAATAACACCGGAAGCGAGCATCAGTCACGGCCACCGGTACGTCTCGTGGTTTCCGTGCTGCTACTGGGTACGCTGCTTGCCTGGTGGGGGACACGCGACCATCGCGATCGGTTTGGGGAATCGTTGCGCCGACCGGTTGCCGCTTCGGATATCGTTCTTCCGCAGGTCACGCCTGAAGAGAATGCCTTGCTGGGCCGCGGCTCTCAAATTTCACAGCGGCAATGCACGGGTTGCCACGAAAGGGCTACGCGCTCTAGTGCACCCAGTTATCAGGAAATTGTGACCTTCTATCGTCAAGGATTTCCTGGCGCGTCCCGCAATTCGGAGTTGCTCTCTCGACTTGCCGCGGCAGTGACACATCCACGACCAGGCTGGGGCAATTTTGCACCCGGTCCACCGGAATCCGGGCTGTCGCTTGAGGACCGTATTGCGGTTGCGAGTTGGATTCTGAACAGTTTCGATCCAGACAAGAATGCTGTTGAAGGTGCGGGTGAATGACAACTTTCGCACAAAATTTACCTGCACAAAATGAGCGATCGCGCGCCCAGGGAATAGGTGCGCTCCCGTCCATTGAATATGGCCTGATCCGTGCCCACGTATTCGCGTCACTCGTCACCTTAGTGATCTCGGTTTTATTCGGTATTACGGTGGCCACAAAGTTCACCTTTCCAGAATTTCTCGGGGGCCACGGATGGTCGACCTGGGGCCGGCTTCGCTACAACCACACGCAAGGCATATTCTTCGGATGGCTGGGCAACGCGTTCCTCGCATTCTTCTACTATGCCGTGCCTCGCCTGGCAAACCGGCCCGTGTTGAGCCGCAAGCTGGGATGGCTTCTCTTTTTCATCTGGAATTTTGCGGTCGTCCTTCCGGGGTGGGTGCTAGTGGCCGCCGGTTTCAGCCAGCCGCTGGAGTGGGCGGAGTTCCCTCTCGTCGTAGACGTTTTCGTCGTCCTGGCATTCGTGTTGATGGTCTTCGAGTTTGTTCTGCCAATTCTCCGGGCTCGGCTCTCAGATCTGTATGTCAGCGGTTGGTACATTATCGGCGGCATTATCTTCACGATGCTTGCCTATCCGGTCGGGAATTTCGTACCTGAATTGGTTCCTGGCGCGCGGGGCGCGGCGTTCAGCGGCCTCTGGATTCACGATGCTGTCGGTCTCTTCGTAACGCCATTTGCTCTCGCCATTGCTTATTATGTGATTCCCGCAACCACGCGCCGCCCGATCTTCAGTCATTTTCTGTCGATGGTGGGCTTCTGGCTGCTCTTCTTTATTTATCCATTGAACGGAACCCACCACTACGTCTATTCAGCAATCCCCATGTCCGCGCAGAAGGGCGCCATTATTGCTTCGGCCTATCTCGGAATGGACGTGATTCTGGTTGTCACCAACTTGCTGCTTTCTTTGCGCGGAAACAGTGGCACTGCTTCGAAGGACGTGCCACTGCGTTTCGTCTGGTTCGGTGTCGTCGCCTATCTTGTCGTGAGTTTGCAAGGGTCGGTTCAGGCATTGATGCCGATCAATCGCTTCATCCACTTTACGGATTGGGTTATCGGCCACTCGCACTTGGCGATGATCGGTTTTGCGAGTTTCATCGCGCTCGGTGGCATCGCCCATTTGTGGCAACGCATCCCCGGAACACGCTACAACGAGCGCCTAATGAATTGGTCGTTCTGGCTCCTCGCCGTGGGCCTGACACTGATGGTCGCCGATCTCACCATTGCAGGCCTGGTCGAGGCGCAAGTCTGGCAGTCGAGTGCGCCCTGGATCGATTCGGTTCGGGCGGTCGGAAGCTACTGGCTGGTGCGCACACTCTCGGGCCTCCCTATTCTTGCGGGTTTTGTTCTTTTCTGGACTGCACTCGTTACCGGACCAAAATCAGAGACCATCACGTCCGCCACCAGACGTGTCGCGGCGGAGGACATCGTTGCATTCGAGGGTGTCTCGCCGGCCTTAAACAAACTCAGCTTGAGCGGTTGGCCCAGCTACGTACATGTTGTCGCCTTCGGCGCCGGCGTCGGTTTCTTCGCGCTTTCATTTCTTGTTCTTGCGATCATTCCGGGGGATCAGCTGGAACGTGAAATCAAACAGGCAGCTCCGGTGACCATGGCAAGTCTCACCGCTTCCCAACAAAGGGGCCGAATGATCTATGGACGCGAAGGGTGCGCCTACTGTCACACTGAGCAAATCCGGTTTCTAGCGGCGGATGTGCGCCGCTTCGGGCCGCCGACCGAGGCCTGGGAGACCAAGTATGACTATCCGCAACTTTGGGGCACGCGGCGCATCGGGCCGGACTTGTCGCGCGAATTCAATCTTCGTCCCCGCGACTGGCAACTCACTCATCTCTACAATCCTCGACTTGTCGTGCGCGATTCCGTGATGCCTCCGTATCCGTGGCTGTTCAGTGGTAGCGCGAATCAGCCGACACAGGAAGCGCTCGATCTGCTGGCTTATCTGCAATCGCTAGGACGCGCTCGACAACTTTCCGGTTTTGACCGACAGAGGTTAGCATCAAGCGTCGAGTCGGAGGCGCGGGACATGGCAATGTCGAACGAACCCTCGGCCAGAGCTACGCCGCCTGTGGTTCCGATTGCCATGATGGGAGGATACAGTCTCAGCGCCCCCGTTCTGCATCCTGCAGCGGATCAAGACGACTTGCAGGAAGAAGTGAGCCGGGGAGTGGCCCTCTTCGCCGCGAATTGTGCTTCGTGTCATGGATCCGCCGGACGAGGCGATGGCAAAGCTTCGGCGAGTCTACTGCCGAAACCGGCAAGCCTAACTGCGGCTCGTTTCTCCGATGAACGACTGAGCAGCGTGCTGTGGAATGGAGTCGCGGGCTCCGCCATGCCGCCCTGGCGCCAGCTGCCCGCCGAGGATCTGCGCTCTCTTATTGCCTACATTCAAAGCTTGCATGCTCCGGCTGCGGCGCCGGGGATGGAAGAAACGGCGAGCCCGGATCTGGCCAAAGCGCTTTTTGTCGATACTTGCGGCAGCTGTCATGTGAGAGACCGGAGCGGGCAATGGACCGGCAGCCGGCGCCCTCGCTCCCGCACCAACAAATTTCCACCTTAAGCAGCCCACCGAAGAACAGGCATGGGACGTCTTAGAAAATGGCGTGCCGGGTACGGCCATGCCTCCATGGCGGAGCCAACTCAGTGCAGATCAAAGGCACGCCCTTGTCGAATTCGTGCGTTCTCTCTATAACCCACCGCAGGAGAACGAAGGACAATGATCAATCTAATTGTGATCTTGACTTCAGCCATTATGTTTGCCCTCCTTCTGGTGTGGTGGCGATGGCCGGCGTTCCGTGTTTGGATCGAGGCCCCGAAATATTCCATGCTTCGGCAGGAACGCTGCTTTGACGATCAACACACCTAAGCGAGACTGAACACGCCCACAACCTCCCCATAGTATCCTTGATGCATAAAGAAACATGAACAATTCGTCATCTGCTTGCCGTGCCGAATTCATTTCGTAGATGATAGTCTTCGTCATGGGTCGCTGTAACTCCGATCAGATGATGAATTGGCGATATCTCGCGATCACGTTTCCGCTCTTCACCTTGATCTTGGCTGCAACTTTCGCCAGCGCTCAAGACAACTACGAAATCCAGGTGTACGGATCTGATCTGGTCGATCCTGGACACACCATGGTTGAACTCCACAGCAATTTCACGATCGATGGTTCTAAGACAATCGTGGATGGGGTTTACCCCACCAATCATGCCGAGCACGAAACCGTGGAGATCACTCACGGCTTCAATGACTGGTTTGAGTGTGGCTTTTACATCTTCACTTCGATTACTGAGGGCCAGAGCTGGCAGTGGGTGGGAGATCACATCAGGCCACGAGTTGCCGTTCCCAAGAAATGGCACTGGCCCGTGGGCGTGAGCCTCTCGAATGAAATCGGCTACCAGAGGCGCCAATATTCTGTGGATACATGGACGTGGGAAATTCGTCCCATCGTGGATCAGAAGCTCGGACGCTGGTATTGGTCGCTGAACCCCACGCTTGACCGATCTTTCCACGGCGAGAGCGTGAAGCAGGGCGTGGTATTCTCGCCGAACTTCAAATTCAGTTACGATTTCACGCCAAAAGTTGCGGGAGGTGTTGAATACTATGGATCGGTGGGTCCAGTGACAGGGTTCGATGCCATCTCACAACAGCAACATCAGGTTTTCCCCGCCATCGATTTGAATATCGCTCCGCAATGGGAAATAAATTTCGGACTCGGCGTGGGCCTTACGGGTGCGACCGACCACCTGATTGCAAAGGTGATACTGGGTTATCGCTTTAATTTCTGATCAATAGAACGCTGGCAGGCGAGTTTTTGCACCTGCCTATGGCGATCCTCTTCACAAGAATCTGTCAGGTTTGTCCGGCAAAGAAGAAGTAATCGATCAACTCCCAACCCCGTAGCATCGAATCAAGAGCCAAGGTCTTAAGGCAGCTTGTTTTGAATTGTCGGAGAATATCTGATGGCTGACACGACCGAAGTCCTGGCCCCCCTTACGTCGGGAGAACTGAGGAGGGTAGATGCCTACTGGCGAGCCTGCAACTATCTATCAGGAGGGATGATCTATCTTCGCGCAAATCCACTGCTACGCGAACCACTGAAGCCGGAGCACATCAAAAATCGACTGCTCGGTCATTGGGGATCGGATCCCGGACAGTCCTTGATTTGGGTTCACCTGAACCGCCTTATTAAGAAGTATGACTTGAACGTTATGTACATCTCGGGCCCGGGCCATGGCGCGCCGGCGACACTGGCTAACTGTTACCTCGAAGGTCACTACTCGGAGATTTATCCGGACAAGAGCCGCGACGAAGCAGGCCTGCTCAAGTTCTTCCGGCAATTTTCGTTCCCTGGAGGAATCGGTTCGCACTGCACACCGGAGACGCCGGGTTCCATTCATGAGGGCGGCGAGCTTGGCTATTCCATCTCGCATGCTTACGGAGCCGCATTCGACAATCCTGATCTTATCGTCGCCGTCGCAGTTGGCGACGGCGAGGCGGAAACCGGTCCGCTAGCGACCTCATGGCATTCGAACAAATTCCTGAATCCGATTCGTGACGGAGCTGTGCTGCCCGTGCTTCACCTCAACGGCTACAAGATCGCTAATCCAACCGTCCTCGCGCGCATTCCGCATAGAGAATTGGAATCGCTGCTGATCGGATACGGCCACAAACCTTATTTCGTCGAAGGTGACGATCCGTTTGTGATGCATCAAGAAATGGCTTCCGCGTTGGAACAATGCATTCTGCAGATTCGTTCTCTCCAACAGCACGCCCGCTCAACTGGCGATGCCACGCGCCCCTGCTGGCCGATGATCGTGCTTCGCTCCCCGAAGGGATGGACAGGCCCGAAGCAGGTCGACGGACACAAGGTGGAAGGTTCGTGGCGGGCGCACCAGGTTCCCGTAGCCGACCCGGTCACTAATAAGAAGGATTTGAAAATCGTCGAAGACTGGTTGCGCAGCTACAAGCCCGAAGAGTTATTCGACGGCAGTGGAAAGCTGATACCAGAACTCCAGGAACTTGCACCCTCTGGATCGCGGCGCATCTCGGCTAATCCTCACGCAAACGGCGGACTGCTCCGCAAAGAACTCGATCTTCCAGACTTTCGTGACTACGCCACCGAAGTTACAGCGCCGGGTGCGGCCTATGCTCTACCGACGGATGTGCTCGGACACTTTCTCGCCGAGGTGATGCGCCGTAACATGAGTTCCTTCCGGGTCTTCGGGCCAGACGAAACCGCCTCCAACAAGCTCACGGCGATCTATGCTGCTTCGAAGAAAACATGGCTTGCCGAATACAAGCCAGAAGATGCCGACGGCGGCGAACTCGACGTCTCCGGACGAGTCATGGAAATGCTTAGCGAGCACACGCTCGAAGGCTGGTTCGAAGGCTATGTTCTCACCGGTCGCCACGGTTTTTTCTCGAGTTACGAGGCCTTCATACACATCATCGATTCCATGTTCAACCAGCACGCCAAATGGCTGGAGAAGTCGAAGAAAGAACTCTCGTGGCGAGCGCCCGTCCCGTCTATCAACCTGCTCATCACGTCTCTAGTATGGCGGCAGGACCACAACGGCTTCACGCACCAGGACCCTGGATTTCTCGACGTAGTCACCAACAAGAGTCCAGACGTCGTGCGAATCTATTTGCCTCCCGACGCAAACTGCCTTCTAAGTGTGACGGATCATTGCCTCCGTTCACGCGATTACGTCAACGTTATCGTCGCAGACAAACAAGAGCATCTTCAGTACCTCACGATGCAGGATGCCGTAACCCATTGCACAAAGGGCATCGGAATCTGGGATTGGGCTTCGACCGATAATGGCGAGGAGCCCGATGTCGTTATGGCGTGCGCCGGCGATATCGCGACTATGGAATCCCTGGCGGCCGTCGCGATTCTGAAGGAGCACTTCCACGATTTGAAGATACGTTTCGTAAACGTCGTGGATTTATTCCGCCTGATGCCGGCTACAGCCCACCCGCACGGACTCTGGGACCGCGACTTCGATTCGCTCTTCACCACGGATAAGCCCGTCATCTTCAACTTCCATTCCTATCCCTCCCTCGTCCACAAACTCAGCTACCGCCGCAAAAATCATGAGAACATTCATGTGCACGGCTACAGGGAAAAAGGCAACATCAACACCCCGCTCGAACTTGCCATCATCAATCAAATCGATCGCTTCAGCCTGGCCATCGATGTTATCGACTACGTTCCGCGCTTGCGGGCGATCGGCGCGCACGTTAAAGAATGGCTAAAGGATCAGATCATCGACAGCGTCACCTACGCTCACACAGAAGGAATTGATAGAGAAGAGATCCGCAACTGGAAATGGGCGAAGTAGGCAAGCGTGGAAAAGTCAGCGGAAACAAGTGACCTGATTCTTGCGCTGAACAGCGGCTCATCATCGCTGAAGTTCGGCGTCTATCGCCATGGCGCAAGCGACGAAGACCCGCTGCTCAGCGGAAGCGCCGACGGGATTGGCCACAGTAATGGCAGCTTGCATATTCGTGCTTCCGATGGAACACCAATGGTACAGCGCGAAAGTGTTCACGAATCGCAGAGCCACGCACTCAAAGTTCTCGCTGCGGCCATACCGCGGTATGTTCACAGCTCCCCCGTGGCAGTGGGCCACCGCGTCGTGCACGGAGGACCTCATCTTCGTTCCCATCAACTCATCACGCCGCAGGTATTGGACCAACTGCGCTCCGCCATACACTTTGCGCCTCTGCACATCCCACAGGCATTGACCCTCATCGCCTCGGCGCAATCGATCTTCCCGGCGGCGGCACATTTCGCCTGCTTCGACGACGCTTTTCACCAGACGATCCCCGAGGTCGCGTCGCACTTTGCCCTCCCGCATCGCTATTTCGACGCAGGGATTCGACGCTATGGCTTCCACGGTATTTCTTATGAGTCGCTGGTGCATCACTTCGGCGCGAAGCTTCCCGGACGAGCCATCTTTGCGCATTTGGGCAACGGCGCGAGTCTCTGTGCACTTCGACACGGGATATCGATCGACACTACGATGGGCCTTACTCCTACTGGTGGCATTCCGATGGGTACGCGCTCTGGCGACCTCGACCCTGGCATCCTCCTCTATCTGTTGCGCAACGAGAAGTTCGAAGCTGACAAGCTTGAAGATCTTCTCAATCATCAGAGCGGTTTATTTGGCCTTTCGTCGGGCGAGAGCGACGTGAAAACCCTGGAGGAACGCGCCCGCTCCAACGATCCAAGGGCCCGTCTTGCGCTGGATATCTTTGCCCTCTCAACACGAAAGACAATCGGAGCCTATATGGCGCTACTGGGCGGTGTGGACCTTCTCGCCTTCACTGGAGGCATTGGAGAACACAGCGACTACATTCGATCCAGAGCAACGGGAGGCCTTGAATGTCTTGGTCTGACCGCAGACAAAATTCAAATCGTACCCACACAGGAAGAGCGGCAGATCGCGCGCCACTGTCGCGAGATGATGCTCAAACAACCGCCCATCAAATGACTCGAACTGGAAGTAGGAGATCGCTTGTGTCCCGCGCTTGATCCGGGCCAGAGTTGCTGTAGTTCAGCGATCCTTTTCTTGACGAGTCGCTCAGGAGTGGGTTACCTTGCCGTGGTGATAAACCGTTGTAGATTTAATATGACTTCTGTGGTGAAAATGCATCCATATCCTTGATCGATTGTGCCGGCGGTTGCCCCACACTCTGTTTCGCAATCGACGACCGATGGCCTGTTCCGTCCCGGGTTATCCTCCAACTGTAGAGTCAGGAGATGCGGTTCGTAGCCCAGGCGCGAGCAACATTGCGGGAGGCAACATGAGCAAGGTTCAGAAACGCTATCTGTTGATCGGCGGAGTTCTTGGCTTCATCGTGCTCGCGCTGATTATTGGAGCCGTTCGGCCGTCAAAGAAGGCTCTGGGAGCGCAGCCAGGCACCCCCGATGTCGAGGTCGTTCAAGTCGAGAAGAAAGATGTTCCGATTTATGCGGAATGGATTGGTACGCTCGATGGACTGGTGAACGCCGACGTGAGAGCGCAGGTCACCGGCTACCTGCTAAAACAAGGCTATCAAGAAGGTGCTTTTGTTGAGCAGGGCCAACTCCTTTTCCAGATCGACCCGCGGCCTTTTCAGGCGGCGCTCGATCAGGCCCGAGGGCAGCTTGCTCAGGCTCAAGCAGCCCTCGCCAACGCGCAGGCGGTACAGCGCCGGACGGAACTTGATGTTCAGCGTTATACGCCACTAGCGGAGCAACAGGCCGCGAGCCAGCAGGATCTGGACAATTCGGTGCAGAACAACCTCGCGGCGATAGCGACCGTTGAAACCGCTAAAGCTCAGATCAAGACCTATGAGGCAGCGGTTGAAACCGCCAAGATCAATCTCGACTTTACTCGCCTGGTTGCGCCTATCGATGGCATTGCCGGCCAAGCCCAACTGCAAGTCGGCGCACTGGTGACACCCAGCAGCGGGATCGTCACATCCGTTTCTACTGTGAACCCCATCAAAGTTTATTTCACCGTTGGTGAGCCACAGTATCTGGGCTGGCGGAAACGCTTTCCAACCGAGTCCAGTCGACTGGAGGCCGATAAAGGATTGCGGCTGCAACTGATCTTGGCGGACGGCTCAACCTATCCGGACGAAGGCAAGTTTTATTTTGCCGACCGGCAAGTCGATCAGAGCACCGGCGCAATTCGAATTGCGGGGCTTTTTCCGAATCCTAACAATGTTTTGAGACCCGGCGGTTACGGCAAAGTCCGCGCCGTAATCCGAACCCAACCTGGGGCGCTGCTTGTTCCGCAGCGTGCGGTGTCGGAACTGCAAGGCGGATATCAGGTCGCGGTCGTAGATGGCGACAACAAAGTCGACGTTCGAACTGTTACCGTGGGCGACCGGGTCGGTAACCAATGGATCATCGCGAGCGGCCTGAATCCCGGCGACCGAGTCGTAGCGGAAGGGGTTCAACGAATGCGCACCGGCGTGCACGTGAATCCCAAGCCTTTCGTAGCAGAAGCCAAAACTGATCAGTAAGGGTCGTCGAGTTTAGGCTCGATGAGCTAAAGATCGATGAATCGATAAGGACAGACGATCCATGTCGAAATTCTTCATCAACCGCCCCATTGTTGCCATGGTGATTTCCATCGTCATGGTGTTGGTTGGTTCCCTTACGGTTCTGAGCTTGCCCGTCGCGCAGTTTCCCAACATCACTCCACCTGAAATTCAAGTTATCGGTACTTACGTTGGAGCCGACGCTCAGACGCTTGAGCAAGCGGTAGCCACTCCCATCGAGCAGCAGATGAACGGAGTGGACAACATGAATTACATGTATTCGCTGAACGCCACGGGGAACAATACCACCAGCCTGATCGTAGATTTTGATGTTAAGACCGATCCGAATACGGATTTCATTCTCACGCAATCTCGAGAAACACAGGCTGCCTCGCAGCTTCCCGCGGACGTCAACAACTACGGCATCACGGTTCGAAAGTCGGTCACCGCTCCGCTGATGTGGGTTGCGCTTTATTCTCCGCACGGAACGTATGACGCCAAATTTCTGGCCAACTACGCCTACATCAATATCGTCGACCCGATTCTTCGCTCGCCCGGCATTGGCAACGTTCAGGTATTCGGTGCCGGCCAATACGCGATGCGCCTTTGGGTAAAGCCGGATACGCTTTCAAAGCTCGGTATTACTGTTCCGGAGATCGTCAGCGCGATTCAGGCGCAAAACACCGTGAACCCCGCCGGCAAGGCCGGAGGCGAGCCTGCTCCCAAAGGTCAGGAATATACCTACACTGTCCTCTCGCAAGGGCGCCTGGTTTCGCCAGAAGAATTCGGCAACATTGTGGTCCGCGAAACACCCGACGGTGCGACCGTACGAGTTCGCGACGTCGCTCGAATGGAGCTTGGTGCGCAAGACTACAGTATCTCGGGACGCTTTAACGGCAAGCCGGGCGCCATTATTGCCGCGTATCAACTGCCCGGATCGAACGCGGTCGATGCGGCGGCCGGGGTCAAGACGCTGATGGCGCAAATGAAAGAGCGTTTTCCAGAGGACATGGATTTCGCCGTCTCCCTCGATACGACGCTTTCTGTGACGCAGGGCATCAAGGAAATCGTTGAGACCCTTGTGATCGCGCTGGTTTTGGTCATCATTGTTGTTTTTCTTTTTCTTCAGGGCTGGCGCTCCACGCTGATTCCGCTGCTAGCGGTACCGGTTTCCCTGGTCGGCACATTCATATTTTTCCCGCTGTTTGGTTTTTCCATTAACACACTTTCTCTCTTTGGTTTGGTGCTTGCGATTGGTCTGGTGGTGGATGACGCAATCGTCGTTGTGGAAGGTGTGGAGCGCCATATCGAAGAGGGTATGACTCCGAAAGATGCGGCGTTAAAAGCGATGGAGGAACTCTCGGGTCCGGTTGTGGGTATCGCGCTGGTTCTCTCCGCGGTATTCGTGCCCACCGCCTTCATTCCCGGAATCACCGGCAGGCTCTATCAGCAGTTTGCGGTCACGATCGCCATCTCGGTGATTCTCTCCGCGTTCAACGCACTCACGCTGAGCCCCGCTCTGGCAGCACTACTGCTCCGCCCGCGCCAGGAAAGCCACGGGCCGCTACGGAGATTCTTCGATTGGTTTAACCGCGTTTTCGAGCGGGCCACCGACGGCTATGTCGGGTGGAGCGGCGTCCTGCTCAAGAAAACTGCTGTCGTGGCTGTGCTTTTAATAGTCTTTTGCCTCGCGGCTGGATTCTTTGCCAATCGTGTGCCGTCGAGCTTTCTTCCCGATGAAGATCAAGGCTACGCCTATATTAATCTGCAATTACCTAACAGCGCTTCGCTGGAGCGGACATCTCAAGCCGCGACACAGATCGAAAACATTCTGGCGAACACACCGGGTGTGAAATACACGACCAGCGTCATCGGCTTCAGCTTACTCAGTTTTGTTCGTACCAGTTACAACGCTTTCTTTGTTGTCACTCTCAAGCCGTGGGATGAACGCACAACCAGAGCCGAGCAATTTCAGGCCATCAAGGCCCATCTGAATCAGCAGCTCGCAAAATTGCCGGCAGGGATCGCTTTCAGTTTCTCGCCGCCAGCGATTCCGGGTGTTGGCACCGCCGGCGGATTCACCTTCATCCTCGAAGACCGCTCCGGCGGCAGCATTCAATTTCTCGCGAAAAATGTGAGCACGTTTCTTGAAGCAGCGCGAAAGCGGCCCGAGATCGCCAGCCTGAGCACCACTTTTCTTCCCAGCGTTCCACAAAAATTCGTCGACGTGGATCGCGACAAAGTATTGAAGCAGGGCGTCAATCTTACCGATGTCTACCGCACCATCCAGGCATTCATGGGCGGGTATTTCATCAACTACTTCAACCGCTTTGGCCGTCAGTGGCAGGTTTACGTCGAGGCCGAAAGCGACGATCGCGCCAGCGCGGATAACGTCGGGCGATTCTATGTCCGCAACAGTAAGGGCGCAAACGTTCCGCTCTCTACGCTCACCACGGTTAAATCGCAGTTTGGCCCCGAATTCACTATGCGCTTTGACGAGTACCGTTGCGCGCAAATCAACGGCAGCGCTGCGCCCGGTTTCAGCGCCGATCAGGCCAGCGCAGCCCTCGAAGATGTTTTCAAACAAACCATGCCGCGAGAGATGGGATTCGACTACTCCGGAATCTCGTTTCTGGAGCAGAAGGCGCGCCAGGGAGTGCCACCTGCGGTGATCTTTGGACTGTCGCTGTTGTTCGTCTTCCTGATTCTTGCGGCTCTTTACGAAAGCTGGTCGCTGCCCTTCAGCGTACTGCTCAGCACCCCGGTGGCGGTCTTCGGAGCTTTTGCGGTGCTTTGGCTGCGCCGCACTCTGCTCGGCGTTTTTCTGCCGCCCTACATGGTCCAGATCGAAAGTGACGTCTACTCGCAGATCGGCCTGATCATGCTGATTGGCCTGGCGGCAAAGAACGCGATCTTGATCGTTGAGTTCGCGAAGGATCAGTACGAACACGGAAAACCGCTTGCGGACGCGTCGCTCGAAGGGGCGAGGTTACGGCTGCGCCCGATCCTGATGACATCGTTCGCATTTATCCTCGGCTGCGTCCCACTGTGGACGGCGAGCGGCGCTGGTTCGGTAGCCCGCCAGATTATGGGGACGGCGGTAATCGGCGGAATGCTCGCGGCCAGCGCGATTGGAATCTTCTTCATCCCCGGCATCTTTTATACGGTTGAGAAATGGTCGGGCGCCGGCAAGGAACACGCATCCGGCATGTTGCCGGCCGCGCCCTCACCTGCACCAGGAGACTGAGACCGCTGCGAGGTTGCGAAAAAGAAGGCGGGCTCAATGGAATCGAGGCTATGAACGCCGAGAAAATGAACACCGGGAAATTGCTGATCGTCATTGTGGGATCCGCCATGTTGGTCGGTTGCATGGTTGGGCCCAAATATCATCGCCCTGCGGTTCAGACTCCGGCCTCTTATCGTGATCTGGCAAACAATCCTCAGCTTCAGATGCAGACTGCCTCGTATGCCGATCTTCCCTGGTGGCAGGTGTTTCAGGACCCGAAGCTGCAGGAACTTATTCGCACGGCGCTCAAGCAGAACTACGACCTGCAACTGGCTGCGGAACGCATCAATGCCGCCCGTGCGCAACTTGCCGTGACCCGTTCCAGCCTGTTTCCGCAAGTTTCCGGCAACGCCAATTTCAGCGGCGGCAAGGAAAACACCTTTCAATCCAGATACAACTTTCTGACGCTCACTGCCGACGCGGCTTTTCAACTCGATTTCTTCGGGAAGCTGCGGCGCGCAACGGAAGCAGCCCGCGCCCAACTCCTGGCTACAGAAGACGCGCGGCAAGTCGTCGTTTTGACTCTCGTCAGCGATGTGGCGAGCGATTACTTCACTCTGCTGCAACTCGACCTGCAACTTAAGATCACCCGGGAAACGGTCAATACCCAGACCGATTCGGTCAAACTCACTAAGCTTCGCCTTGAGCACGGCGTCGCGACGAAGCTCGATGTGCTCCAGGCACAGCAGGTTCTGGATACGGCGAATGCCCAGATTCCTGACCTGGAGCGGCAACTCGGTCAGGAAGAAGATGCCATCAGCATCCTCCTCGGCAATTATCCGCAAGACGTGTCGCGTGGTATTCCGCTCGTTGAGCAGATACTTCCACCTGAAGTTCCACCTGGCCTTCCCTCTTCGATCATCGAGCGCCGACCCGACATTCGCGAGGCAGAACAGATTTTGATCGCTGCGAATGCCGACATCGGTGTGGCCAAGGCTCAGTTCTTTCCGCAAATCGCGCTGACCGGATCAGGTGGAGGTTCTTTCGGTCGAAGCAGCGTCTTTTCGAGCTTGATGACTACACAGCTTGGCATCTGGTCTTACGGCGGGCAGGTGAGCCAGCCGATTTTCACGGGAGGCGCGCTGAAAGGGAATTTGCATCTGGCTGAGTCGGAGCACCGGCAGGCTCTGATCGCATACCGACAAGCGATCCAGCAAGCCTTTGGTGATGTCTCCGACGCGCTCATAGGTTACGAAAAGCTTCATCAGGTGCGAATGCGCCAGCAGGATAGTGTCGCTGATCTGCAGGAAACCGTCCGCATTTCCACCCTTCGCTACAAGGGCGGCACGACGACATACCTCGAAGTACTCGACGGACAGCGTTCACTTTACGGTGCAGAACTTACGCTCGCGGCCGCGCGGGCCGACGAATACCGAAGCCTGGTCCAACTGTACAAAGCGCTCGGCGGAGGCTGGCAACAGTAAGATTCATCGGCCCGTACCAGGAGGCGTCTAGGGTGTTTGGACTGTTGCCAAGCGGCAGCGGTGATAATGAATGATGACAACGATGCGCGAATACCGATGTGAGGTCTGCGGAATTGTGGACACTCGTCCCATCCACTGGTTCGTCATACAGTGTGGGAATTCGCAACTCACGGTTCATCGCTGGAATTCTGAGGCTGCAAACGCAGTTGGCGCCCTGCACTTCTGCGGTGAAGCCCACGCCGAGGTATACATCAGCCGTTGGTTCGATTCGGTGTGCTCACCGCCTAAAACCGATTTCAATCTTCCCTCACCAGCGAGATGAAACGACGATTGTAAGGGGCACAAGTGACCCCGACCGGCTCTGCCCACAGAATGTCACTCCCGCCGGTTTCGGCGACACGGTGCCAGAACGAGTGGCAGCAGGCGACCGCCTCTTCGATTTTTTCCTCAACTGTTTCTCGCTGTCCAAATTGCCGGTCACGTGTCCAGTGAACTTCTTTGCCAGGACAAGGCTGGCCGCGTCGCCACCCTCGCAGTTTGGAATGCGGATTGCCTTATCTACTTGTTACCGAGAGAGACGCATTCTTGAAACGCTTTGATATTGGTCTAATTGTCGCCTTCGGTGTAGCGGTCGCGTTTTCCATGCCCGTGACGGGGCAGAGCATGCAAACCACAGCAGCCAAAGGCGCAACTATAATCGGCACGGTTACCGATGTGAATGGCGATACAGTGGGTAATGCGGCGGTTGTGCTCAAAGGGCCAGATTCGCATGACGGACAAACCGTTGTCACAAGCCAAAACGGATTTTTCGAATCTCAGCGTGTAACCCCGGGACTGCCTTATCAGATTACGATCAGCGCAAACGATTTTGAGTCCTGGATCTCGCCCCAGATCACGCTCAATCCAGGACAATTCAAAATCATGCCGCCCATTCATTGAACTTACAAGTCAGTCGTTTGGCACGTGTTTTGCTTTAGCAGAGGAATGGCGTCGTTACATTTGAAGCGACTCTCCCAGAGAGTGCAACCCGGCCTTCAGGAGTGCTACGAGAATGATGTGCCATCGCAAAACCCGGAGAGAACAGGCAAACCAATACGCCACGGGCACGGACTTCTGTCGCCTGTTCGCTAAGGGCATGAGCGAGCTATACCAACTTTCGTTCCTCCTGACAGCCGATCATCAAAAAGCGGAGCAATGCTTCGTGGCCGGCCTCGAAGATTCCATGAGATCCAATGGCGTGTTCAAGGAGTGGGCTCGTTCCTGGGCAAAGCGCACCATTGTCCAGAACGCAATCGGGCAATTGAAGCCACACCCGAGCACCGCCAGTTGCTCCACGTTCACTGTTCCTCCTTACGTCCGTCAACTTCCTACGGGCGAGGGCAGGAACTTTAGCCTCAATGCCGTGCTGGCACTTCCCGATTTCGAACGCTTTGTGTTTGTGATGTCTGTTCTGGAGCACTATTCCGCGCATGACAGCGCCCTCCTCCTTGACTGCTCGCCTCGGGAAATTCGAGGAGCACGAGCCCGGGCCGTAGAACAAATGGCAAACTCAAAGGGCACGGTTCCGATCGATGTCAAATCCGAAAACGTTCAGGAGTTGGTTCGATGACCTATGGTGATCAGTTTCCGCAATCTCGTCGATCGATAGAGATCGAACCCATTGTGACGAGACCCGTGTCACCCGACCAAGGGCGCACGGTTTACCTTGAGTGGAAATTTGAGATCGATCTTCTGCCAAACGGCGAAGAGCACAAGGCCTACCGCGATCCCTATCGAAACCTCCAAGAATCTGTGGAGCGCTACTAACCGGCCGGTTGTAGATCGAGGCACGAGCATTACGATCACGAGGGTGATACTTGCATATCGAAACGCGCTTCTTTCGATGCGAAGTGCAACGCACAGCAATCCGACCAGGACAATGGCCGCTCCGAAGGCCCCGACGCTTGTGTGGAAGTAAATGTCGGTCACTGCTCCAACGGCTGCGCCGGCCGCTGTTCCTACAACATATTGGACGGCGATGGGGAAAGCCGCGCTGAGCGTCAACTGCATTATTAGCAAGGCAGACATTGGCGCCCAGTACGCTTCGGGCAGACGGAACAGGCGGGCGATGACATAAGACACCACTGCAGTAAGCGCACTGAGCACTACATGCGCAATTGACGGTGGATTGTCCTGAGCAATCACCCATTTGCGGAGTTGCGCACTCATCATGTCACGATTGTCGACCATTGCCATGCTTCTCTAACCTCGTGCAAGCAGCATCAGCACGAATAGCGCGGGAAGATAAATGATGGATGCTGCAAGTAGGCGTCGAGCGGCAGAGTTGGACTTGCGAATTACGAACTGTGCTGCGTAATAAACGAACCCCGCGCCCAGGAGCAAGGCTCCGATCAAATAGAATTTCGCTTCACCCAGCAACCCTGGCAAGAGACTTAGTGGCACCAACGCTAAGAGCGGCAGCACAGTTTGCAAATTCACCAAACGGACTCGTGCGTAGTCATCAGGAGGTAGCACCAGGTAGCCTGCGCGGGCGTAATCCTCGCGGTACATCCAGGCGATCGCCATGAAGTGCGGGAACTGCCAGAGAAAGAGCATTGCGTAGAGTGTCCATGCTTGGGAGTTCAGCTTGCCGGATGCCGCGGCCCAGCCGATCAGAGGAGGCATGGCGCCTGGAAACGCGCCGACCAGGGTGCACAACGGCGTCTTTCGTTTCAGTGGAGTGTAGACAAACAGATAAGACAGTAACGTGGCCATCGCGAGCAGGCTCGCAAGAACATTGACCGTGACCGCAAGATAAACGCTGCCGACCACCGATAATGCGAGACCGAACCACAGGACTGCAGCAGGTTCGAGCCGCCCGGCGGCGAGTGGCCGACGGGACGTCCTGCGCATTTGCGCATCGAAGTTGCGTTCAAGATATTGGTTCAGAGTCCCAGTGCCACTAGCTACCAACAGTGTACCCAACAACACATTGATCGACAGCCAGCATGGGAAGTCCCGCCATCCATTTGCACAAGCCAGATAGAAGCCGGCGAAAGTTGTGATCACGATCAGGAAATTGACTTCCGGCTTGGTTAGCGCCCAATAATCGGCCAAGAGGGTGGAACGAGCGAAGCGAGCACGCGGCGCAATTGATACATCGAGCCTCGCAACGATGGGTTTCGTCGCCATGCTCAGAAAGCCTCCAGGCTCTGCTGAACGTTGTGCGGTGCTGTGTTGACATGCAACACAGCCGGCACCAATTTAGAATCAAGAGGTTTCTCTGGCGAGAGCAGCCGCATGGCTAAGATCGCTCCGGCTACCAGATACACCAGAGTGACGCAGGTCCACATCAATGCGGCCGCACACTGCTGGTCCCCGAGTGCTGACAAACCGAACAGGTGTGATGAGGACAAGTAAACTGGATAAATTACGCGGTCGCAAAATACCAGAAATCCGGAAAGGATGTCGCACGGCAGCGTAGCAAAAAAGAGATAGAGGATCATGGACAGGTCTGGCCTTAAAACGCTCGGCCAGGGCCGAACCACAGGCCACCAGAACAGGAGCCCGATCGCAAGGAATGATGACTGTTCGACAAAATGCCACGCCGCGGATTGCATCGCAAGTGTAAACACGGCGGGAATATGCCATCCAACCAACGCAGCAGCGGCGGCAAGCCAGCAGAACCCGGGCTGTCCGAGCGCTCTACTTATTCTCTGCGCACGCAGCAGTTGAAACGCCGGGGCAAGCACGCGTTGTACAAATCGCTGCGGCAAACCGTGCGATAAGGGATCCACTGGCTCACCTACCCAGATCAGTGGAGGAGCCAGCGTCATCAGCAGTAAGTGTTTCAGCATATGCACGATCAGCAGTTCATGATCGAGTGCGGCAATGGGAGAAGCAATTGCGACCCAAATCAACGACAGACCGGCAACGAAGCTGAACGCATGCCAACCGTTGATGATGCTGAACGAAGTCGAACGAAGGCGAAGCCATCCACGCAGATATACCGAGGCCGCGAAAATAATTATGACTGTGAGTAACACTGGCTCGAGCGATCCCGGTGCGCCGTGATGGAGATGTGGCATGGAACCGTTCTCCTAAGGTTGCACTACAGGTTTTTCGTCGCCGAGGGCCACATCACGTGCGGCATCGCGCGCTGGCGCTTGCCCTTTTGGGTGCAGCGTTTCAAGAAAGGCCACCAGCGCGGTTGTCTCCGCGGGACTCAAGTTCTTGCCGTAGGCTGGCATGTTGCCGCCGCCTTGAATGACCTGCCGGATAAGCTGGTCTTGCGTGAGGCGCACGGCAACGCTGTCGAGAGACGGTCCTCTCTGTCCACCGGTTTCGCCCAGTGAATGACAGTTACGGCACTGCTTTACCTGGAATATCAAAGCGCCTTGCCGCTCTAGCGCGGTCGTGCCATGTATGAACTGATCCGGCACCGGATCACCGCTCCACGCGCTCATGTGCGGGCTCCAGGGTGTGTATCCCGCGAGATGAGTAAACGTCCCGAGCGTGATCGCAATCATCATCACGGTCAAAACCGCGATCGGCCGGCGCTTCCAACTCTTTTCACCCTCTCCGGAAAGAAACGGAAGAAGAAGCAGTCCGGCAATCACCACCACTGGCCCAATCAGAAGTGCTGGTGTCTCGAGCGACGGCGGGAGCAGCGAGAGCAAAGCATAGAGCCAGAGGAAAAAGTAATCCGGTTTCGGAGCAGTTTGGATGATCGTCGGATCAGGCCTGCCGGTCGGCCCGAACGGGCCGAAATACAGTGCGCACGCGGCGACGGCCAGGATAATGAACGCCGCGAAGAACATGTCTTTCCATACAGCATAGGGAACGAACGGCGCGCCATTTTTCTTTGTCAACTCGTGGTAGTCGTTCATGTACGTCGCTCGTTTCACGACGCGCCCCGGCATCGGCCATTCATTGATGCCCAGCTTCAGCACCATCAACACATGCAGGCAGACGCAGCCAATCAGCAATCCCGGGATCACGAACACATGCAGGGTGAAGAATCGTGACAGAGTCGCACCCGCGATGATCGGCCCTCCTAGCATCAACTTCACGATCGCGGGACCTAAGATAGGAACGCGACTCGCGATTGACGCTCCGATTCCCAGCCCCCAATAGGCATCCTGATCGAAGCGCAGCACCTGTCCACTGAAAGCCATGCCCAGCGTCATCAGCAAAAGAAAAACGCCTATGGTCCAGGTGAGTTCGCGGGGAAACTTGTACGCGCCGAACAGAAAAACCTGGACCATGTGAATCAGAACGATGGCGACCATGAAATTCGAGCCCCATCCATGCATGGCGCGAATAAACCAGCCAAGCGTCACTGCGTGATTCAGGGCTTGGAGGCTGCTCCACGCTTCCGCGCCCGAGGGCACATAAACCAAAGCGAGCAGAATTCCCGTCAGGAATTGCAAGATGAATACCACCAACGCAGCGCTGCCAAACACATACCACCAACTGGCAGTGTTCCGCGGGACGGGATGTTCGGCTATTTCGCGAACCGGCGCGGCCAGCTGCAAGCGGAAGTCGAACCATTGCCCGATTCTGCCGATCATCATGCGCATGGCGGTTTCTCTCCGGTAAGAGCTGCAATCGCTGCTCCTGGCGTCTGCAACTCACCCGCCTGAATGGTGATCAGGCCGTTCTCAATCTTGTGTGGATATTCGAAAAGCCCGCGCTCCGGCGGTCCCGAGGCGCGCGATCCGTCGCTGTAGTACGCTCCGCCGTGGCAGGGGCACATGAACAAACCAGACTGCTGAAACCAGCGAACGGGACAGCCTAGATGCGCGCAGTTGATCGCGAAGACCTGGAACTGCTCCCCTGCAATGTGCCGCACCCAGCACGCAGTGTCGGCTGTTGTGCCGTCGGTCGGCATCACGTATGGATTGCGAAAGGTCGCTAGACGCGTCTCGCCTTCTGGGAAATCGGCGATCTTCCCGAGTTGCACCCACGAGAGATATCCATTGGCGCGACCCCGCGTGATCGCCGAGAAGAGAAATCCAACTATCGGCATGGCTACTACGGCTGCCGCTAGTCCGTTGAACAGAATTCCCAACTTCATAAAGAACCCGCGCCGGGAGATAGCAGTTTCACTCGACGGCACAAAGACAGGTTTAGTGGACATTGTCTGACTCCTGGTGCGCATAATTGGAGGCCGAATAAGGCTGCCCAGGGGTTTGCACTCGGTGCGAGGCCATCCATGCAACTACATCCGTGATTTCCTGATCGGACATCGGTTTGCCGGGCACGTTGCCCCGCCAGTCAGGCGCGCCTAGTTCCGGGCGGCCTGTAATGACAATCGTGCGTAGCCCCTGATCACTGACCAGCGCCAAGAACGAATCATTCGTGATAGCGCTGCCCTTGCGTCCGCCTTGTCCTTCTGTACCGTGACACGATGCGCAGTAAGTTCCATACACAACTTCGCCCTGCCGGGCATTCCCCGCAGAGTTTGCCGCATAGGCAGGCGGATTAGCTCCGTTGAAAATTCCCGGCCGGCTCCAGCGGGATTGCATTTCTGTGGTGATTAGATCGATCTGCTTATTGGTAAGCATTCCGCCCGCACTTTGAGCGAAGGCCGGCATCGAAGTGCCCTTCACGCCATCCGCAACAACTTTACGTATCGATGCATCGTCGGCAATTGCGAAGTAAACGGGATCGGCCAAAGCGATCGCCCCTCCTCCCCGTCCTTCCGAGCCGTGGCACCCCGCGCAGTTTTCCGCGTACAAAGTACGAAAATCTGCAACCTCATTTGGAGCGAGGATTTCCGAATTGTCGCGTCGCTGGCTGAGCGGAGAACTGCAACCGGAGAGGACAATCATGCTCACCACGGCGGCCAGATACGAATATCGGAGTGAGCTCACGGCCGTTCCTCTCCATGTGGCGAAATAATTCCCGGAGCTTCCACTCCTGCACGCATAGCGAACGGCAGGTTCTCGCGGGTCAACATGCGAGACTGGCTCACTACGACCAACCCTGCAACCAAGCCAAAGGCAACTTGCGAAGATACAAACCAGTACCAATCGATGTGGCTTGCGAGTAGCGGATTAAGCAGGCCGAGCATCGTGTAAATCAGCCCAGACCATAGCACGGGGGCGATCAACCCGCCGAGCACGATCGGCCGCCGCGCAAACATGGGGAGCATTGCGCCATAGAGCAAGCCCACGGTGAGGGACATCAATACGTGCAGGCCGAAAGCGATTGCAAAACTATCGGCATGAAACGAGTAGAGTTGGCTTGGGCCGAGCTTCAGCGATTCTGCATAAGCCGTCGCAGCAAGAAGATTGATGGGATACCAGATGCTCCCAGCTTTCAGCACGCCATAAGCACAGGCCAGCACGGCCATCGCTACGCTTCCCGCCAATCCACCCTTCACACCGGCAGAAACGGGATAGGTGTGAACGGGCAGCCATGCGCGTACCTGTTCTGCCGCGATTGGCAGCCGATCAACCACGCGGCGCCTAGTCGATGCACGGAAATCATCTGGAACTACCGGCACAGCTACTTCGTGCTCGCGCGGGAAAACTTCGCGGAACCAGCCGATGCATCCTGCCACGGCGAGTACAGCACCGAGGGCCGTTACTGACATGCTCGTCACCAGTCCTGAGAACAGCAAAGTGAATCCAAACGCCAGAATCAAAGGCCAAGTGGTCGGCGCAGGTGATTCAATCTCGCGTGGAGTTCCGGGATCTTGGTCGAGTGGTTCTGTCGCGAGTAACGTTTCCATTTCTTTCCCTCAGCGTCCGACAATGTAAACCACAGTGAAGACTACGACCCAAACGGCATCAACAAAGTGCCAGTACAAGGCAAGCACATCGACGCGGCGGGCCTGATCGTCGTGCACCCGTCCAGCCAAACCACAAATAAGGACGACAGTGAGCATGATCAATCCTGCGCTGACGTGAAACGCGTGCAGGCCAACAAGTGAGTAATAAGTCGTTCCGAAGAGATTGGTAGAGATCGTCAGCCCATGTTCGTAAATGAGCCGGTGCCATTCCCTCCCAGTGCCAAATAGAAAGAGCCCACCGAGGATAATCGTGAGCGACCACAAAGCAAGAAATGCGGGGCGATTATTGCGTTCCAGAGATTTGCCAGCGAAGTGGACGGTTATACTGCTGGACAACAAGCAGATCGTGAAAAAGATCGGTGTCTCCAGTACTTCTCTCGGAGTCGGCCCCGTCAGGCTCTTGCCCAAATAGAAGAGATAGGCAACCAGAAAGATGGTGAAGATCGCGGATTCCGCGATTATGAGGCAGGCCATCGCGACCTTACCCCGGTACAGCAGAGTCCAAGCCTGCGGGATTTCGACGACCGAGGTTGCAGCTGCGCTCATTGCTTTCTTCCTTCATTCATAGAGGTTGTCTGGATCTTCAGGATGTTTCAGGTCCCACAACGGACGCCGGCTCGCAACCACCGGTACAGTTGCAAAGTTGTAGGCCGGCGGTGGAGAGCTTGTAGACCACTCAAGCGTCCAGGCATCCCAAGGATCGTTCCCCGCCTTGGCTCCGTTGAAGTAAGAACTGATGAGATTCCACACGAAGACCAGGATGGCGATCGCCTGAATGAACGCACCGATCGAGACGATCAGGTTCAGCGTGTCCCAACCGCGCCCGGGTTCGTAGGTGTAGATGCGACGCGGCATCCCGAGCAGTCCCGGAATGTGCATGACATCGAACGTCAGGTGGAAACCGATCAGGAAAAGCCAGAAGTGCCACTTGCCGAGTCGCTCACTCAGCATCCGGCCCGTGATCTTCGGATACCAGTAATAAAAGGCGGCAAAAAGAGCAAACAAAATCCCGCCCACAATCACATAATGAAAGTGCGCGACCACAAAATACGACAGGCTTAGTTGCCAATCAAAGGGCGCAGCGGCCATCATGATGCCGGTCAGGCCGGCAATGAGGAATTGGAATAGAAATCCGATGCAGAACAGCATCGGTGTTCTGAACTGAATCCGTCCGCCCCACATCGTACCGATCCAGTTGAAAATCTTGATCCCGGTGGGAACACCGACAGCCATCGTTGTAATCGTGAAGAAGCTATTGGCATAAGAGTTCATTCCGACAGTGAACATGTGGTGCGCCCAGACGCTCAGGCTCACAAAACCGATGCAGACCGTGGCCGCAACCATAACCGGATACCCGAAGATCGGTTTGCGCGAAAAAACTGGAATGATTTCCGACATAAAGGCGAAGCACGGAATGATCAGCACGTACACTTCAGGATGGCCAAATATCCAAAAGAAGTGCATCCAGAGCACGGCTGAGCCACCGGCCTGCGCGTCGAAGAAATGCCCTCCCAAATACCGGTCGATCAGCAGCATGATCTGGGCCGCGGAGAGCGGCGTGATGGCAATCAGAACCATTCCGGCCATCACGAGATTTAGCCACACTAGCAGGGGCATGCGGCTGAGCTTCATGCCCGGGCATCGCAGGCAAAGAACGGTGGCGATGATGTTAATCGCCGTTCCAATGCTTCCAAACCCCGAAACCAGGAGCGCGAGCGTCCAATAATCCGTGCTGTGACCTGGGGAAAAGGCCCGTGCTGTTAGAGGCGCGTACGCCCACCATCCCACGTCAGGTGCATCGCCCGCGCCGTAGAGACCATTCGCGCCCACCACGCTGAAGTAGAGCAAAAATCCGCCCAGTGCCGAAAGCCAGAAGCTGAAGGCATTCAGCCGCGGGAAAGCCATGTCGCGCGCGCCGATCATCAATGGGACCAGGTAGTTGGCAAATCCGAACAGGATGGGCATAGCCACGAAAAAGATCATGGTAGTGCCATGCATGGTGAACATGCGGTTGAATACTTGCGGAGAGACAAAATTGTTGTGCGAATGCATCAACTGGATGCGAATGACGATGGCCTCAATACCGCCGAACAGTAAAAAGACGAGCGCGTAAACGATGTAAAGAATCCCGAGCCGCTTGTGATCGACTGTAGTGACCCACTCATGCAGGGTATCGACCCAAGGCTTCTCTTGAACCTCCAGCCCTTGAATTGTGATCACATTCGATGACATAGGGTCGTCAGAATCCTCTAGCGAAGTGTCTTCATGTAATTCACGACCGCGTCCACATCCGCGTCGCTTAATTTCATAGCAGGCATCAGCGAACCAGGCTTGATCCCGTCTGGGTTTTGGATCCACAGCCGAAGATTTTCAGGCGTATTCTCAGCTGCGCCAGCAGCTATTGTCGTACGGCTCATTAAATGCGTCAGGTCGGGGCCGAAGCGCCCATCGGCTGGAGTTCCCGATACCGTGTGGCAGTTGATGCATGCAGTGTGTTCGAACACCTGCCTGCCTGTCATAACGCTCGGGTCCTGAACTGCGAGTTGTTGTTGGCCGCGAACCCACGCCGCGAAGTCTTGCGGACTATCGACCGATACGCGCAGAAGCATCTTCGCATGCTGGGTCCCGCAATACTGCGCGCATTGGCCGAGAAAAATTCCTGTGTGGTACGGATCCATCCACATCCGGTTCGGATGATTGGGAATAAGGTCTGTCTTGCCCGCAAGCTCCGGAATCCAGAAACTATGGTCTGTGTCAGCCGAAAGCAACCGCAGGAAAGTTGGCGTAGGATGACTCGGGTCGCTTACCGGAACGTGCAACTCGTTCGCAGTAACGATGCCGAGCTTCGGATAGCGAAACTCCCACCAGTATTGATGTCCAATCGCGGTGACCTGTACAGCGCCCGCCGGCTCTGGAGCATCTTGAATCGCGTGGATCACCCGCGCGGTGGCCAGAAACAAAACGACCACAATCAGAATGGGAATGATCGTCCATGCCATCTCAATCTGGTTGCTTCCGTAGACCTGGGCCGGCTCACGGTCCGCATTCGCGTAGTTCGCGCGAAATTTAAAAATCGAATAAACCAGCAAAGTAAAAACAACAACGAATATGATTCCGGTAATCGACAGCACGAAGATCGATAAATCAAAAATCGACTTGGCCGGCGTGGACTCGGGAGAAAAGATGCTGGTTAAGGAATGGGAGGGTTCGGCAAGTGACCTTGGCGGCAACAAAACGGACGACAAAGCAAACATTGCGAGTTGCATGGCTCGGATTGTTGTCGAGTTTGTTATGGGTCGCATTTGCCTTAACTCGTTACCCCAATCACCGAGGCTTCAGTCCTGCGATAAACTGGGCTGCCAGCTCCGCCACACGCCTACCCTGGAAGCGCGCTGACGCGAGCGCGGTCTCGTCCGGTTTAAGCGCGCCATTATTGCTGGTGAATGATGCTCCATACGGATTGCCTGCCTTGAATTGAATTGGGTCGGCGTAACCCGGCCCAACAATAATTGCGCCCCAGTGATAAAAAGTGGTGTTGAGGTTGACGATGGTCGTCTCCTGACCACCATGGGCAGTACCTGAACTCGTGAAACCAGAGCAGATCTTATTGACCAGGGCCCCTTTCACCCAGAGTGGACCTGTAGTATCGATGAACTGTTTCAGCTGTGCCGTGGGCAGGCCGTATCGCGTCGGTGTTCCAAAGATGACCGCGTCGGCCCAGGCAAGGTCGTCAAGAGTGGCCTCCGGGACATGTTGCGTCTCAAGCCGATGAGCAGCCCATCCTTGATTCGATGCGATCGCTTCGTCTGGAGCGAGTTCACGCACCTTGCGAAACCGAACCTCTGCGCCCGCGTCGCTTGCTCCTTGTTCCACGGCACGGGCCAACTGATACGTGGTACCGGTAGCGCTGTAGTAAATGATGGCAACTTTTATCGCCATTCAATTCCTCCTGTAACACGTTTAACTCTCGACAACATCGCCCGCCTTGAACTGTGTTCCGCGACGTTTGCACCTATGGGTTAATCACCGGGGCTTGCGCCAGCTGGAGATTGATCATGAGATCGAGCCGCCAGTCGATCTGGTAAAAGAGTGCTGCTTCCCGGCCGGTCAGCACTTTGCGAAACTCCGGCAGATACTTGATCCGAACTTGCATCATGTCTTGCTCCACTGCGGCGCGCCGGCGCAAGTAACTTTCTGCCTGATCCCCAGACATGGTTTGATAGTTCTCAAGATATTCTTGAAGGAGGGCAATTTTTGTGTCGTAGACTTTCGCCACGTCCGCTGCGTAACGGTCATAGACAGGCCAAAACTTCTCCGCCTCTGCATCGGTCAGGTCCATGTTCGCAGCAACGACCTGCTTCTTTTGCGATCGTAGGTCCTTCTTCAATAGTTGTATGTCTTCATCAGGGGCCCACTGCGTATCCTGGTAGACGGGAGCAGGTGCCTTCAGCTGCTTCGCAGTCGCTGGTTGTTGCGCGGACGACGGCCGACTGGTGGAGACTGCCAGAGCGATAACCGCAAAGAAAAATAGCCTTGCTGCCTTAGTTTGCATTCAAGCTCCTGCCACGATTTTGTGCGACACCCACTATTCAAGTGGCTGTTCAACGGTAGTTGTGCATTCAAGGTTCCAGCGCACACGTAGGGCAAAAATGGGCGCAAATCACACAACAGCAAAGAGTTGGAAACCGCGTGATGCGCAATCCTCGAGCACAGCACGCGAGTGTAGTGACAGTAGTCTGGCAGGTGACAAACCACTCGATTGCTTCGGAGTTTTTTCAATTCTCGGCGAGCTACTTTCGTTTGGGGATGAAAGTGCAACTCCGAACTCCAAGCGTTCGCCAGACCGCCTGTAGATGGAGATGATGACCTTTGCTCGCCAAGCCGGCATTGCGGTTTTTCTGGTTACGCTTACGCTCTGGGTGCAGTGCGTGGGGATCGCGGTGCTTATTCGCTGGGTGAGGACCAGCATTGAGCGCGGGGTGGCCCATCTGAGCTCATTGCACGCCGCCGTCCTGATGATTCGGTTTTCGACCTTGATGGTCGTTCTGCATTTCTTGCAGATTTTCTTCTGGTCAGTGTTCTACCGGCGGTATTGTCTTCCGTCCTGGGAGTCCTCGTTTTACTTTTCCGCCAGCAGCTATTCGACAGTCGGCTATGGTGATGTCGTCCTGCCCCGAGTTTGGCGACTGCTCGGACCAGTTGAGAGTGTCACTGGCGTTCTGATGTGCGGCATCTCCGTAAGTTGCCTCTTTGCAGTGGCAACCAGGCTAATCGAGCGCGAGTCGGGCGCCCCACCGATACAATATGTAAATGGTTTGGACGGGCGTTCAAAAGGTCAGCTGGAGAACGTCTCGTAAACACGTCGCAAGTGAACCCAGGAAAATCGTTTGCTCTAGCGGGATCAGCTGCGAGACAGAGTCGGCGCAAATGATATTAGATTCGGATTCTTGCCCAGATGAGGCCATGGTGGGCATGCTACTTCTGGAGAATGGATCTTTTTCTTCGATGGCCTAAAACTTCCGATCTAAGATCGAGAAGCCGCAACTGGCGTCGATTCGTTTCCCACACTTCCGTCTTGAGTGCCCGCCGATACACCCGAACGCTTCGAAGTCTCCGTCAAATTCCGCAGCCATTCGAACGTTGACTGCGACCACATGTCTTCACGGCACCGCCAGCCCCAATTTCCACCTGGCCGACCCGGCACATTCATGCGACTTTCTGCTCCGAGGTTGAGCACATCCTGCAATGGAGCAATCGCCAGCGCTGCTTTCGACGACCATGCCAGATCCATCAGTGCAGGCGCCGCATCAGGGTTTCCGCCTGGCGCTCGCTTGAGGTATTTCCATAAGTTCTGGCGCTGATAGTCGGGCAGTTCTTCGTACCACTCTCGAGTTGGCGCGTTGTCATGCGTGCCGGTGTAGACCACGGTGTTGATGACGAAGTTGTGAGGCAAGTACGGATTATCGGGATGACCGTCGAAAGCAAACTGCAAGACACGGGTTCCCGGAAGTTGAAATTGGTCACGCAACGACCGGACATCCGGAGTAATGATTCCGAGATCTTCGGCGATGAACGGCAAGCCGCCCAACTCCCCGGATACAGCTTGGAAAAAGTCCGCACCCGGACCTTGTACCCACTGGCCCGTCTGAGCCGTTGGCGCGCCTGCGGGCACGTGCCAGGCGGCCGCAAATCCGCGGAAGTGGTCCAGCCGAATCGCATCCACGTGAGCAAGCAAAGCACGTACTCTGTCAATCGACCACCGATAGCCGCTCGCTCGAAGTGCATCCCAGTTGTAAACGGGGTTGCCCCACAATTGTCCTTGTGCGCTGAAGTAATCAGGAGGGACTCCGGCGACAAATCGCGGCCGGTGGTGTTCATCGAGAAGAAATAACTCTGGATTCGCCCAGACATCACTGGAATCCGGAGAAACAAAGAAGGGCAAATCACCGATCAATCTCACGCCCTTCGAATGCGCATATGTCTTGAGTTGATCTCCCTGACGGAAGAGTAGGAACTGTGCGAAGCAGACCTGCTCAATTTCATCCGCTAATTCGCGGCGTGAAGTCGCCAAAGCCTCCGGTCGACGCTGAACCACCTCTTCGGGCCAGTCGAGGTAATATGCGCCGTCGTACTTCGCCTTCAACGCTCGGAACAGCGCGTACTCGCTCAGCCAATGTTCGTGCTTATTTCGGAATTCATCAAATTCCACCCGCAGATCCGTGCGGTTTCCAGACTTGAAGTGCTTCCACGCAACTTGGAGAAGGCGGGCTTTGAAAGGAATCACAGCATCGTAGTCAACGAAGTCGGAAGGAAAGTTAGATTCGCAATCCTTCTCGGCCAGCAACCCGTCTGATATCAGGCTCTCAGGACTGATCAGCAGAGCGTTTCCCGCAAATGACGACATCGGCTGATAGGGCGAATTCCCATAACCCGTTGGTCCGAGCGGAAGGAATTGCCACCAACGCTGGCCAGCGTCATGGAGACGATCGACCCACGAATACGCCGACGATCCGAGATCGCCGATGCCGAAAGGCGACGGAAGAGACGTGACATGCAAAAGCAAGCCGGAAGCGCGGTACTCGAGTGGAAACGGTGGAACGTTCACAGGTCCGCCATTGCCATTCATTGAACAACTCCAGCACCAAGCGCGTTGTTCACAATCTCCCCGGCTTCACTCAAAATTGCCTTAAGGTGTGCTTCGCTCTCAAAACTCTCCGCATAAATCTTGTAGATGTTTTCCGTGCCAGACGGCCGTGCCGCAAACCAGCCGCTCTTCGCTATAACTTTCAGCCCGCCAATCGGAGCTTGATTGCCCGGCGCCTTAGTCAGCTTGGCAGCGATGGGTTCGCCCGCCAGATCTGATTCCTTCACAGCATCGGGCGTCAGTTTCTGCAATTTCGCTTTCTGTTCCGGAGTGGCCGGTGCATCAATGCGTGTGTAATAAGGCTTGCCGAATTCTGCCGTCAGTTCACGGTAATGTTCGCCAGGGTCCTTCCCTGTCGATGCAGTGATCTCGGCCGCGAGCAGCACCATAATCAGCCCATCTTTGTCCGTTGCCCACGCGGTCCCATCTTGGCGAAGGAAAGTTGCTCCCGCGCTTTCTTCTCCGCCGAAACAGAACGAGCCATCGACAAGTCCCGGGACAAACCATTTGAAGCCGACGGGCACCTCGGACAAACGGCGCCCGAGCTTATTAACGACTCGGTCAATCATGCTGCTGCTGACTAGCGTCTTTCCAACTATGACATCATGGCGCCACTGCGGCCGATGCGTGAGCAAGTATCGGATCGCTACCGCTAAATAATGATTGGGATTCATCAATCCCGCAGTTGGACTGACAATGCCGTGCCGGTCCGCGTCAGTATCGTTGCCAAAGGCCAGCTGGAACTGATCTTTCAATCCAACCAGTCTGGCCATGGCGTAAGGACTGGAACAATCCATACGGATTTTGCCGTCGTGATCTACCGTCATGAATGAAAAGGTCGGATCGATCTTTCTATTCACGACTTCCACTTCCAGTCCATAAATCGAATTGATCGGATCCCAATATGGCAGCGAAGCGCCGCCCAGAGGATCCACTCCCAGTTTCAGGCGAGCACCGCGGATCGCATTCATATCCACTACGTTCTTGAGGTCGCGAACGAATGGCATAACGAAATCTTCCTGATGCGTGCTGCTAGCCCGAATAGCCTTTTCGAACGGAACGCGCTTCACATCTTTGTTTCCCGATCGCAATAGATCATTGGCGCGATTTTGCACCCAGCCGGTTACGTCCGTGTCGGCAGGGCCGCCATTGGGCGGGTTGTACTTGAACCCTCCGTCTTCGGGGGGATTGTGCGACGGCGTAATTACGATGCCGTCGGCGAAGTGTTCCTTCCGTCTGCGGTTGTAGACGAGAATTGCGTGGGAGATGACGGGCGTCGGGGTTACTCCATCATTTTCCTGAATGATGGTTTCAACCCCATTGGCCACCAGCACTTCGAGGGCAGTGCGCTGTGCGGGCTCTGAAACCGCGTGGGTGTCTTTCCCCATATATAAAGGACCGTCAATTCCCTGCCCTTTGCGGTATTCGCAGATGGCCTGCGTAATTGCCAGAATGTGCGCCTCGTTAAACGTGCCGCGAAACGCTGAGCCGCGATGTCCGCTGGTGCCGAAAGCGACTAGTTGATTGGGATCGTTCACATCGGGCTTGCGCTCGTAATAATCCCGTTGCAAGCGCGCTGGGTCGATCAGCAGTTCCTTCGGCGCGGGTTTCCCTGCGAGAGGGGAAATCGCAGGGCCTTCTGCGACGGATTGTTTTTCTAAAGTATGGGGCATGGTTCCGCCTTCCAGATTTCGGTTGCATATTCGTGAATGGTGCGGTCGCTCGAGAACTTTCCTGAGCTGGCGATGTTCAGGATGGCTTTTCGCGCCCACTCGGCGCGATTGGCATAAAGATCCCCGAGTCGATCCTGCGCCTGAACATAAGAGGTAAGGTCTGCCAGGTGCATGTAATGATCGCCGTTGGTGAGCAAAGTATCGCGAATTGGATCGAAGGCCCCGGGCTCGTTAAGGCTGAAGTAATCAGAAAAGATAAGGTCCAGCGCGGCTCGCGTCTCGGGTTCGTGTTCATAGTGCCAATGCGGGTCGTACCAGGTCTGGCTGTTTTGAACTTGTTCCACTGTAAGGCCGAACAGAAACAGGTTCTCTTTTCCGGCTTCCTCGGCCATTTCGATGGTAGCGCCGTCAAGAGTGCCCACGGTCAGAGCTCCATTCATCATGAATTTCATGTTGCTGGTGCCGCTCGCTTCGTATCCGGCCGTCGAAATCTGGTTGGAGACGTCGCTCGCAGGAATCAGACGTTCCGCCAGGGATACATTGTATTCCGGTAGGAAGACCACCTTCATCCGGCCGCGCACAATTGGGTCTCCATCGATCGTGCCTGCCAGATTGTTGATGAACTTGATGATGAGTTTGGCCAGCCGATAAGCAGGCGCAGCTTTCCCGGCAAAGAAGAATGTGCGCGGCGCCATAACGAGATTAGGATTTTCCCGCAAGCGGTTGTAACAAACGATGATTCGCAGCGCGTTCAGCAGTTGCCGCTTGTATTCATGGATGCGCTTGATCTGGCAATCGAAAATTGTGTCAGGATCAACGATTTGTCCGGATGTCTTCTTGAGCCAATCAGTGAATCTTACTTTGGCCTCGCGCTTTGATGTCTGGAAGGCCTCCTGAAAACTCGGATCATTGGCCAGCGCTTTTAGCTGCCTGAGCTGACTCAGGTCGGTGATCCACTCGTCACCGATCCCTGCGGTGATTGCCCCCGAGAGGCCGGGATTGGCTTCCAGCAGCCAGCGCCGTGGTGTGACCCCGTTAGTCTTATTGTTGAACCGCTCGGGAAACATTTCGGCCAGATCTTTAACGGTTGTCGTGCGTAACAATTTCGAGTGAATGGCGGCAACCCCATTCGTGCTATGCGAACCAACGATGGCGAGGTTTGCCATTCGAATCTTGCGTGACGGCTTTTCTTCCACCATGCTGATGCGTTCAATCCGGCCCTCATCTCCAGAAAATCGAACGCGGACCTCGCCGAGCAGCCGGCGATTGATTTCATAGATAATCTCTAGCTGGCGCGGTAGAAGGAGTTCAAACCACGCCACCGGCCATTTCTCGAGGGCCTCGGGCAGCAACGTATGGTTCGTGTAGGCCAGGGTTTTCCTCGTCAGGTCCCACGCCTTGTCCCATTCAAGGTGCGCATCATCGAGCAGGATGCGCATCAATTCAGCGACTGCCATGGCAGGATGTGTGTCATTCAGCTGGATGGCTGCCTTCTCCGGCAACTTGTCCCAATCAGTGTTGTGCCGCAGAAAACGACGTATCAGATCGGCCAGGGAACACGCGACCAGAAAATATTCCTGCATGAAACGCAACTCTTGTCCCGCCATCGTAGAGTCATCTGGATACAGCACCCGGGTCAGCGATTCCGCTTCAAGGGTTCCAGCCAGCGCACCGATGAAATCTCCCGTGCCGAATTCTTGGAAATCGAAGTAGTCGGGGGCAGCGGCGGCCCAGAGACGGAGTGTGTTGATGGTCTTTCCTCCGTATCCAACCACTGGGCGGTCAAACGGAATTCCGGACAGGCTGGAGGGCCGATTCGGAATCACCTCAACCTTTCCGTCCAACAGCTTGAAGCTGCAGTTGAGCTTTATTTCCACTTTCTCGTGCTGGCGGCAGATTTCCCATGGGTCACCGTCGCGCAACCAGTTGTCCGCACTCTCCTGCTGCCATCCATTCACAAATGATTGCCGAAACATGCCGTACTCGTATCGCAAACCGTAACCCGTCGCCGGAAGCTGCATGGTGGCCATCGAATCCAGAAAGCACGCCGCGAGCCGTCCCAGGCCGCCATTGCCCAGGCCTGCATCCGGCTCCTGCTCGATCAGCTCAAGCCAGTCGATTCCTTTTTCTTTGACGGCATGCTGGACTATGGGATCTAGCAATAGGTTCGTGACATTGTTAGCCAGCGAACGCCCAAGCAGAAACTCCATCGACAAGTAGTAAATCCGTTTCGCATTTTGTTGCTCATACGCGGTCTTGGTTTGCACCCAGCGCTGCGCCAAAACGTCGCGCACAGAGGACGCGAACGCTTCGAAGCGTTCTCGTGCGCTGGCTACTTTTGGGTCGATCGCACGATCGAAAACCAGGTGCCTTTCATAAAGGGCCCCTTCAGTTCCGGCGAATCGAATCAAGTTGCTGCCGTACTGGTGGAGAAGCTCGGGAAGATTTTCTGTCTTCGTCGCCATGGGGACGATTTTCGCGGGTTTTGGTTGCGCTACGGTTTTTGTGCTCATTCGGTGACCTCGCAATCCTGTTTATTTGATATTGATTACTGACGGTAGCGAAAGGTTCCGCCGTTACCGCTCACGCTCCCACGTGGCGATCGTCATCCCACAGCCGAACCGCTGGTCGGGACAAATTGTGTTCATAGCTAAGCGCACTGAGACTGGCGGGCCTTAGCAGAAAAAATCTGCCGCCAGCGGGTCCCACACCCAGCCAGCACGCCGCCAGCACGCGGATAAAGTGTCCGCTGGAAAAGATCAACACGTCCCCTGTGACGTTGCGGATCCGTTGGACCATACGGTACGCCCGCTCACCGATTTGCTGTGGCGATTCGCCTCCCGGACAACCGTCACGAAACAGGTCCCAGTCCGGACGCTTTTGCGATACCTGGGCCGACGTCAGTCCTTCATATTGTCCATAGTTCCACTCCACCAAGTCCGGGTCAGATTCGGCGTCTCCAAATCCGGCTAGTTCGCAGGTTCGAGCAGCACGCTGCAGCGGACTGGTAATAACCTTGGCGAAGGTCAACCCCTTCAGCCGCTCTCCAAGGCGCACGGCGTTGCGCTCGCCATCTGGGGTCAATGGCAGATCGGTGAGGCCGGTGTGCTGGCCGGAATGTGTCCAAGCTGTATTGCCATGCCTCGCTAAATAGACGACGGGCAGCTTGCCACTCATGCTGCGTCTCTCGTTTTGGCTTTCGAGCTGCCGATCAAGTGTGGCTTTACGGTCAACTTCAGGTCTAAGGGCCGGATCAAGAATAGTCATATTTCTCCAACATTTCGCCAGACGTGAAAAGTACTTCGTTCATTATTCAGTCACAATAATTATGCAATCATTTCGATTGGCTAATAGTTGTGGCCGGCTTCCGGCTGATGATCGGCACTTCGTGTGATCGGCCCAAAATATCGTTGTAGGTGATGGTCTTCTTTCCGACGCACACCAGGAGTTGTCGGCCAGCAGCATACTTCACTGTGCCTGTGCCCAATGTATCGGTGTACAGAACCACGTAAATGGTGCCGGAAACTTTGACGGAGACGTCGTAGTTGGCGGCCACGGGCGACGAGCTATCACCAGCAGATGGATGCGGCTTAACGTCGAGGATTGTGGCCACTTCATACTTCGCCGCCGGCTCGCAAAAAGCCGGCAACGCGACGGCGCAAATGATGATCAAGAGCAACGATTTCAGCATAAGGTTTCCTGTCGAAGGCTTTGCGCCGAGGTCGTACACCGCCATCGCATCCACAGGGCCAAAGTCGAAAAGTTTGCAGATCCGTTGAGCAGATTGGTTTTACATGCAGTTAAGGTTCACGGACCCACGGCCACGACGGAATTATTCTGTGGATGACCGGTGATATCCCGTCACATGCCAAATGCTTGTCGGCGGTACCGACAGTGAAGTTGCAATTCTCGCGAAATAGCGTGTTTTTTACCGTAGCTTGCGGCCTGGAAATTGGTCTTCGGTTTGCAATTGACGGCCACAGGTCGCGCAGTAGTCGCGACGGTAAACTTGAGAAAGCTATTGGAGATCAACCATGCCGAGTTTTGAGACGCTTCCCGCATCATTTCGTCGATCATCAACCTGATTTGCCCGCAGTGCGGTGGCAGCATGATGGAATTCCAATGCAACGGTAAGTGCCGAAGAAACTGGTTCTCTGAATGGGAGCGGGGAAACTTCGCGACCGCCATTTTTGGAGCGGGTCGTCGTACGGCCAAACGACAAGCTAGGAATTAGCGATCGCGAGTTGGGATACCTGGGGCACGGCCGTTGTTTCCGATTTTCTAGACAAAACGATATGACTGCAGTTTTGGACTTAACGGAACTGAATCGCCGCTTCGGAATTCCCGACATCGCACGAGTGTGTGGGGGCGACGGCGGCCTTGCGCGAGTCGACATTACCGGTCCGCTTGCGCACGGCGAAGTGTACGTGCACGGCGCGCACGTGACCTCCTGGCTCCCTGCTGGCAGCGAAGAAGTGCTCTTTCTCAGCTCGAAATCGCGATGGGAGGAGGGCCAGGCGATTCGCGGCGGAATCCCGATCTGCTTTCCCTGGTTTCGCGGCAAGGTAGACGATCCCCACGCTCCAGCACATGGATTCGTGCGCACAAGATCGTGGCAACTCTATTCGATCGTCGAGAATAACGCCGGAGTTGCGGTAACCATGTTTATTGAGAGCGATGAGCAAACTCGGCGCTGGTGGCCAGCGGAATTTCGTCTTGTGCACCGGGTCACCTTTGGTTCCGAACTCAAGCTGGAGCTCGTTTGTATTAATACCGGCAAAACACAGCTTCATTTCGAGGAAGCGCTGCACACCTACCATGGAGTCGCGGATGTGGGAACAGTGCGCTTAGAGGGGCTGGATGGGACGCGCTTTCTCGACAATACCGACTCCAACAAGGAGAAGACGCAGCTCGGTAATGTGACCATCGCCTCGCAAACCGACAATGCATTCATAAATACCCAGAACGCTGTCGATTTGCTCGATCCGAAATTGCGTCGTCGAATCCGGCTGCAGAAGACGACGTCAAACACTACAGTAGTCTGGAATCCGTGGCAAGAAGGGGCTAGGGGGCTGCGAGACCTGGGTGTGGGCGAATGGAAGCAGTTTCTCTGCGTCGAAGCGAGCAACATCATGGGCGCCGCGGTCACGCTGGCGCCAGGGCAGGAACACACAATGTCTGCGGTGGTGAGCGTGGCAAGGCTTTAACGAGAGGCAGCACAGGGCTATTTTCACGTTCCATGCGCAAGAACCAAACGGTTTAACTCACCTGAACCGAGTGCAATACCAGGTCCAGTCGTGCGGAAAATACCTTCTCGAGAACACTCCAGGCTTTGCGCTCTGCTATGTGGCCGACCCCACATCAAGCAATGTGAAAGAGGTTCCGGCTCTGTCACGTGCCAACTGCTTGTCACCGCCCCCTCTGGCAAACACGCCCGCCGAACTTCCTGGTGTCAGGCCTGAGTACCTAAACAGCTCTTATGGAAAGAGATGGGCACATAGGGGTTATTCGCCTTTGTATGGAAGCTTGCATGCCATGAGCGAACCTGAGGGAATTGGCTTGACGCGAGAGTTAGTCACCGAAGGCGACAGCCTTGACATCACCGTGGATGATGCCGAAGAACGCGCATTCGTGCGCTTACATGGCCGCCTGGGCATCGATTCGTCGCCAGATCTCCGTGATCGGCTTTTGGCCATGCTGGAAGGGCAACCACCGAAAACCATCATCGTGGATCTGGCGGAGGTCTCCTATATTGACGCCTCCGGCATCGCAACCCTGCTTGAAGCGCTCAAGGTCGCGCGCAAACGTCAGGTGACGTTCTGCTTGAAGGGATTGCACGGTCGCATAGTTCGTTTGTTCGAGGCTACGGGCCTACTAGCGCTGTTTGAAACCGCTGGCTGTAAAGAGGCTTCGCCAGAGTTGAGGTGAATTGGTGGCAAGTGTTCTGGAAGACGTCGGCAGAAGCACCATCAATCATCTCGACTACGTCGGGAGTGTCAATATTCAGTGGTGGTCCACGTTTCGCGCCATGGGCAGTGCCTTGCCCTTTGTCGGGAACCGTTATCGCTGGCAAGCGACGGTGCAGCAGATGTTGCAGATTGGAGTGGACGCACTGCCTATGGTATCCCTGATGGCTATTTGCACCGGATTTATTCTCGCCATGCAAGGGGCCTCAGAACTGCGCCGTTTCGGGGCCATACAGTACGTCGTTGATCTGGTTGCGGTCGGCTTTACTCGTGAACTCGGCCCGCTCCTCACGGCCATCGCCGTCAGTGGCCGCTCGGGCTCGGCGTTTGCGGCTGAAATCGGCACCATGAAGGTGACGGAGGAGCTCGATTCACTAAGGGTCATGGCGCTGGAACCGATAGAGTTCGTCCTGGCGCCAAAGTACCTTGCCGCTCTGATCACTGTTCCTTGTCTCAGTGTTCTGTCGAACTTTTGTGGCATTTTAGCTGGCGGACTATTCATGTTCTTCAGCACACACCTTTCTCCAGCGGTATATCTGCGCGGCGTGTTCGAATCTATCCAATTGCGAGACGTAATAACGGGACTCATCAAGAGCGTGGCCTTCGCCACCATCATTGCCCAGGTGAGCTGTCTCGAAGGATTTCGCGTCCGCGGGGGACCGGATTCAGTAGGCCGTTCTACGACCAGCGCCGTGGTCAAATCGACTTTTCTAGTGATCGTTGCCGACTCCATCTTTACCGCAATTTTCTACTTCACGGTGAAACACTGATGCCAATCATTTCGATTCGCGACTTGGTGGTTGAATACGATGGGCATCGTGTGCTCGACAAGCTCAGTCTCGACATCGAGCACGGAGAGACGATGGTCTTGCTGGGCGGCAGCGGTTCGGGCAAGAGTACGCTTTTGCGACAGATCCTTGGGCTCGAGAGCCCGAAGTCAGGCAGTGTGTTTGTAAAGGGTATCGACATCGCCCGCTGCTCGGCGGCCGAACTTAAAAAAGTCCGTCGGTCCATTGGAGTGGCTTTTCAAAGCGCCGCCTTGTTCAATTCGCTTTCGGTCGAGGACAACGTTGCTCTGACCCTCCGAGAACACACCCGGCTCGCGCCATCGATTATCGAACTGATGGTCTGGATGAAGTTGGCGGTGGTTGGCCTGGCAGACTTCGGGAAGTTACGTCCCCAGGAACTGTCAGGCGGGATGAAGAAGCGTGCCGCGGTCGCGCGTGCGCTGGCGCTCAGTCCCGAGATTCTTGTCTTGGATGAGCCATCTGCGGGACTGGACCCGATCGTGGCCGCCGAGCTCGATGAACTGATCGTGCTGCTTAAAGACGTCTTTCAGGCGACGGTGATTGTTGTCACTCACGAGCTGCCCAGTGCGTTCCGCATCGCCGACCGGATTGCGATGCTCTACAAGGGCAAGTTCCGCTCGGTTGGTTCCAAAGACGAAATCAGAGCGAGTCAGGATCCGCGAGTGCGGCAGTTCCTGGATCGCGTTCCCGACAATATCGCACAAACGCCCGCAGTGTCCGCTTACCTCGAAAAATACCTGCAGGCTCAGGAGGCATGAGTGTGACAACCGAGGCAAAAGTCGGCGCTTTCGTACTAGGATGTTTTGCGATCCTGGCCTTCTCTGTTATCTACCTCATTAACTTGCAGATGACCGGGGGGACGGTTCCGTACAAGACTCACCTTCGTTATGCCGGTGGACTTGAGCCGGGAGCTTCGGTCCTCTTTGGTGGGATCACCGTCGGCAAGGTGAAGGCCGTTCACCCCGCGACGACTGATCCAACGAAAATCGAGATCCTGCTCGATGTGAAAGAGGGCACGCCTCTCAACGAGAAGTCCATCGCCAAACTCGGTTTAGTCAGCGTTATGAGCGGCGCTGCGTTATCGATAACGACCGGCAGCAACGAAGCCGAGCGCCTCCCGCCGGGGTCGTTGATTCCCTCGCAGGAAGCCGCCAGCCTGGATGAGATTGCCGGCAAAATGGCCGGAGTCGCGGACAACGCAAACAGTTTGATTACCCAGGCCCGTGGAGAATTGGAAGGTATAACTAGCGACGCGCACAGTCTCCTTGCCAATCTGAACACCGTGACCGGCAAGCCGAATCAGCAGAAAATTCAAGCCGTTTTGGACAATGTCAACGGAATGCTGGCGACTGAAGGGCCGAAAATTGATCGTCTCACCGATCAACTGAACACGCTAAGCCAGCACGCGGATGCAACCATTCAAAACGTGAACGGCACGGTCACAGATACGCGAGAACCGCTTCGCAAAGATCTGGCCGAATTGCAGACCACGTTGCAGCAAGCCAAGGCATTGCTGGGCGACATGCAGGTAATGGTCCGTGCGAATGACTACAAGATTGACGACACTATGGAAAACTTGCGCACGGCAACGGACAACCTGGATCAGCTGACCGATTCGCTCAAGCAGCGTCCGTGGAGCCTGATTCGGATCAAGCAGCCGAAGGATAGAGAAGTTCCGCATCAATGAGGACCACATGAAGAAGTATCTAATCACAGTTTGTTTTGCGCTGGCAGCGCTGGGCACGTTGATGGGCTGCGGGGGCGCGATGAAATACCCGAACTACTACACTCTCCACGTACCGCCGCCGCCGGATCCGCCAGCGCCGGAGGGCGTCCGTGCATGCTTGGCCGTACGCGAATTCCGATCGCCCTCTTACCTGCGGCAAGGGGCTATCGTGTACAAAACCTCTCCGGAACAAATCGGTTTTTACAATTATCACCGTTGGGCGGTTGATCCGCGTGAATTCGCGACAAATGCTGTGGCTGAACGCCTACGCGCGAGCGGAAATTTCGCCCAAGTGAAGTTGTACGATGGACGCTCAGACATCGATTACGTTCTCAGCGGAAGGCTCGAGAAGCTTGAGGAAGTTGATTACGGCGGCGCCGTCACGGTTGAGGTCGCCATTACTGCCCAGATGACGAGCATTGCAACCGGTGCGACAGTCTGGACGAACGAGGTGTCCGAAACCGGAGCAGTTGAAAAGCGTGACGTGCCCGCCGTTGTAGCTGAGATGAATGCCACAATGGGCCGTGCGATTGAGAAGCTGCTCACGCCCGCACCTGCGGCAGGTGGCATACGGAAAAACTAGGATGTACGCAACATCACCTCTTTAGATCATTGAGATTTACACAATAGGAGAATCACATGACTTTGCTGGAATCACTCAAACAGTACACTACGGTCGTCGCCGACACTGGAGATATTGAAGCGATCCACAAGCACCGGCCGCAGGACGCAACCACGAATCCTTCTCTCCTTTACCATGCTGCCCAGATGCCGGCCTACCGGCACTTGGTGGAAGAGGCCGCCGAGCGGGCCTCCGACCTGGGCGGTAGCCACGAACAGATGGCGGGAGAGTTCATCGACCAGATGTTCGTTCTTTTCGGAAGCGAAATTCTCAAGGTAGTTCCCGGCCGCGTCTCAACTGAGGTCGCGGCAAGCCTCAGTTTCGATACTCCTGGAACCGTTGCCAAAGCGCGCAAGCTCATCTCGCTCTATCAAAAGAAAACTGTGCCCCGCGAGCGGATCTTGATCAAGATCGCCAGCACTTGGGAAGGGATTCAGGCGGCCAACGAGTTGGAGCAGGAAGGAATTCACTGCAACCTCACGCTCCTTTTCAGCTTCGCCCAGGCAGTAGCGTGCGCTGAAGCTGGAGTAACTCTGATCTCGCCCTTCGTCGGCCGGATATACGACTGGTATAAAAAGGAGGGAGGCGGCAAGGAGATCCCACCTGACCAGGACCCCGGGGTCACCTCGGTCACGCGCATTTACAACTACTACAAGAAGTACGGATATAAGACCCAGATCATGGGAGCGAGTTTCCGCAACCTGAATCAGATCGTCCGCCTCGCCGGATCCGATCTGCTGACCATCAGCCCCGAACTGCTCGATCAGTTGGAGCAGACTGAGGGCACGGTGGAGCGCAAGCTAGACCCGGCCACTGCCAAGGCAAGCAAAGATGAGCGCCTGCATCTGAGTGAAAAAGCGTTCCGCTGGATGCACAACGAAGATGCTATGGCCACAGAGAAGCTGGCCGAGGGCATCCGCAAATTCAACAGCGACGCACAGAAACTGGAAGAGTACGCGCTCTCGCAAGTAGCGAAAAAGGCAGTTGCGTAAGAAGTCGGATAATGGTGAGCGCTGGCCGGGCAGTCCTATGGCATATCAATGCGAAGGTCGGGTGCCCCATTCTAAATTTCGCGCTCTTTGCGAAATTTAGAGTGGGGATGTTGCCGATCCAAAACCAGCAACCGGGGCATACAGTCGGAATAGGCGACACGAAAACGCGACAGAGCGGAACGGGGATTCTGTGCGGCTGTAGAACTGCCCCACTCAGACTAAAATCGGGGTCGAATAGGCTATCCTCCTCTCACTCTCACCTAATTTCAGAAAGCCGGGGGTCCAGAATAGGGGATGTAACAGTCCTTCAGATATCAGCAGCAGCTTTGCAATGCTCTTCCGTGGATGGGTGGAAGTGGATTTCGGTTTGGCCTTCCGGCCACTGACCAGCGCAGCGGGTCAAAAAGACTACCTCGGCATCCACAGTTTCTATTTCTCGCTCGGGATTTTCGGTGAGCGGGTCCTCATGACACCAAATATCTAGGACCGCTTCTTTGAATTTGTGACGCCACGCGTATCCGTGATAGCCGCTCTCCCCTGTGGCGTTGAATCCTAGGTGGAAGCGGGTGCGCATCGATTGGCGCGTCACCCCAACGTAGATGGGCTTGGCTTCGACAGATACGATGTAGAGCTTGGGGAGTTTTGTAGTCGCGAGCCCGGAGAATTTTGGTGTTCCTCTACTGCAGGTTACGAGGAATGTTTTCGTATCGAAGGAGAGCTTGTACCGCTCTGGTCCAGCGATTTTCATGTCAAACTTATTATCTCGCAGAACCTCGGAACGCTGTTCAGCTGTCGAACTGCCCTACTCAAGCCAAAACCAGGCTTGAGTGGGCCACGCGTCCGCGAGTGCTAGCGGCGGAACTCAAGCCACTGCGGGTTCGCTCTTCTTCTCAGCCGTGGGCTCGACGGCACGTCTTTCCCCAGCAACAGCATGATTGAAGTTGAAGTCCGTGGGCGCCAGGCCGGTAATGAGCCGCGCCCCACGGCTGAAAGTCACGTCCTGGATTGCCCACTGAATGAAAACCAGCAGCCGACTTTGAAACTCCACGATGTACATCAGGTGTACAAAAGCCCATACCAGCCATGCCGGTAACCCCCAAAGATGCACGCCGAAAACGTCGGCCACCGCGGCCGCCCGTCCAATGACCGCAATATTTCCTTTATCGAAGTAGCTGAACGGGGCTGGCTTTGGTTTACCTTTTACTTTCCTCACGATTGCCTTCGCCGCGTAGGTCCCTCCCTGCATTGCCACCTGCGCCACCCCTGGCAGCGGCTTGCCATGCGAGTCGATCGAGAGAGCCATATCTCCGACGACAAAGATGTCGGGAAAATTGGCGATGGTCAGGTCGGGGCCGACTTTGATCCTTCCGCCACGATCCGTTTCAGCACCGGTGCGCTTCGCCAGCGTTCTGGTGAGTGGAGATACCGTTACACCTCCAGCCCAAATGACCGTCTTTGTAGACAGCGTTTGCGTGGAACCATCGGCCTGATAGCTTATGCCGTCCTGAGTGACCTCCTGCACCATCGCGCCCATCTTGGTTTTCACCCCAAGTTTCGCGAGTGATAGCACGGCTTTATCAGCCAGGTCTTCGGGAAATGCCATCAGTACACGTGGCGATGCGTCCAACAAAATAATCTGCGCATCCTCGGGATGTATGGAGCGAAAATCGTGTCGGAGTGTCTGGCGTGCAATCTCGGCAATGGCTCCGCCCAGTTCAACGCCCGTGGGACCAGCACCCACTATCGTGAACGTAAGCCATGCGCGCCGCTGAGCGAGGTCGGGTATCCGTTCTGCGACCTCAAATGCGTAGAGAATCTTATGCCGAAGGGTGGTCGCTTCTTCCACACTCTTCAGTCCCGGAGCCCATTTCTGCCATTCGTCATGTCCGTAGTAAAAGGTTTGCGAACCGGCGGCCACGATTAAAGAGTCATACTCGCAACTCGCACCGTCGGCGAGCAACACGTGCTTCGCGACTGGGTCAATGTCCTCTACGTCGCCTAGCAACACGCGCGTATTTTTCTGGTGGCTCAAGATGCCGCGTATCGGTGCCGCGACTTCACCAGGCGAAAGCGAACCGGTGGCAACCTGATACAAAAGCGGTTGAAACAAGTGGTAGTTGCGGCGGTCAATCAGGGTTACGTCAACTGGTGCGGATTTCAGAGCCTGCGCCGCCGATAGACCTCCGAAACCCCCGCCTATGATAATGACCTTCGATCGTTCACTCATAATGGTTTTGCACTCCATTTCTCCTGGCCTTCCGATCGACTATTCCTCGTTCGAAGCAGAACCACAACCGATCTCGGCGCCACCGAATAAGTCAACGCTTGCAGAGGTTCGCCGCCCAGCTCTGAGAAATCGTCAGGACTCGCCAACGCAGTATCCACAATTCGCATCCAATCTTGCGCCGTTCCTTCTTGAACCTGGAACTCCAGCTTTTCCCAATACGCGTTTATCATCACGTAGATGTCGTCATCGTCTTGAGAAGCTCCGTGCAAGCAGAACGCCAAAGTATGCGAGTCGTGCGAAAGATCGGCTTTCTCGCCGGTTCCGTACCAGGTAACGTCCTCCCGCCAAAAACGGCTACGGCTTAGCGAAGGATGACGTTTACGAAACGCAATCATGTTCTTGAAGAAACGGAAAACGTCTCGATTCGTCTGCAGCTGGCTCCAGTCCAGCCATCCGGTTTGGTTGTCCTGGTTATAAGGATTGTTATTGCCGAATTGCGTGTTTAGGAATTCGTCGCCGGCCCGGAACATTGGGGTCCCGTTTGAAAGCATGAGCAGGCAGAAAAAATTCTTTACCTGCTTGCGCCGCAGGGCCAGCACCTCATCCGGCACACTTTTATCGCCTGCGTAACCACTGTTCCAGCTGAAGTTGGCGTCGGTGCCATCCTGATTGTTGTTGCCATTCACCCAGTTGTGTTTTTCGTTGTAGGAGACGAGGTCGTACAGCGTAAAGCCGTCGTGAGAAGCGACAAAGTTTACGCTTTGGTAGGCGTGATAGGCATCGAGGCGATCATCGGGAAAAAGATCGTCGCTGCCGTAGAGACGGCGCATGAACTCGGGAACCATTCCCGCATCACCCTTGACGAACCGGCGAACGTCATCGCGAAACCGCCCGTTCCACTGCAGCCAGGTTATGCCGGGGAATCCGCGGCCAAGTTGGTAAGCGCCGGTGTCCCATGGCTCTGCAATCAACCGTAACTTGCCTAACTCCGGATCGGCTGCAATTTCAGCAAAAATCGGGGCATGTCCCCAATTGAGAGATCCATCCTCATTGCGGCTAAAGACTGAAGCGAGATCGAAACGGAACCCATCGATGTGCATCTCGCGTTTCCAATAGCGCAGGCTGTCCATCACCATCTTGCGGACGTGCCCCCTACCGAAGTTCAACGTGTTGCCGGTACCCGAGTAATTTGCATAGGGATGGGTTGGGTCCGACGACATCATGTAGTAGCTGGCGCTGTCGAAGCCCTTATAGCTGTAAATTGGACCGCGGTGATCTCCCTCGCAGGTGTGGTTGTACACCACATCCAATACGACCCCGATGCCTGCCTGATGAAACGTTTTCACCATGTTCTTGAATTCAATATGCTGTTCGTCGGGCCCCGCACTCGAATATTGAGAATGTGGCGCAAAAAAGTTCAACGGCATATAGCCCCAGTAGTCCCCCTCCTGAGGATCCTGCTGAAAGACCGGCATCAACTCGACAACCGTAACCCCAAGCTCTTTTAGATATGGAATTTTTTCGATCAGCCCGGCATAGGTCCCGGCACGCGATGGATGTACCCCGGAGTTGAGATTTTTCGTGAAGCCTTTCACGTGAAGCTCATAGATAATCGCGTCCGACTCGTGATGCAGAGAGGAGATTCCCTCCCAATCAAACATCGGGTGTGGCGTCGGCAGCACGCCCAGCGGGGCTTTCCCCGCATTTGATCCTTCTCTCATGGCCAGCTTGCGATCAAACTCAGGTGGGAAAACTACGCATCTCGCATAGGGATCAAGCAGAACCTTCTGCGGATCAAAGCTATGAATGGAAGAAACCGCCTCACCCGAAACCGAGTATCCGTAATAACGAGCCTCGCCGATTTCGCTGACCGGGATGCGGCAATGCCATATCCGCCCTGACTTGTTGCGGAGAAAATCGAAGCGGCACGCCATCAGTGGATTGATCAGGTCGGTCGCGGCGTAGAGCAAAAGCGTGACACTTTCCGCATGCTCGGCATGCACGGCAAAGTTGAACGCCTGTTCGGCTTCAATCCATGTCGCGCCTAGCGGCAGTGGACTGCCTTCGACCTGCTCCCAAGTCGGGCGCGTCACCGGTGACATAGTCGGCGTAGTAGGGACTGGGGGTGCTTGAATCGAAGAGTTCACTTGGTCTCTTTCATTCTCGTTGCGATCAACTTGCCCTTAAGGCGAAAACTAACAGCTTTAGTACCTGCAAAGTTCTGGAATGACTGCTGTTATCCACAAACAATTGCACGACTAAAATCGATGTCGCCAGAGCCAGCGAAACCCGCTGCGCTGACGCAGAACAATCCAATGACGGTCTTCTGCACTTTGCGTTCCAACTAACATTCGGTAGCCATCGATCTTAGTTATGCAACATTTATTCTCCGGAATAGCAGTGGCTGCGCACTGTGGTCCGTGAGAGATGACGGGCATTCGTCACATGCCAATCTTCGCCGAAGGATCGACTGATTACCACAGATTTTAGGTCCTTCAAATTCAGAGAGTTGGCTCTGCGCATAAATGGCCGTGGAAGTGCCCAAGCTTTTGAGCGGAAGCGTGATGCGCTCTCTTAAGCGATCTGCAAAGTAAGCGTAATACGGCGCCGAGGAGCGCCTGAACACGATGGCAACTTCTCCAGTACCGGCAACCACTTCCGCGCCTTCACCGGAAACCGCGCCCAACGTGGTTGAGCACTTTCCTTCACGCCTCAAACGAGCCTGGTCGAAGTATGGAGCGCCATTGATCGTGGGCCTTTTAGCAGTAGCCGTGGTTTTGACGATTACTCGCGACTGGAATGGGTGGGAAGGTGGCCGAGTCGAGCAAGTGACGAATGACGCCTATGTTCGCGGCGATCTCACCCCGCTCAGCACAAAAGTTCCAGGCCTGGTTCGCGAGGTGAAAGTCAACGATTATCAACAGGTCCACAAAGGCGATCTACTGGTCCAACTCGATGACGACGACTACAAAGCACAGGTGGCACAAGCTCTGGCCGGCATTGAGGCTGCAAAAGCCGCGATTGAAAACAATCGCCGGCAACGCCAACTTCAGGATGCAAAGATTGAACGGGCTCTTGCTGGAATCGACCAGGCCAAAGCTGAGATCACTGCCGCACAAGCTGGAAAAGAGGCCGTGCAGGCGGACGTAACCCGTACGCGTGCGGAGCGTGCGCGACAGGAAGCGCTCCTCAAGAGCAATTCCACCACCCAGCAGACAGTCGAAAAAGCAGTTGCCGATGAAGAACGCTTCTCGGCGCAGTATTCCAGCCGCGACGCCGATCTGGCTCAAACTCACACCCTGCTGCGCAGCAATGAGTCGGCGGCAGAAGCTGAGCGGCGAGGGAAAGCCGTACTTGAGTCCCAAGACATGCAGCTCGTTGCTGACCTTCATGCCAAGGAAGCCGCGCTCGAGGTCGCGCAAGTAAACCTGGATTACACACGAATTCTCGCGCCAGCCGACGGCACCGTCGGCGAACGGCAAGTCCGGACTGGACAACTGGTCGCTCCCGGAACCCAGGTAATGGCATTCGTGGAAAACATCAGGTGGGTCGCAGCAAATTTCCGCGAGACGCAGTTGACCAATATTAAAATCGGCGACCCAGCCGAGATTCGCATTGACGTTTACCCAGACCGGGTCATTAAGGGACGAGTGCTCGAAATCGCACCCGCAAGCGGCTCACAATTCGCCTTGCTTCCGCCTGACAACGCCACGGGCAATTTCACCAAGGTCGTGCAGCGTGTACCAGTCAAGATCGCGCTCGATGACTCGTCACTCACATCGCAGTTGCGGCCCGGACTTTCCGCGGTGGTAACTGTCCGTACACGGCACTGATGGAATAAATGATGGCCTCCTCTACCATTGCGGTACCCAGCAATGCCCCGATCCGAGTCGCGCAATCCGCTGCTGCGGCCATGCCGGCTGAACTCTCGAAGAGTCCGCTGCTTGGGATTCTGGGTGTGATCATCGGCGCCGGCGTAGTCACACTTACCGGACGCATGATTTCGCTCGGTCTCGCCGATCTCAGGGGAGCCCTGGGATTTGGTATCGATGACGGCTCGTGGATCAGCAGCGCCTACAACATTGCCCTAATGTTCATCGGACCGTTTACCGTATATGTCGGGGCTTTATTGGGACCGCGGCGAATTCTGTTCTTTGCCGCGACTTCGTTCACGTTGATCTGCTTTCTAGCTCCGTTAATCCATAGTTACAGCCTGATGATCGTTGCCATGGTTTTGGCTGGACTTACCTCAGGCACGTTCTATCCCCTGACGCTGACCTTTGCGCTGCGCAACATCCCACTTCGATTTCTTCCGTACACCATCGCGCTGTATGCGACCTCTGTGGACGGAGCCGTCAACATTGCGCCATCGCTATACGGTTGGTACCGGGAGCACCTTTCATGGCACTGGATGTTTTGGAACTCCGCAGTAATTACAGCGTTCATGATGCTGTGCGTCTACTTCGGAATTCCCAAAGCAGCGGCGGCAAAGAAATCAGGCCCGGCTCCAAGCTTTGCCGGTTTTCTGTACTGGAGTGCGGGACTGGCGATGCTTTACGCGGCCATCGATCAGGGCGAGCGGCTTGACTGGTGGCGTTCCGGCCTCTTCAATGCATTGTTCTTCGGAGGCGCGTTCCTGGTTGTCTGCGCCATCGTGAGCCGTCTGCGGATGCCCAATCCTCTGATCGCGGTGCCCTACATTCGGCAGTGGAACACGATCCTGCTGGGTATCGGACTGTTTTGGTTTCGATTCTGCCTGGTGTCGACCATCATCTTGATTCCGCAGTCGTTGGCAGTTCAGGGATTCGTTGCCGATCAGATCGGCCCTGCGATTATTTGGAGCGCTCTCCCGCTGATCTTCATCGCGTTAATTGCCGGACTCCTGCTGGCTACTAGAGTGGACGCCCGTTTCCTATTGGCCTCAGGCTTTGTGTGCATGGCGCTTGCTTGTTATCTGAATGCGGATCTTACCAGCGTCTGGTCGGCCTCGAACTATTACCGTACCGAACTACTCATGGGAGTTGGGCAGGCATTCGCGTTTATTGGCCTGGTCGGAGCCATCATTCTGCAGGGAATCTTTTCAGGAGGGTTATCGAAGCCGCAGTGGATTTTGACCTTCTCCGCCTTCTTTCACATTATACGGCTATTTGGAGGAGAACTAGGTGCCGTTTACATGGGGCACTTCATCGCGCAACGGGAGAAGTTGCACTCGAATCTCCTCGGCCTGCACGTACAGAGCGGAAACTGGATTACGGATACTAACATCCACCAGCTGGCCGCGGGATTGTTCTCGAAATCATCCGGAGTTGCGGCAGCCACGGGGCGTGCAGTTGGCGTCATCAGCGGCCGGCTTCGTCTTCAGGCTTACACACTGAGCATTAACGATGGGTTTTATCTCGTGGCTTGGGCGTGCGTGGTGATGCTGATATTGGTAGTCCTGCTGCGTAAGTCTCCGCTGAATTATGGCGACCTCACCGCAATTCAGGAACAACTGCACCCGCATCAGGAGGCGAAATCATGACCGCTCGTCAAAATCCGCGAACTCGCTTGTTTCGTCAGTGGGCGACGGGCTTCGTCTCTCTTTTCAGCCTGCTGACCTTTGCCTTCGCGCAGCAGCCGGGATCGAACGTCCCACGTCGTCTCAATCTTCACGAAGCCGTCGAACTGGCGCTGAAGCACAATCACTCTGTGCGTATCGCGTCTCTTCACGTCGAAGAAGAGCAGCACGCCAAAGAAGTTGCCCGAAGCGCCTACTTGCCGACAATTAGAAATGATAGTGCGTTTGCGCACGCCACCGATACAGAGTTCATCGGCTTTCCCGCAGGCAGCCTGGGCACCGTAGCAAATACCGCTATTCCGTCGCGACAGTTGATTATCAGCCAGGGCGATAAGAACTTCATCGTGAGTGGCACGGGGCTGACCCAACCGCTCAGCGAACTGTTCAAAATCAAAGCAAAAAATGACGTAGCGCGCGCGGAGCTGAACGCGAGCCGTGAAAAGGCCCGCGGAGTTGAGAACGACGTGGCTCTGAACGTCCGCCAGCTTTATTACAGCATCCTGGTAGTGCAGTCCCAGCACCAGGCCATCGAAGCAAAGATTCGCGCCGTCGACGATTTGCAAAGTGAACGCGTCCAGCAGGTCAAGTATGGGAGCACGCTCGAATTAGATCTAATCGACAGTAAAGTACAGCTGCTGCAGGCAAAGCAGGAGCTGCTGACGACGGAACTGCAACTCTCGGACCTGCGATTGAAGTTCAACGATATTGTGGGGTTGTCGCTCAAGACTGATATCGCTCTCGATCCTTCTGTTCCGGAGTCCTCCGAAAGCTGCGAGCGCGAGCGATGCATAAAGCTCGCATTGGACTCCCACCCGGAAATCACCGAAGCACGGGCTGAAGTGGAGAAAGCCTCGGCCGGCGTGCGCTCGGCCAAACGCGAATACATCCCCGACATCGAAGCGTTTGCGCGCTACAGCTACCAGGAAAATGTGCCGTTCCTCGCCCGTAACTTCGGGACGTTTGGCGTTCACTTTGGCTATGACTTGTTCGACGGGGGCAAGAAGCGGGCCACACTACGGGAACGTGACGCACAGTTGGCACAAGCCAAAGAAAATTTGGCTCGGATCAGCGACGACGTCGAAGTACGAGTGCAGACTGCCTATAACAGGGTGGAGCGCACGCAGCAAATGATCGCGGTTTCCCGGGAACTATTTGCCACCCGCCAAGAGGCCCGGCGAGTTTCCGCACAGCAGCTACAGCAGGGCACTTATCTGCGCTCGCAGGCCGACGCCGCTGCCGCGCAAGAGTTCGAGGCGCAGACGCTCCTGCTGCAATCTCAACTCGAATATGCTCAAGCCCAGGACGAGCTGACTAACGCGATCGGAGAAACGGCAAAGTGATTGCACTCCACCATCAGTATCGCGCGAGGGTATCGCGCGGCTTAAGGAGACCGAACAGTCAACGCATGCGAGGCGCTTTCAATTCGAATGGGGTTGCGATAGTTGCGGTTGTGGTCCTTCTCCACACACTCGCATCCGCCCAACAAGACGGTGATCTGCAGCAACAGCTCCAGGAACTGAAACAACAATACGAACAGACCACAAAAGACTTGCAGCAGCGAATCGCAGCGCTCGATCAGCAGATTCAAAAACAGAACGAAGCTGCAGCACAACAGAAGGAGTCGGCGAAGCCTTCAGACGAAGCGACAGTCTCAGCTGCCGAACTTGCTGCTGAAAATGCTATCAGGAAGGTCCTGTTCGGAAGCTCAGATAAAGTTGGCGCGCAGTACCAGGGGCAGATCCCGACGGTTCCAACCTATGACCAGTTGCAGGAAGCGGAAACGAAGATTGCAGGCCTACAAGAGCAATTGGGTGCTTTCGAATTTCACGGGTATCTCCGCTCAGGATACGGATTGAATAGCGAAGGTGGACAGCAGGTCGCATTTCAGGCGCCCGGAGCAGAAGCGAAATACCGATTGGGAAACGAAGCGGAAACGTATGGGGAGTTCATCTTCGTTAACAATTGGCTGAACCCAGATCAGCACCCGGACCAGGCTTGGGTGAAGACAGAAGTCATGATCGAAGCTAATACCACCAACTCCACGAACTCTGCTTCCTTTCCTCAGACTGTAGTCAATGGCCAGGTTACTTCTGGGGGAAACGACCAATTTCGATTGCGCGAGGCTTTTGTTCGCGGGGGACACTTTTTAGGCGACACCCAACCGGGTGCGATCTTCTGGGCGGGCGAAAGGTATTACCGGCGCCAGCATATTGAAATCAACGATTTCTACCCGCTCGACCTCAGCGGATACGGCGCAGGCTTCGAGGATGTCCGGCTGGGTATCTCGAAGTTGGCGGTGGCATTTCTGGCCGGGGCGCGGCCTGATATTACGACTCAGAACGGCAACTACGCCAAGAGCAACATTGATGTCCGCTTGTATGACGTGAAAGGTCCATTGGGCCTTTACGGCGCCTGGTTTGATTTCGCAACGAGCAAAGGCGGTACGACCCCAACCGGCACGGTAATTCCAACAAGCAGCGGTGAAGCCTTTGGATTCAAGTTCCAACATCTCGAGTGGCACGGTGGCTACAACGCCTTCAGCATTCAGTACGGAACCGGTGTTGCCAGCAATTTCAGTTCGCCCGGAAGCGGTACGGTCGTAGAGAACCCTACCCCATTTACTAACAGCCAGGCTCAATTTTTGATCACCGAACAAGTCTTGCTACAGCCCAACGATAAGTTCGCAATCATGCCGATCTTCGTTTACCAGCGAACGAAAGATGGCAACCCTCTGCATCCCTGGCAGCAATGGGTCTCATTCGGGGCCCGTCCTGAAATTTTCTTCAATAAGTATCTCTCTCTTGCTTTTGAAGGCGGCTTTGATCATACCCACAGCCAAGTTGCTCCGCTTTACGACGGCTGGCTGCGCAAGTTTACGATAGCGCCACAAATCGGGGCTGGACGGAAGTTCTTTAGCCGACCAGTGCTTCGCGCCTTCTTGACCTATGGAAATTGGTCGGATGGATTGCGCGGATTTGTAGGCGGAATCCCATTCCAGAATCGGACCGATGGGTTTACATACGGTGTACAGGCTGAGACGTGGTGGTAGGAGATTAGCGAAATGGCGACTCCAGAACTAGCAGCTCCGGCGGCAACCGCGACCACGAGTGCTCCACCGCAAAGCTACGCGCGCCCGCTCGCGATCGTGACCACATTGTTTTTCATGTGGGGCTTCCTCACCTGTTTGAACGACATTCTGGTTCCGCATCTGAGGTCGATCTTCAATCTCAGCTATGCGCGGGTCATGCTGATTCAGTTTGCATTTTTTTCTGCCTACTTTTTGTTTTCTATTCCGTGGTCGAAGATCGTGAACTCAATCGGTTATCAGAAAGCCATGGTGGCGGGATTGCTCTGTATGGCCGTGGGCGCATTTCTGTTTGTGCCGGCTGCTTCTTTCGCTTCGTTCCCGCTTTTTCTGGCAGCGTTGATTGTACTTGCGGCAGGAATCACCGGCTTGCAGGTGGCAGCCAACCCTTACGTAGTGGTGCTGGGAAAACCGGAAACCGCTTCGAGCCGCCTGGATCTGACGCAGGCTTTTAATTCGCTCGGCACCACGATCGCCCCCAAACTCGGGGGACTACTGATCCTTGCTGCCGCGCCATTGGCTGTCGAAGGAACGAAAGCGCTTTCGTCGAGTGCGTTGCATTTATACCGTGTGCAAGAAGCCGCGTCTGTAAAGATGCCGTACACGGTGATTGGCATTGCCTTGCTTCTTCTGGCGGTGCTTATCGCGACATCAAAGCTCCCGACGATCCCTCACGCAGAATACCGTCCTGAGGCGAAGGGCGGCGATTCGGTCTGGAAACATCCCAACCTTGTTTTTGGCGCCCTTGCGATTTTTGCCTACGTAGGTGCAGAAGTCTCCATTGGAAGTTTCTTGGTGAATTATTTCGGTCAGCCGGAGATTGCGGGGTTGTCCGCAAAGACGGCGGCGGGTTACGTGTCGTTCTATTGGGGCGGCGCGATGATCGGGCGCTTCCTCGGCGCGGGACTATTGCGGAAGTTTAGGGCCGGGCACCTGCTCGGTGTGTTTGCAATTTGTACTTCATTGCTGGTTAGTCTATCGATGCTCACGCAGGGGCACTTCGCCATGTGGACCATCCTGGCGGTTGGCTTTTTCAACTCCATCATGTTTCCGACCATTTTCAGTTTGGGCGTGGCTGAACTCGGTCCTTTAACGGGAAATGGCTCCGGCATTCTGAACATGGCCATCGTGGGCGGCGCAATCCTCCCTTTGATCCAAGGTGCGATTGCTGACCACATCGGACTTCATCATGCGTTCTTCATTCCCGTGATCTGCTACCTCTATATCTTGTACTACGCCCTGAGTGGATCGAAACCAAACAGCGAACGATACGCGACAGCTTAGATAAGTGACTGGGAGTTGACAATGCTCATTGCAGGCGACATCGGCGGTACGAAAACAGACCTGGCGATCTACTCGCGCGAGTCCGGGCCGCACGCCCCCTTGGCCCAAACTCAGGTCCATAGTGCCGACTATCCCAGCTTGCAGGCGATGGTCACGGAATTTCTTGCTCAAGTGAAGATGTCGGTTGATGTCGCCTCGTTTGATGTTGCAGGTCCTGTAATCAATGGTCATGTGAAGACTACAAACTTGCCCTGGGTCATGGATGAAACTACGCTCGTCGAGGACTTGAATCTGAAAGCCGCTCACCTGATGAACGATCTGGAAGCGGTCGCGCGTGCGGTGCCGGCCCTACGCGCCGAGGATATTATCACGATAAACAGAGGAGAGCCGGTCACGAATGGCCCAATCGCCATCATCGCTCCAGGCACAGGTTTAGGTGAATCCTTTCTGACCTGGGATGGATCACAGTATTTAGCTCTCGGCTCCGAAGGCGGCCACTCAGATTTTGCTCCGACGGACGAGCGTCAAATCCGTCTGCTGCGTTATCTTCTTCCTCGTTTCGGACATGTGGGAGTGGAGCGTGTCTGCTCAGGAATCGGTATTCCCAATATTTACGAATTTCTTCGCGATGAGGAAAACATTCCGGAACGGCCGGAGGTTGCTCCGTTGATTGCATCTGCCAAAGATCACACTAAAGCAATTGTGGAAGCAGCTTTCGATCCTCAACACCCAAGCAAATTGTGCCTGGCGACGGTTGATTTGCTGGCCTCAATACTGGCGAGCGAGGCCGGAAATCTTGCGCTGAAAGTTCTGGCGACCGGCGGAGTGTACTTGGCTGGCGGCATTGCCCTTCACCTGGTGAAACTACTGCAAACACCGCAGTTCGTGCAGGCCTTCACCAGAAAAGGCCGCTTCAAAGATCTAATGGAGCGAATGCCGATTCACATCATCACCACACGCGCGGCTCTTGTCGGAGCCGCCACATTCGGACTGCAGAGCCTGAGTAAGCTCGAAACCCGGGAAAAAGCAAAAGCATCCCTCGCGCCTGTTTAGTTAGGATGACGAGATGGCAATAGATAAGGATGACAAGGAGATCAGCATGGCAGCGAACCCTCAACCGCAGGTAAAGAAACCAGCGACCAAACAATCCGCGTGGAAAGCACTGACCGCACACTACAAGGCAGTTTCAAAGCTCCACTTGCGGCAGTTATTCGCAGACGACCCCAAGCGCGGGCAGCGTTTGGCAGTGGAGGCCGAGGGCCTCTACCTCGACTATTCCAAGAATCGTGTTACTGATGAGACTCTCAAGCTCCTTCTCCAGCTTGCCGCAGAGTCCGGTTTGCGAGCACGGATCGACGCCATGTTCAGCGGGGAGAAGATCAACATCACCGAAAAGCGAGCGGTTCTGCACGTGGCTCTGCGTGCTCCGAAAGATGAATCGATCTTTGTGGAGGGAAAGAATGTCGTGCCCGAAGTCCACGCTGTGCTCGACCGGATGGCTGACTTTTCCAATCGTCTGCGCAGCGGCGAGTGGAAGGGCCATACCGGAAAACGCATTCGGAATGTCATAAACATCGGAATCGGCGGCTCCGATCTTGGTCCGGTCATGGCGTACGAGGCGCTCAAGCACTACTCGGAACGCTCGATGACCTTTCGCTTTGTCTCGAATGTGGATGGAACGGACTTCGCCGAGGCGGTGCAGGATCTCGATCCGGCGGAGACGCTATTCATCGTCTCATCAAAAACTTTCACTACTCTCGAAACCATGACGAATGCTCAGACCGCTCGCGCTTGGTCGCTGGCCGGACTGGGAGGCGATGAAAAGTCGGTCGCAAAACACTTTGTCGCGGTTTCGACGAACGCAACTGAGGTCTCGAAATTCGGTATTGATACCGCGAACATGTTCGGATTCTGGGATTGGGTTGGCGGACGCTATTCCATGGACTCGGCGATCGGCCTTTCGACCATGATTGCCGTCGGTCCCGAAAACTTCCGAGCAATGTTGAGCGGCTTCCACGAAGTGGATAAGCACTTCCGCACGGCTCCATTGGAGGCCAATCTGCCGGTTCTCATGGGCCTGCTAGCGGTGTGGAACAACGATTTCCTCGGTGCGGACACAGTCGCTGTATTGCCTTACGAACAGTACCTGAAACGCTTTCCCGCCTATTTGCAGCAACTCACAATGGAAAGCAACGGGAAGCATGTCACGCTAGCCGGGAAGCCTGTCTCGCACGACACCGGGCCCATCTACTGGGGCGAACCCGGGACCAACGGTCAACACTCTTTCTATCAGCTGATTCATCAAGGCACGCGCCTCATTCCCTGCGACTTCATCGGGTTTGCGAAGGCCTTAAATCCGCTGGGCCGTCACCATGACGTGCTGCTCGCCAATGTTTTCGCTCAAACGGAAGCGCTGGCATTTGGTAAGACGCCAGAGCAAGTGAAAGCGGAGGGCACTGCGGACTGGCTTGTGCCGCATCGCGTCTTTGAAGGCAATCGCCCCTCAAATACGATCCTCGCTGAACGGCTCAACCCCGAAACACTGGGCAAGCTTATCGCGCTTTATGAGCACTCGGTCTTCACTCAAGGCGTGGTCTGGAATATTGATTCGTTCGATCAGTGGGGTGTTGAGCTAGGCAAGGTCCTTGCGCAGCGCATCATTCCAGAACTGGAGAACCCGGCCGAGCCCGTGCTTAACCACGACAGTTCGACCAACACTTTGATTCGCCGTTACCGAACAATGAAGGAGTCGCAATGACCACTATCGGCTTTGATCAACCTCTTTATGTCCTCCCGTTTGATCACCGGGGATCGTTCCAGGCCAAAATGTTTGGCTGGCCCGGCTCGCTCACCGCCGCTCAGACAGCAGAGATCGCCGCCACCAAGCAAGTCATTTACGATGGCTTCAAAGCCGCGCTCGAAACCGGAGTGTCGCAGGGGAAGGCCGGCATCCTTGTTGACGAGCAATTCGGCGCTGCGATCCTCCGGGATGCCTCGGCACACCAGTACACAACTGCCTGCCCGGCGGAGAAGAGTGGTCAGGAAGAGTTCGACTTCCAATACGGCGAGGAATTCGCCAAACACATTGAGACCTTCCAGCCAACTTTCTGCAAGGTCCTCGTTCGCTACAACCCCGAGGGTGATCGCGCTCTGAATAAGCGGCAAGCAGATCGCCTGAGAAAGCTTTCAGACTACCTCCACAGTACAGGTCGCAGCAAGTTCATGTTCGAGTTGCTGGTTCCCGCGGAGAAGTCACAACTCGATCAGTTCAGGGGAGACAAGAAGGCGTACGACCTGGAGCTTCGCCCCCGGCTAATGGCCGAGACCATGTTGCAGCTCCAGGATGCTCAAGTCGAGCCGGACGTCTGGAAGATCGAGGGCCTCGACCGGCGCGCAGACTGCGAAAAGATTGTCGCGGTTGCACGTCGCGGACATCGCGACAAAGTCGGCTGCATCATCCTAGGCCGTGGAGAGAACGACGAGAAGGTGCGCGAGTGGCTCACCACTGCAGCTGCGGTCGACGGCTTCATCGGATTCGCTGTGGGACGCACCAGCTTCTGGGATCCGCTGGTCGATATGCGGGCACAGAAGATCACACGCAATGCCGCGGTGGCCGAGATCGCCCGCCGCTATCGCGAATATGTGGATATTTTCGAGAATGCACGCGTCAACAGCCACGCTGCCGTCCGTTAAAAAGCGAGAAGTAGAGAATATGCAAAACGGTGTTGTCAAACTTGCTCCTTCGATACTAGCGGCCAACTTTGCGCGCCTGGGAGCGCACGTCGCGGAAGCCGATCTGGCAGGCGCCGACCGGATTCATATTGACGTGATGGATGGACATTTCGTGCCCAACATCGCGATGGGAGCGCCAATTGTGCGGTCACTTCGACCCGTCACGCAGCTTAAGTTCGAGACGCACCTGATGATTTCCGACCCAGACTTTTTTCTGGACGAATTTGACCGGTCCGGTTCTGATTCCCTTCTCGTCCATTGGGAAGGTAACAACAATTTGCATCGCACCATTCAGCGCATTCGAACTCTGGGAAAGCGCGCGGGCGTAGTTATTAATCCGGCGACGCCGGCCGGCGTCCTAGAGGAGATATTGCCCGATCTCGACCAGGTGCTGGTGATGACTGTCAATCCGGGTTTCGGGCATCAGCATTTCCTGCACTCGACCTTGCCCAAGATCCGCCGCGTGGCGAAGATGATCGGGCAGATCAAACCCGCCTGCGAGTTAGCCGTGGACGGAGGCATCGATGAAACAACCGCTCCGCTCGCAGTGGATGCTGGAGCGAACGTACTCGTGGCCGGATCGTCGATCTTCGCCACAAACGAAAGTGTAGCGGTTGCCATGGATCGTTTGCGTGACGCCATCTGCCGCGTAGCAAGTTGAAACAAAACACATCCGCAATCTAACGAGGAGGACTCATGCAACTTGGAATGATAGGGCTGGGCCGGATGGGCGCCAACATGGTGCGGCGGCTAATCAAGAAGGAACACAAGTGCGTTGTGTTTGACAGGTCGCCACAAGCGGTGGCCGGTCTAGTCAAAGACAACGCGATCGGAGCAGATTCTCTGATCGATTTGGTGAAGAAACTGGAGAAACCACGTGCAGTGTGGTTGATGGTTCCTGCGGCGGTTGTCGATCAGACCATCACCGATCTGTTACCGCACCTCGAAGCAGGCGACATCCTTATTGACGGTGGAAACTCCTACTATGTCGACGACATTAAGCGCGCAAAAGACCTGGCGCCAAAAAAGATTCACTACGTGGACGTGGGCACCAGTGGCGGTGTGTGGGGCCTCGAGCGTGGCTACTGCATGATGATCGGCGGCGAGAAGGATGTCGTCCAGCACCTCGATCCTATTTTCTCGGCGCTCGCTCCGGGAATCGGCGACATATCGCGTACCCCAGGGCGCGAGAAACTCGATGGCACCGCTGAGCAAGGCTACCTGCATTGCGGCCCGAATGGCGGCGGCCATTTCGTCAAGATGGTCCACAACGGAATCGAGTACGGAATCATGGCGGCCTATGCGGAAGGCCTATCCGTGTTGCGCTCGGCTAATGTTGGCAAGCAACAGCACGGCGTTGATGCTGAAACAACCCCACTGCGCGACCCGGAACACTACCAGTACGACTTCAATCTGCGAGATGTCGCGGAAGTGTGGCGCCGCGGGAGCGTAATCGCATCGTGGCTGCTGGACCTAACTGCAACCGCCTTGATTCAGGATCCCGGGCTTGCGAAGTTTGCAGGCCGGGTGTCCGATTCCGGCGAAGGCCGCTGGACGATCAAAGCCGCAATTGATGAAGCAGTTCCGACTCCGGTACTCACCGCCTCGCTGTACGAGCGTTTCAGCTCACGCGGCGAAGCCGACTACGCCGACAAACTCCTGTCCGCAATGCGTTTTGAATTCGGCGGACATTTGGAAAAGCCGAAAGAAAACTCTGAGGCTGCTTAAAGGAGAGATGTTCATGACCAATTTCCACTCGGATGCACTCGTTTTCTTCGGCGCAACGGGCGATCTTGCCTACAAAAAGATTTTTCCGTCCCTACAGGCGATGGTGAAACGAGGACACCTCAACGTACCCGTGGTCGGCGTGGCCAAAGCTGGATGGAATCTTGATCAGCTTCGCGCTCGCGCCAAAGACAGTCTGGAGAAACATGGCGGGCTTGATCCCGCCGCTTTCGAAAAACTCGTCGGCCTTTTGCGGTATGTGGACGGGGACTACCAGGATCCGGCAACCTTCACCGCGCTTCGCGGGGAGCTCAAAGATGCGAAACGCCCGGCACATTATCTGGCAATCCCGCCCGTTCTGTTTGAAACGGTCGTCCAACATCTGGCCGAATCCAACTGCGGACATGGCGCGAGGGTCATTGTGGAGAAGCCTTTCGGGCACGATCTCGCGTCCGCGCAGGAACTGAACAAGGTTCTGCTTGGGACCTTCGACGAAGCCGACATCTTCCGTATTGACCATTATCTTGGTAAGCGCGCTGTGAACAATGTGCTGGCGTTCCGCTTCGCCAACACTTTTGTGGAATCTTTTTGGAACCGCAACCACATCGAGAGCGTCGAGATCACGATGGCGGAAGACTTCGGGGTACAGGGCCGCGGAGGGTTTTACGATCAGACTGGAACTATCCGAGACGTGGTGCAGAACCACCTATTCCAGGTGTTGTCGAATCTGATGATGGAACCGCCCGTCCGCACCGACAGCGAGTCAATCCGCGACGAAAAGGCCAAAGTGCTGCGAGCGATTCCACCGATCGAGGAGAAGAACCTGGTGCGCGGCCAGTTCCGGGGCTACCGCGATGAAAACGGCGTGACGAAGGATTCGCAGACCGAAACCTTTGCAGCAGTGAAACTGGAAATCAATTCCTGGCGGTGGAAAGGTGTGCCGTTCTACATTCGCGCAGGCAAATGTTTGCCGACGACTTGCACCGAGATCTTCGCTAAGTTTCGCAAGCCGCCAACCCTGATTCCCGACAGCCAGTTGGTCGAAAACCACCTCCGCCTCCGATTGAGTCCCGAAATCACCATCGCGATGGGGATGATGAACCTCGCTCCTAACGCTGAAGGACTCGCACTCGAGGCCGGCGAGATGGTAGCCAACCATTCTCCACGCGCTGATGAGATGGACGCGTACGAGCGCGTGCTCGGAGCGGCTATGGATGGGGATAGTACGCTGTTCGCCCGCGAAGACTATGTCGAAGAGGCATGGCGCATTGTTGAACCCGTACTGAAGAAGGGCACTCCGGTTTATCAGTACACCCCCAACACCTGGGGCCCGAAAGAAGTTGATCGAGTGGCGCCAACTGGAGGCTGGAGCAACCCCGGCGAAAAGAAAGCGTTCGCAGTCGCAAGTGAGGCAGCCTGATGAAGATCGAAGTCTATGCCGATGCCGACGCCGTCGCACTCGCAGCTGCGAAGCTCATCGCTAAAGAAGCGCGAGACGCGGTCGCGACTCGCGGCAAATTTGTCATGGCAGTGAGTGGGGGCAAAACCCCGTGGATCATGCTTCGCGATCTCGCGCACGAAGATGTGCCGTGGAAGGGCGTGCATGTCGTCCAGGTGGACGAAAGAGTCGCACCCGAAGGTGATGCCGACAGAAACCTCACTCATCTGCGCGAAAGTTTGCTGGAGCATGCACCTTTACGCCCTGAGCAGATCCATGCCATGCCCGTAGAGGCTGCGGATCTGCAGGCGGCTGGCATGCGATATGCACTGACTCTGCGCGAAATCGCAGGTTCACCGCCTGTGCTTGATCTTGTTCATTTGGGGCTCGGACCCGACGGCCACACCGCTTCGCTGGTCCCGGGAGACCGGGTCCTCGACGTGAAAGATGCAGACGTTGCACTCACGGGAATCTACCAGAACCGCCGGCGCATGACGCTAACCTACCCGATCATCAATCGCTCCCGTCGCGTGCTGTGGCTAGCCACCGGAGCCGAGAAAGCTGGAATGCTTGCTCGCCTGGAAGCTGGAGATGCTTCCATTCCAGCCGGCCACGTCAGCAGGGATCATGCGGTGGTTTTGGCGGATCGTGCTGCCGCGGGCCAAGTTGTTAAGCAATTGAATACAGAAGTCGCTTGAGAGAGCGCGGTTTACCGGAGTGAAGTCGGGTTATTCTGCGCCCACTAATAAAGGAGAGGACATGCGCATTGGAATCGCTGCCGACCACGGCGGGTTTGGATTGAAAGAGGACCTTCGCAGCCGCCTCACTGCCGCGGGTCATGAAGTTGTTGACTTCGGCGCAAACCGTCTCGAGCCAGGCGACGACTACCCGGATTTCGTTATTCCTTTGGCGCGGGCAGTGACGTCAGGCAAGGCGGAGCGCGGGGTTGCTGTTTGCGGAAGCGGGGTGGGTGCTTCCGTCTGCGCCAACAAAATTCTGGGAGTCCGCGCCGCCCTGATCAATGATCACTTCTCTGCCCGGCAAGGGGTCGAGGACGATCACATGAACATTATTTGTCTCGGTGGCCGGGTCATGGGGACCATGGTGGCCTGGGACCTTGTCGAAACTTTTCTTGCAGCCGAGTTCAGCCAGGCCGAACGTCACCTGAGACGTCTGAGCAAAGTTGCCGCACTTGAAAAAAAGGCGGCCAGCGAAGTCGAAGCCAAGGCGTCTGCAATTCCGGCGTAGCTGTCGAGAGACCATTTGAATACTTACTACGGAGGCAGTTATGAGTACCGCAATAGCTCCAGTTGATAATCTGAGCACCGCACAACTCGATCAGTTGTGCATCAACACGATTCGCACACTCTCCATCGATGCCGTGCAGCAGGCCAACTCCGGGCATCCCGGAACGCCAATGGCGCTCGCGCCGCTCGTCTATACGATATGGAATCGTGTCCTCAAATTCGATCCGCAGGACCCGATCTGGCCCAATCGTGATCGCTTCGTGCTGTCGAACGGCCACGCTTCGATGTTGCTCTGGTCTGCGCTCCATCTCACCGGCGTTCAAGCCGTGAATGCCGAGTACGAAACATTGGGGCAACCTTCGGTCACGCTCGACGATATCCGCCGCTTCCGCCAACTCAACAGCAAGGCTCCCGGGCATCCTGAATACCACTGGGTCTCTGGTGTTGAGACCACGACTGGCCCACTCGGGCAGGGTGCGGCAACGAGCGTTGGCATGGCAATCGCGGAGAAATGGCTCGCCCACCACTACAATCGGCCGGGCTTCGAGATCTTCAACTACAACATTTATACGGTGTGTGGTGACGGGTGCATGATGGAGGGTATTGCGTCGGAGGCTGCATCACTGGCCGGACATCTTGGGCTCGACAACCTGTGCTGGATTTACGACAACAATCACATTACGATCGAAGGCAACACGCGCATCGCGTTCACCGAAGACGTTCAGACACGATTCATCGCGTACGGATGGAATGTCCTGCGAGTCGGCGATGCGAACGACATCGAGCGCATCGAACAAGCCCTCGAGATCTTTCGGAAGACGAAAGGCCGCCCTACATTCATTGTTCTCGACAGTCATATAGGATACGGTTCACCGCATAAACAAGACACTGCCGCCGCGCATGGAGAGCCTCTCGGTGAAGACGAGGTTCGGTTATGCAAGAGGGCGTATGGATTTCCCGAAGATGCAAAGTTCTTTGTTCCCGATGGCGTGTACGACCACTTTAAAGACGGGATCGGCAAACGTGGTGCTGAAGCCCGAAAGAATTGGGGGAAACTGTTCGAGTCGTACCGCTCTCAATATCCAGACCTCGCAGTCGAAGTTGAGTTGATGCAGAAGCGTGAGCTTCCGACGGGATGGGACCGCAACCTTCCCCTGTTTCCTGCCGATGCGAAGGGTATCGCTGGACGTGATGCTTCAGGAAAAGTTCTGAACCTTCTTGCCCAGAACATTCCGTGGTTCCTTGGGGGATCTGCCGACCTTGGTCCGTCCAACAAAACGCTCTTCACCTATCCAGGGGCACGAGATTTTCAGGCCGACACCCCGGAGGGAAAAACGCTGCACTTCGGCATCCGCGAGCACGCGATGGCTGCAATCGTCAACGGACTCTCTTTATCCAAGCTGCGAGCATTTGGCGCGTCATTCTTCATATTCAGCGACTATGCGCGTCCGGCGATTCGTTTGGCCGCCCTCATGGAACTGCCCAGTAATTTTGTTTTCACGCATGACGCCATGGGCGATGGTGAAGACGGTCCCACTCACCAGCCGATCGAGCACCTCATATCGCTGCGTGCGATACCAGGGCTGATCACACTTCGCCCGGGAGATGCCAACGAGGTAGTGGAAGCATACCGCTTCATGATGCAGCTGCGGCACCAGCCGGTGGTGCTGGCGTTATCCCGTCAGCCTTTACCAACTCTCGATCGCAACAAGTATGCTCCGGCTTCCGGCGTCGCGCAGGGAGCGTATGTGCTCGCGGACGCTCCCGGCGGAAATCCGGAAGTGATCATCATTGCTTCCGGCAGCGAGCTCAGCCTTGCAATCGCTGCCCACGAGACTCTGCTATCGGAAGGCATTCGCTCGCGCGTAGTGTCCATGCCCTCATGGGAAATCTTCGAGCATCAGCCGCAGGCGTACCGCGACCGCGTTCTGCCGCCCAACGTGAAAGCCCGGGTAGCGGTGGAGCAGGGCTCAATTTTGGGATGGGATCGATACGTTGGCAATTCCGGCCGGGTTATCGGCATGAATACTTTTGGCGCGTCCGCTCCCCTGAAGGAACTGCAAAAGAAGTTTGGATTCGAACCGGATCAGGTTGTCACGGCCGCCAGGGAGCAGTTAAAGAAAGGCTGATTCAAATGAACTCTGCTCTCACACCGTTCAACCTTTGTCACCGGGACAAACTCGCATTCCCCGGATCAGAAGGCCCCCGGCAGAAAGGAGCAGATGCGGCGGGGCACCTATGAATTCCGTGATGATCACTGCCCTAGCGGCCATCGCTGGTTCGCTAGTGGGCGCATTGGGCTCGGCCATAGGGACGTGGATCACAGCGAGGCATCAGGACCGGCGCGACTTGTTGGGAAAGCAGATTGAGCGACGGGAGGCGTTATATTCCGACTTTATTGGTGAAAGCGCGCGCTTGCTGGTTGACGCCATGCAGCACAATGCCAGCGATCTTCAGAAAATGTTACCCGTTTACGCGCTGCTGAGCCGCATTCGGCTCAGTTCGTCGGAGTCCGTTTTGCAAGAAGCTGAACAGGTCATAAAGACTATTGTGAGCACGTATCCACAACCCAACCTTACAGCCGAGCAGATTGAGTCTCAGGCTGCGAATGGAAAAGATCCGTTGAGTCAGTTCAGCGACACGTGTCGCACCGAACTGGATTCACTGCAACGACAGCTGTAGATTTAAAAGATCCAGAAGATTCTTGGGTGCTTCCAAAGAGTGGGGAAAGGAAAGCGTTTACGCAACCAAAGGTGATGACTCTGTCACTTGGGTCGGCAAGGTGAAGTGAAATGTTGCTCCTCGTCCGTCGTTGGCAGCTGCCCACAAGCGTCCGCCATGCGACTCCACAATGGAACGGCTAATGGCCAACCCCATGCCGCTCCCCTGCGGCTTGGTGGTAAAGAACGCAGAAAAGATCTGATCCATCTTCTCCATTGGCAACCCAACGCCCGTGTCTCTGACCGAGAACTGGAGTTGACCGTCCAGCAGTTCCGACTTCACCGTAAGCTCTCCGCCTGAGTCCTTCATAGCTTCGATGGCGTTGAGAACGAGGTTCATGAGCACCTGCTGCAGCTGCACACGGTCTACCATGATTTTAGGCAGTTCGGCGGCAAGTTCCGTGCCCATGGCAACCGAGTGTCGAGTGGCCTCACCTTTCAGCGGCGTAAGCATTTCCTGGATAATTCCGTTCACGTCGACCAACTCGTGTTGCGGAGGAGATTTCTTGTAGAGAGAACGTATACGGTCGATGATCTCAGCCGCTCGATTTCCATACTTATCGATTCTGGCTGCTGCCGCACGAGCCCGATCCAGATTGGGCGGTTCGTGGGCCAGCCATTCAATGCAGCTGTTGGCGCTGGTGATGGCGGCAGCGATGGGCTGCTTGATTTCGTGTGCCAGTGATGCTGCCATTTCGCCCAACGTACTCACACGATCGATATGTGCCAGATCGGCTTCGAGTTGTCGCAGTTTCTCACGCTCTTGCTCGGAAGATTTGCGCTCCGTGATATCGGTTGAACTGCCCACGAACCCCTCCAAGTCTCCGGCGTTCGGAAAGGACGGGATGTCCAACCGTGTGGATCCACTTCACCATTCCATTCGGACGGGCAGCGACCCCGTAAGTCGTTTTTCATCTCACGTAGAGGAAGCGTTAATCAAAATGTGGGAAACGATCTCGGGGACTTCATGAAGCGCGAGCGCTTCATGACGCAATTGCACAGCGCGGTGAGCCGACGTCATACGTCTCACTATCGAGGGTGCATCGCAGGATTTTAAGCAACAGCTGATGGTCGAATGGTTTTGCGAGGAACGCGACTGCACCCTCTTTCATGGCTTGAGCCCGTATCTGGGCATCGTCAAACGCCGTAATAAAAATGATGGGAACGTTCCATTCCTCTTGTTTCAGTCTGGCCTGCAACTCCAGACCCGACATCTTCGGCATGAGGATGTCAACGATCAAGCACCCGGCCATGCGATGCAAATCGGATTCAAGGAACGCTTTGGCTGATCCGAAGCATTGTGCCTCAAATCCCCCCGACTCGATTAGATCACGCAGTGAGTCCCGCATCGACTCATTGTCATCGATGATGGCAATCACCTTGGACGTTTGGCCCCCTGGCATGCCGCGAACCCAATATCGTTTCATCAATCGCGCCTATGCTCGCCTGTTTACCGCAAGGGCAAGACTGGTGTAAATGGAACAGCGGTGACTTTGCGATGAAATAGGAGTGAAAGCAGGAAGTTAATGATTCTTAAGGAAATTCGCCGAGCGGCCTTGATGCTGCCTCAGCTCTATTTTGACAATGTCGGGTCACATTTGTACAGCTTCTTACTCTATATTCTGTGTACGGCTCCCATGTACACCCTTTCCTCAGGACGCGTTCGATTCGGAGCCTTCGAGCTCGACCTCAGCACTGGCGAGCTCCGATCAATTAAGGCACCCGATCCTAACAATAGAGTTCTCCTCCGAGAACAAGTGTTTCAGGTTTTGCGGATGCTCCTTGAACGGGAAGGCAAGATCGTCACCCGCGAGGAAATCAAGAGCGGGCTTTGGCCGAACGATACAGTTGTGGATTTCGACCAAAGCATCAATGCGACGATCAAGGCCCTACGCCGCGCCCTAGGGGATTCAGCGGACAACCCTCGGTACATCGAGACGTTGGCGCGGCGTGGCTATCGATTGATGGTCACGACCGAGTACCTGGAGTCAGCGCCGGGAATCGCACCCGGAGAGGCCGCGGAAGCGCCGCTTCAATCAAGCTCGCTTACTGGCAAGAAGGTTTCGCACTACCGCGTACTCGATGTCATCGGGGGCGGTGGCATGGGAATGGTTTTCAAAGCGGAGGATCTCAAACTGGGTCGGCTGGTAGCGTTGAAGTTTTTACCAGAAGAGTTCGCCGGTGATGCGTTTGCCCTCAAGCGTTTTGAGCGTGAAGCCCAGACCGCCTCGGCACTGAGCCATCCCAATATCTGCACCATCTACGAAATTGAAGAGCATGAGGGACAGCCTTTCATTGCCATGGAGCTTCTTCAAGGAGAGAACCTGCGTGATCACCTGTCTGCCTCGAAGCAAAAACGGCTACCGCTGCCTGAACTGTTAGGGATCTCCGCCCAAATTTGCGATGGCTTGCAGGCCGCGCATGACAAAGGCATCATTCACCGCGACGTCAAGCCGGCAAATATCTTCCTGTGCAAGTCTGGCACGGTAAAAATACTGGACTTCGGATTGGCGAAGTTGGCCGGCAGTGACGTGGTCCTGGACAGCGCGGAGGCAGTGAGAGCTACAGAACGCGCAACTCCTTCGACCGAAAGTCTGACGAAGGCGCTCACCCGCACGGGAACTACCGCGGGGACGGCACAATACATGTCGCCCGAGCAGGTACGGCATGAGGAACTCGATACACGAAGTGACCTGTTCTCGTTCGGATTAGTGGTTTATGAGATGGCCTGCGGACAGCGGGCATTTACAGGGCAAACGCTCGTGGAGGTTCACGAGGCCATCCTGCATCAGCCTCCCGCTCCGGCCAGAGCCCGCAATCCGGTTTTGCCCCGCAGCCTCGATCTCGTGCTGGCGAAGGCACTCGAGAAGGACCGCAATCGACGTTACCAATCAGCGACCGCACTCAAGGATGATCTCAAGCGGATCACGCGGGAGGTCCATCCAGCAAGGCGGTGGACGCGGCGGGCGCTGGCGGCAGGCGCGCTGCTCGCGGTCGGCGCGCTCAGTGTCTGGCGCTACGAAGTTTATCGCCATCGCATCACTCTCGCTCCGACCGACACAATCGTGCTGGCCGATGTCGACAACCGAACGAACGACCCTGTTTTCGACGACGCTTTGAACAATGCATTGCGCTATGAAATGGAGCAGACGCCATACTTAAACGTGCTGGGATTGGATAAAGCGTACGCCAGCATGGGACAACTGAAACTTGCGCCGACCACAAGGATCACCCCTGGGATCGCACGCCAGATTTGTAGTAAGACCAACAGCAAGATGGTGGTCTCTGATTCAATCGCCGACGCCGGTAACCGATATCAACTGGAGATGAGGGCAGTCGACTGCGGATCAGGAGCGACCTTGGCTGAGGAGCAGGAGGACATCAACAGCAGGAATGAAGTCGTCCACGAGCTGGGCGTTACAGCAGTACGCCTTCGCTCGAAGCTCCGAGAGCCCTCAGATTCGCTGGCACGCTTCAATCAGCCCCTCGAAAAGGCGCTCAGCGCTTCGCCCGAGGCTCTACAGGCCGGCACTCAAGGGGCCAAACTCTACCTCGCCGGCGACGCTGAGGGGGCGCTCAAACTCAATCAGCAAGCCGTCGAACTAGATCCAAACTTTGCCCTAATGTATTGGCGCATGGGCGCGGCCTACCTTTTCCTGGGTAACACTGAGTTGTCGGCGGCTTCGTACACGCATGCGTACCAACTCCGTGACCGATTGACCGAGAGAGACCGGTTGAATAACGAAATCGACTATTACGGCCGGGTGACCGGCGACTGGGAAAAAGAATATTCTTCCGTGCTTCGTTTCTTAGAAGTATTTCCTCGGGATGTGCTCGCTCATGCCAACCTCAGAGCTGCATTTGTGCATCTCGGCCAGCCCGACCGCGCCGCTGACGAAGCGGCTGAGACTGCACGGTTGCGGCCAAGCCCATATTATTTCGGTAGCGCGATACAGTCCATCAGGTTCGCAAGCAGATTCAATGAGGCAAAGTCATGGCTCGCCCAAGCGGATACCCTTAAACTCGACAATTCACTAATCCGGCGGGAGAGGCTAATTGTGGCATTCGCTACAGGCGACCGGGACAACGTCGAAAAGATTCTCAAGGAGGAGGAGCGAGGCGGCTATCGAGAAGACTTCCTTTATGAACACTCCTTGATCGAGATTCAGCAGGGTCGCTTTCGCTCCGCCGAACGTCTGCGCCTGCAAGCTTTGGGGCGAACCTCGAAGGCTAGCAATGCTGACTGGTGGGTGGTCTTCTCTGCCCTGGAGGATGCCGAAGTCGGAAACGACGTGCAAGCTCGACGCTATGAAGGTAAGGCAGCTGGAAGCCCGCTGGATCGCAATAGCAAGATCGCCCTGGCGCTCGCGCTCGCGCGATCAGGACGAACAGCGGAAGCCGGTAGACTCGCAGACCAGATCAGCGCGGAAAGGCCCGAGGACACGCTCGTGCAGCATTACTTCATTCCCACCATCCGGGCCGCGATCAAGCTGCGGCAACACGACCCGGCGGCAGCCATCGATCTGCTCCGCGGCACTGCCAAGTACGATCTGGCGTTTACGGGATCGTTCGATTCTGTGTACCCCGCCTACATCCGCGGACTCGCATACGTGGGGGTCGGCGATGGCCAATCAGCCGTGGCTCAGTTCCGAAAGCTGATCGACAATCCCGGCTTTAGCGTGAGACATGTCATCGGACCCCTGGCCCGGCTCCAACTCGGCCGCGCGCAGAAGATGATGGGCGACAACGCATCCGCCCGCAAATCTTACGAAGAATTCCTTAGCATTTGGAAAGACGCCGACGCCGATGTTCCCATCTATCGACAAGCCAAAGCCGAGTACGCCCAACTCCAAAAACATAGGTCACCAGACGCGATGACTACGGCATCTCGGTCGGCAAAGTGAAATGAAAGGTGGCGCCTCGTCCGTTATTTGCGGTTGCCCACAAACGGCCGCCGTGCGACTCCACAATGGAACGGCTGATGGCCAACCCCATGCCGCTGCCTTTCGACTTGGTGGTGAAGAAAGCAGAAAAGATCTGGTCAACATTCTCAGATGGCAGTCCTGGGCCTGTATCGCTGACCGAGAACAATAACTGCCCGTCTTGTTCCAGTTCTGATTTCACCGTGAGTTCTCCGCCTGAGTCCTTCATCGCTTCGATGGCGTTGAGCGTCAGGTTCATGAACACCTGCTGTAGCTGCACACGGTCCGTCATGACTACGGGCAGTTCAGCGGCAAGTTCCGTACGAATGGTCACAGATGATCGGATAGCCTCGCCATCCAGCAGCGTAAGAATTTCGTGGATGATTCTGTTCACCTCGACCAACTCACGTTGCGGAGGCGACTTCTTGTAGAACGAACGTATCCGATCGATGATATCGGCCGCACGATTCCCATACTTATCGATTCTGGCTGCTGCCGCACGGGCCCGATCAAGATTGGGCGGTTCGTGTGCTAGCCATTCAATGCAGCTGTTGGCGCTGGTGATGGCGGCAGCGATGGGCTGCTTGATCTCATGTGCCAGCGACGCGGCCATTTCCCCTAACGTGCTCACTCGATTGGTGTGTGCCAGATTACCCTCAAGCTGTCGCAGTTTTTCACGCTCTTGCTCGGCAGATTTGAGCGCTGTGATGTCGGTCGAGCTGCCTACGAATTGCTCCAGGTCTCCGGCATCGGAAAAGACGGGATGGCCAACCGTATGGATCCACTTCACCATTCCATTCGGTAAAAGGATACGGAACTCCCGATCATAATCGGCTTTTTCCACGATTGCCCGTTCGATAATGCCCTTCCACTTAAGGCGATCCTCCGGGTGGACGCGTTCGAAACATTCTTCAAAAGTCGGCGCTCCCTCAGCTGGATCGTAGCCGCAAATCCGGTAAAACTCCTCGGAGAGGTGCACCACCTTCCGATCCGCTACGCGCCAGGCCCAGCTGCCCGTATGGGTCAGCTTTTGCGCTTCGCCAAGATGACTTTCACTCCGGCGCAGTTCCTCCGTTAGTCGCTCTTGCTCAGTAACATCCATCCCTGTCCCAAGGAAACCCCGGAAAATCCCCCCTTGCGCGACCGGAACCCCCACACAACGTACGTGACGAATCTCTCCGTCAGTCCGCACAATTCGTTTTGTGAAGTCGAATGCGCGATGGTCATCCAACATCTTCGCAATACCTTGTTTCATGAAAGCGCGATCTTCCGGGTGTACAAGAGCCAAGTATTCTTCCACTGTTGGCGGCTTGCCACTCGGATCAAGACCATGGATCTGAAACAACTCGGAGGACCAGTATTCGAATCCAGATGCGTTGAAGGCCCAACTTCCCATATGGGCAACGCGCTGCCCTTCACTGATATAAAACTGGCTTCGCTGTAACGTTTCCTCGGCGCGCTTGCGATCTTCAATGTCCGTGAGGGTTCCATACCATCTAACAATGTTTTCGTGCTGATCTCGAAGTGGGACTCCACGCACCAGAAACCAGCGATATCCCCCGTCAACGGCGCAACGGAACCGCGCCTCGTCTTCGAAAAGCTGTCCGGCTGCAACGGAGATGCGCCACTTTTCGGAATGGCGCGCAATATCTTCGCGATGGATCGCGCGCTGCCAACCTGTGCCTGAACTCTGCTCGACAGAAAGCCCGGTGTATTCGGTCCAGCGCTTATTCACAAATGTGGTGGAGCCGTCGGAAGATGTGGTGAAGGTCATCGCCGGAATTGTTTCCACAACGTCCCGCAGACGCTTTTCCTGACGCTTGAGCTGATGAACACGCCATCGATGAAGTACCCAGGTGCCAAGCAATAAGGAAGCCGCAAGAAGGACTCGAAACGCTTTTGTTTGGTACCACGTGGGCGCGATACTGAAGGAAAGCTCCGCAGCCTGATCGTTCCAAATACCCGCGCTATTGCTAGCCCTGACGCGAAACGCATAGGAGCCCCAATCAACATGTGTGTATACGGCCGCGCGAGTGGAGACTGGTTCGCTCCAGTCTCTGTCAAATCCTTCCAGTTTGTATCTAAACTGAATCCGCTTCGAATCAGAAAGACTGAGCCCGGAGAACCTGAAGGTCAGGCGGTGAGTATCCGGAGCAACACGAATTGGCGGCTCAAGGTCGAGCGAGTTGCCGTCCGCAGACAAACTCTCGATTTGTACAATGACAGGAGCAGATTCACGATCTGCTCGGAGGGGGTCGACTACAGCCAGACCTCGATCGGTGGAAAACCAGATTTTCCCTTCTGCATCCTCAAATACCGATCGAAATCGCTTCACGCCCTGTCTGCCGATGAGACCATCCTCGACTCCGTAGTCTCGAATGTCGGATTCAGTCAGTGTGGCTGACAGCAGTCGCTCGCGTTTGACGGACAATATGTGATTTGAAGTTGCAATCCAGAGACTTCCGATGTTGTCCCCGGCAATTCCGAGGATCCCTTCCCGCAAAGACGAAGGCATAGAGTCAGGCTTTTTGATATGGCCCGATCGCAGCAGAGCAAGGCCCGAGACGGTTCCGATCCACAGAGTGCCCGTCGAATCTGTAAGCAAGCAGGTGATGTTGTCGTTGGGCAAACCATCACGAGATGTAAAAACGCTCCACGTGTTTCTCGAGTACGCAACCAAGCCGTTTGGTGTGCCGAACCACATTGTGCCATCGGAACTGTCAGCGATCGCAGTGATCGTATTCGATGGCAAGCCATTCGCGATGGAGTAGGTTTTGAAATGACCGTCCACGAATTGACTGATACCAGCGTTAAGAGTGGCAGCCCATGCCGAGCCGTCCCGACTTCGATATACGGCGTACACGCTGTTTTCCGGGAGCCCATCGGAAACCGTGTAGGTTCTTGCCCTGATTCGACCAGCGCCGTAGCGTAAGTGCGTCAGTCCGCCACGCTGTCTCCCAACCCATAGCTCGTTGTCGTCTCCTGTGATGGAATAGACCACGTCGTGGTTCAACCCGTCATTTAAGACCGTTCCGCCTTGTCCCTGTCTGAGCCACTGTAGACCACCGTTGAACGACCCGAACCACACGCGCCCGGTAGCGTCGACGAAAACAGGTCCACCGCTCTCCTCTTGCGACGTCTTAAACGGATACGTGACGAACGCGCTTTCGCGGAGTCTCTCGATGCCTTGCGAACGTCCTATCCACAGATTTCCTTCTCGATCTTCAAAAAGGGCCGTCACTGGTTTCGTGTGGTCCGGACCAACGTCGTCAAAGGAGACCCCTTCCTTGTTGACCCTGACGAGTCCGGCAGTGGTCCCTACCCAAACGTTCGAGTCGCGGTCGCGGATCATGGCGCGAACTTCAGCTTGACGCAAGGCGGGGCTAATGCCAGTTTGACTAACTGCTTTTCCGTTCCAGCGAAAAATACCTCTTTCCGTTCCGATCCACAGGTCCCCATTTTCCAACGGAACTAAGGACCGAACGTTACGGCTCTCACCCGGCAGACGTACCGGCGAAATCCGCCCGTGGTCCAGATAAAACAGACCTTGGTCGCGTGTACCGAGCCAGACGCGGCCGTCAGCAGTTTCCACCATAGACGTCACTGGGCCAGGCTGGGCGAGGCTGTGAGCTGCGACGCTGGTGGCCCAACTCAGTCGGGTTGAGAGATCGTCGGAAGATGGGGCAGTCGCCGCGGAGCTGAGATTCGCTGAAGGGGAGATCGATAGGAACTTCCCGTCTTGATAAGTGAGCGCGCCATACGCAAGCGATGCAAATAGAGGAGCGCCGTTCGCGCGCTTTCCGATCGCGGTCACTCCAATTTCCGCTTCCCCGCGCCCGAGTTCGAATTTTCCGCCATGAAACCGCAACAGCTTGGTATTGGCCAAGAGAACCCAGAGATTGCCGGTATTGTCGGTCATCAATTTCTGAACGGGGCCGATGGGCAAAGACTCTGGGCTCGCCTGCTGAAAAGCGCGAAAGCTAAGCCCGTCGAAACGGAACAGACCCTTGTCAGTGCCAATCCAAAGATAACCGTCCGGCGTTTGCGCGATCGCCGATATCGCCCCGCCTGGAAACTCGTTCTCGATTGTCCAACGATCGCGCGCATATTGCGAAATCATCCGATGCGGATCGAGAGCTTTCGAGGGGATAGCGCAGAGAATCAGCAAGGCGGCAGCCGCCGCGCCGACCCGCAACCGGAATTCAGAGAGACTGGTCAAGGAAGATATTCGAACTTGTCGATGATGACTTCCGTGTTCTTTTGTAGTGGGCTCTTCTTGCTGGCAACGATGTAAAACATTGCTTCCAGCAGCTCTTGGCCGGGTGACGGTACTCCCGCGGTGAAACTGTGCTCGTAGAACGGACGCGCATTCGATCGAATCGAGTTTCCTCGGAATGCCTTGAACACGGCACGCCCGGGCTCCCAAAGCATCGAGTAAGTGAGTGTGCCGGGCGACTCTGTGAACCGAGCGAGGTTGCCAGGAACATAGAAAGGTTGAATGCCGAATTGCGCGTTTTCTCTGCTAGCTGTGCGACCCCAGCGCCCAATTTCGATATCCCATTCTCGGAAATGTTGCTCACCTGCCAAGTCATCATACGTGTGTAAACTGAGAACCACAGCAGGATCTAAACGAGCAGTGTCGCGAATAACAAAATTGTACGTACCGTACCCAAGGCTGCGAGCAATAATCACTTGCGCGCAAGTCCAGCCTGCCGGCTTGTTGCTGACCCTCAAGTGCAAGGCGCCACTTTGGTCGGTCCAGGCGTTATCCGCATCGTAGAGATTATTCAGCCCGCCCCGCGCCGCTGAGACAGTGCGAACCTTCCAGTCATATCCGCTGAAGCGCAGTGGCACGATGGGGAGGTCCGGTAGAGATCCGACTCCATTAACTATTCTCAACGCCTCCACAGAACCACCAACAGTAGGAGCTACATCGATCGTTGGCGCTGGGTGATAATCTGCATTCACGAGCAATGCGGCGTACTCGTATCCCAGGTGCGTCTGGGTATCCCATGTCGAATCGGGTTTGATCTGTACAAACGGTTGTTCTGGCCAAGGCTGTATCCACCAGGGACCACTCTTTGCATAAACTACAATTCGCTGTCCCGGTCGAGCCCCAAAGACGCGGCCGGAGATTGCATCCACTCTTTCCCGCCCACCCTTGGCTCCAGGAGGAATCTTGGTAAAGGTGATGGATGGTGTTTCCTGGGGTTTTTCTGACCAGCATGCCACGAAGGCCACCGCGCTAAAGAAAACGGTGACGCTCAGGATTCCAATGACAGGACGCGTCGCGGAAGCTGCTTTAATGTGATTTGCCACTGCGATTTCAGAGTGCTTTACTTGCATAATGAAACGCTGTCACTCTCGTTTGAAGCCGGGGCTCTTCTTTTCTTTCTCGGAAGACTAAAATCCGGCGATGGTCATCCGATCTTCGACCGCTGCTTGACTCTTCATGCCCGTCGAATCTAACGGCTGAGCATCCTTCAAGCGATGCCGAGAATGTCTGTCCCGTCCTGAGGAATAGGTCGCGAGATTCCCAATCTTTTCATCTTGGCCAGAAGTGTGGTTCGCTTCAGTCCCAGTTTGGCGGCTGCACCGCGGGCTCCGCCCACGATCCAGCCGGCCTGCTCAAGCGTCTCCAAAATCAAAGCGCGATCTGAGTCTTCCAAGATCATCGATGAGTGGAAAGCTCGGGTGCGATACAGACCGGGGATCATGAGCTCCGTTTGCTTTTTGTGAAAAGGGTTAGGAAGCACGCCGTCGCGCGAAAGGATAACCGCACGTTCAACCAAGTTCTGCAATTCCCGTATATTTCCAGGCCAGGAATGCCCCTGGAAAGCAACCATCATTTCTGAAGGAATACTATCGATTCGCTTACCCATGCGGCGACTGAAGATCTTCACGAAGTGCGTTACGAGCGAAGGAATGTCTTCCCGGCGCTCGCGCAATGCAGGCAACAAGATGGGGAAGACGTTCAGACGATAGTAGAGATCACTGCGAAATTGCCCGCGAGTTACCATCTTCAAGAGATTTTGATTGGTTGCAGCTACAAGCCGGACATCCACCTTGTGAGTTCTACCGCTTCCGAGTCGCTCGAACTCCTGCTCTTGCAGCACACGCAACAACTTCGGCTGCAGCGCAGGGGGAATATCGCCCACTTCGTCCAAGAATAGCGTGCCCTTATCGGCCATTTCGAAGCGCCCGATCTTCTGCGCAATCGCACCGGTAAAAGCACCCCTCTCATGACCGAACAATTCGCTTTCCAGAAGATCCAGCGGAATCGCCGCGCAATTCAGTTTTATAAAAGCGCGCCCGCAACGCTGACTGGCATTGTGAATGGCATGGGCGATGAGCTCTTTTCCTGTACCGGTTTCCCCCTCGATGAGGACAGTCGAATCGGTGGGAGCAACCTGCTCCACTTGCTCGAGAACAGATTCGAGGGCAGCGCTATTGCCGATGATCCGCTCGAACGTGCGTTCGGCCTGATCAAGCCCAGGGTTCGTGACTGTTGCGTAGTCTCCCACAAAAAACCTCTAGAGCTAAGTTTCCCACGCGGCCGCAATGACCTGAGTCTGCTCACATCTCAAGTGCGGCCCGGACCCTTTTGAGTAACAGTTGATGATCGAATGGTTTCGCGAGAAACTCGACCGCTCCCTCTCTCATTGCCCGAACCCGCATCCTGGCGTCGCCATGGGCAGTGATGAAGATGATCGGAACATTGCATTCCTCTTCTTTAAGCCTGGCCTGCAAGTCCAGCCCCGACATCTTCGGCATACGAATATCAACGATCAGGCACACAGCTTGACGATGCAAATCGGATTCGAGAAATTCTTCCGCCGATCCGAAGCACCGTGCCTGGAGCCCAGCCGCTTCGATTAGATCTTGCAGGGAATCCTGCATGGCCTCGTCGTCATCAATGATCGCAATCAGCTTGGACTTTTGGTTCCCCAGCATGGTCCGAGGTTAGCGTGACTGCAGCGATCGGAGCAATCAAACTTTAGGCTGGCCGAACTAGACTTTAGGATATTAGATCCCGACTACCGATACTCTGGCGCTGGAACCTCGATCGGGGCAAAACTCTAATTACATTTTGGACTTGAGCCTGTCCGCCATTCTGACGAGATCGGGCAATGACTCAGCCTGCATCTTTTTCATCACCTGGCTGCGGTGCATTTTGACAGTAGCTTCACTGGCACCGAGCTCCCCGGCAATTTGCTTGTTAAGCATCCCGCGAACGACCAGGTTCATCACCTCGCGCTCGCGAACGCTGAGGCCTTCCCAGCGGTGTCGCAGTGCAGTTAACTCTCGCTCTTTCTCGCGCAGGATGCGAGCGCGAGTGAGCGATCGCTGGACCGCATCGAGGAGATCCTGATGCCTGAATGGCTTGGTCAGAAACTCAACCGCTCCAGACTTCATGGCCTTGACCGACATCGGAACGTCCGCGTGAGCCGTGAGAAAAATAATGGGAATACTAATTCTCCCTCTTTTCAGCTCGTGCTGAAGATCCAGGCCGCTAATACCGGGAAGTCTAACGTCCAGAATTAGACAACTGGGGCCCTCGCCACGCGCACTCGATAGGAATTCTTGTGCAGTTCCAAAAGACTGAGAACGCAGACCGACGGAATCCAGCAACTCCTGCAGAGACTCACGCACGTCTGTATCATCATCGACGATGAATACGGTCGGCAGATCTTGCGTACTCATTGACGCGCGCCCCCGTCAGAAGTGGAGTGAAACGAAGCGTCGCAGACTGCGGTTCTTGGTAGCTGCAATCCGCCATCCTGGACGTAAACGCCCGTTTCGTCCTGCGCATTGAAATGCGGCAATCAACAATGCTGTCTGACAATGTTGCACATGCATTGTATCGAACGCGGCAGGACAGAAGCCGGCAAAGTTCCTCGGACGGGATAGCGACGTAGTAAAGACCGCTTCGCGAAGGGTGGACTCATGTTCCTATTTTTCTGGGAAAACTCGACCGTTGTCGGAAGGTGTCGACAATGGGGTGCGCAATGATCTTTTCTCACACCCGTGGCCGGACCGGGATCCCCAATTTGCGGATCCGATAAGCCAGGGTGGTCCGTTTCATCCCCAGTTTGACCGCCGCGCCTTTGGGTCCCCCAGTTACCCAGCTCGATTCCTTCAGGGCGCGCAGCACGTGCTCCCGTTCCATCTCTTCAAGTGTCGATAAGTGGGTCTGTGAACCCTGAACTGTCTCTTGTGCCAATTCCTCCACGGGAGCACGGAGCGAGGTTCCGGGCGAAAGGATCACAGCTCGCTCGATGAAGTTCTGCAACTCTCGCACATTTCCTGGCCAAGCATAGTTTGTGAGCACTTCCATGGTGCGGGTCGAAATTGTTTCGATGTGCCGGTTCATTCGCTGGGAATACTTGCCCACGAAGTGGCGAACGATGAACGGAATATCCTCGCCCCGATCTCTTAAAGGAGGAACCACCAGCGGGAACACATGGAGACGGTAATACAAATCGCTGCGGAACGTTCCCTCTTCGACCATCTGCTTCAGATCCCGGTGTGTGGCAGCGACCACGCGCACATCCACTTGCTGCGTCCGCGTACTGCCCAGCCGTTCAAATTCATGCTCCTGCAAAACCCTTAACAGTTTAGCTTGTAGGTCGAGGGGAATATCCCCGACCTCGTCCAGGAACAAGGTTCCTTTGTCCGCCAGCTCGAAACGGCCGGGCTTTCGCGCAATGGCCCCGGTGAAGGCACCCTTTTCATGCCCAAACAATTCGCTTTCCAGTAATCCGGAAGGTATGGCGGCGCAATTCACTTTTATAAACGGCCGATCACGCCGTGTGCTTCGATTGTGGATGGCCTTGGCGATGAGCTCTTTTCCGGTGCCCGTTTCTCCCTGAATCAGCACGCCGGAGTCGGTTGGAGCTACGACCTCCACTTGCCGCAGGACACGTTGCAGGGCCGCGCTTCGGCCGATGATTTTTTCAAAGCCCGCCTCACTGCTTGGTTCGTCGGCGGGATAAGCCTCGTCCTCGGAGCCCTCCTTCAGTTCTCGCAATTCGGTATGCAACAGAAAGTTCTCGAGCACAAGTGCGACTTGGTTCGATATCTGTCGCAGATACTCGAGTTCATGCCTGGTGTACGAGAAATCGCCACGCTTCCCGAGGGCGAACACACCCAAAAGTCGCTCTCGCGACACTAGGGGAAGAACGCAACCTTGCATGGAGAGCTCTTCTCTGCTTCCCTCATCGACCGCATCGTTTGCGTTAAGATCGCACAATTTACCTGTCCAGCCCTCACCAGTAGACAGCAGGTTACCCCACCCTTCAGCCAAGCCTTCGATTGACTGCTGGGTCAGAGCACTGTCGTCCCCCGTATCGAAGGCCATGACCTGAAATCGCCCGTCTTCAACCTGTGATTGCCCAATGACTGCAAAATCTGAGGTCATGATCCTCTGCATCGTTTTTGTCACATGCTTTAGAAACGACCCCAGTTCCGCATTAGCCATAAGACTTGTCGAGACGAGACTCCCACTGAGCTCGATTAGCTGTTTCAGACGGGTATCGTGTGTCATCGATCCCATCAATCGGGAAACCTGGGACAGCTCTTCGTACGGGATCACCGAGGCTTTCGCTCTGTTGTAATGCTCCTCGAACAGCACCTGCGACGGTGTTTCCACAAAAGGTATCTGCGGTGCCAGCCCAAATTCGATCGCGCTCATAGCTAACTCCTCCGTTCAACGCCAAGATGCTTGCATGCAAGCTTCCATAACAGCGTCAAGCAAAGCGGCCCAGTATCTCCTTCTGCAAGTGTGAATTCGAAGACGTTAAACACCCCCACGAATCGCCGGATGGCTGTGGCCAACGCGGAACCCACACGATGTATTTGGCACTAGCACTGGAGGCGATTGATGCGATAGCGTCCGGCAACAACCGCCTCCGCTGCATCGTTCTGGCAAGACAAGCGCTTTGCTTGGAAATTCACAGCGTCACTTGACGCGTATCGCTTCGAGGATCTGGTAGCTCAGATGTCAACGATGACATTCCTGTCAAAGTGAGTGACAGCGGTCAGATGGCGCTTCACCTGCTACCCCTTGACGGGAAGACCGCGAAGTACGCTACGAGGATCGACCGGCCAGGTGCACCGCCCGGTCAAAGGATCGGACCACTATCCCATCTCCTTCGTGCTGACTGGATAGATCCTGTCTGAGGCCTCTACCGGTTCCGTCGGCAGCAGGGGAGTTGAGAGGGGCATTTAATCGGAATTCGTTAAAGGCAGCCTTCCCCCTGTCCTGAGAATCACGTGACCCCTGCTGTAGATTCTGTTTCACCACCAAATGTTTAAAAAACGCTGCTATTTCTTCCGTACACTCGAGGCATCTTCCACACTGGCCTGCTTGTTCCACCCGTGGAAACGCGAGAGGTCCCCCGCATTCCATGCCTCGCGGAGTCCAGGAGTACTCAGATCCCAGTCTGGGCGGATTTCACTCGTCACAGCGCGCAGGTCGTGCCAGAGATCGATGACCGACGGACGGCCCCAGAACCAGTAGCCGTTATAGATGCTGTAAATCACGAGGCCCGGCTTGAGCACGAGCGTATGCGGGATCATCGGATTGTGCTCGGGGTCGGTGTACTCCTGGATGTCGAGATCCTTCTGAACCGTTCGGTCGGGGTCCGAAAGGAAGGTCCACTGGGCTCCGACTGACGCACGGAATTCCTGCAGCGTATGGTGATCGTCGGTGGCGATCGTGGCGATCTGAGTGTACGCCACCGCGATCTTCGGGTAGAACGCGGCGAGTTCCAAGTGCTGCTGGTGCTCCTTTGGGCAATAGTGGCCGCGCGCGAGCGTGAGGATTAGCGCATCATCGCCCTGTAGCTCGCTGAGCTTGCGCAATGTGCCCGTGTGATCGGGCAGTTCGTAGTCGGGGAAAATTCCTCCGGGCACGATATCAGAACGCATGATTGTACTCCTCCCGTTTCTCTCAAAGATCTTCTCTTAAAGATCCAGAGTGACACCCGCGTTTGGCTGGGAACAGCATACGAGCACATTCCCGGGCGCGGGCTTCTCCAGCGGCTCAGGGTTGTAAGTAATCGATCCATCAATCAGACCAGCCACGCAAGTATGACAGACTCCAATCCGGCACGACCATCTGACCGGAACATCGCACGCTTCCGCCAGTTCAAGCAAGCTCGCGAATTTCGGATCCCAAGCGGCGGTAATCCCGCTACGCGCGAATGAAACTGGGGGGCCAGATCCGGGCGGCCCCTGTGGCAGGTGAGGAGTGTGAACAACCTGCGCCATACCAGGGGTAATAGCCTCGAGAGAACCGAAGATTTCCGTGTGCACATTCTCGACGAGTACACCCCAGGTTCGCAGCCCATCGCGCATGTTCTGCAAGAATGAAGTGGGGCCACACAGATAGAAGTCACTACCCTGTGACACTCCGATTCTCTCCAGCAAAGCTGTGTCGATGTGCCCGGGAGCGTCGAAGTCTGGCCCGACTTGGTCGATTGCAGCGGGCCTGCTGTACACGATGTATTCTCGTCCGCGAGAGAGCTGTTTCAGTAATGAACGCGATTCTTCTGCAAATGGATGCTCGACGCGATTGCGCGCTCCATAGATCCACCAAATCTCTCGTTGCGATTTTTCAGCGGCGAGTGAGTGCAGCATCGACATCACGGGCGTTGCGCCCACTCCAGCGCTCAGCAGAACCACAGGACTCTGGCCTGGGCGCAGAGTAAAGCTTCCGCGCGGCGCACTAACATCCAATAGATCGCCTTCTCGCGCACGGTTGCACAGAAATGAACTTCCAATCCCGTTCAATTCGCTCTTGACGCTGATGCGGAAATGATCGGCTACCGGCAGATCAGACAACGAATAGCTGCGAAGCACCGGCGGTTTGCCAGGATCGACGAGCAGCCGCAAAACAACAAATTGCCCCGCCTGGAAGACAGGAAGAGGTCGCCCATCGATCGGCGCCGGAACGAAGGAAGTCACGCTATCGCTTTCCTTGCGAATCTGCGTAACTCGCATTTGTCGAAAGCCAGGCCACGCCGGAGCTTGTTCCTCATTCGCGAGTCCCGGATTCCCCGCCGCAGTTTTGGGGCTCAAGTCTTGTTGGAGCATTGCCTGGAACGAACTCTGCCAACCCTTGCTGAGTGCAGGAATCCGCAGCGCGCGTTGCAGTTGCTCGCTGGAGTGTCCTGGCAAATACAGGAGAGCGTCAACGTCGGCCACACTGATTCGCTCTGGACCGTCAGTAATTTTTACAATGTCATCGCCCGCCCCAACTTCTCCTTCCTGCAACACGCGAAAGTAGAATCCGGGTCTGTGATGTGCTACGAGCAGCGCTGGCATGCGAGGCTCGTTCATGCGGATGCCAACGCGGTAGCACGTTACGCGCGGCTGCGTTACTTCAAATATCGCACCACCGATGCGGTATCGATCGCCGATGCAGACCTCGTTATCAGAAAGTCCCTCAACGGTGAAGTTTTCTCCGAACTGGCCAAAAGTAAAATCACTGCGGCCCAAAAAGCGTTCCCAGTAATGGTACGAGTCCATCTGGTAGACAAAAACGGCGCGCTGCTCCCCACCATGACCGGCGAGATCGGCTTGCGCATCACCATCGATATCGAGATTGCGCACCATTCGCCGTCCCGTAACCGGAGATTTCCAGACTGACGTTCGGACAGTTTTGCCCTTCCATGTCACGTCGCGCGGAAGGCCGACATTTACCGAAAGCAATCGGGGCATGCGTACCTCGTCGAAGTCCAGCGTGGGGTTAGCATCCTTTTATATCAGTGCAGCGGGCGGCGGCTTAAAAGTTCTGGTTATGACCATCAAGCTCTTGTCTAGCAACAAGCTGCTTCGTCGATCGATCAGCTCAGTAACTTGCCGGCGAGCCAGTAATCGACACTGAACTTTCCCGGACCAGAGCAGATCAGCCAGATAAAGAAGAGCACGTACAGGACCTCCGGAAGGTACAGGAAATCGTCGAGCCAATTAAGAGGCGAAAGTCCTTTAGGCAGGGTGGAAAGCGCGTTGGTCAGGGTGGCGACGGGATAGCGCCTTCTATCTCGTCAGGCTTTTACTTGCAGTGCGAGATATGGGATGTGCTGAAGTGGGCGAAATACCGAACTTCAGCGAAGGCGAGCCACTGTTGAGCGCCAGAATCGGTGCGTCGTTTCTCACTAAATTATTTCGCCGTGCCTGTCCCGGCGGCTTCCAGCTTCGAATTTTCGGGGTTCCATCGGGTCGGCGACCAATTCTAGCTTCGTTCATCTAAGTTTTGTTAGTGACGGTTTCCCTACCGTACATAAGGAGATGAAATATGAAAGCAATCGTTGTCCACTAGTATGGCGGGCCTGAAGTTCTCAAGTTCGAGGAGTACCCTGATCCAGTGGCCGGTCCCGGCGAAGTACTCGTGCGGGTCGCTGCTACGAGTGTGAATCCGATCGACTACAAACGGCGTGCCGGATTAACGAAGGATTTTTATCCCATCCAGTTCCCGGGCCTCATAGGGGTCGATATCGCTGGGACTGTGGTCAAGATTGGGCCGGGAGTGGAAGGCTTTTCCGTCGGCGACCAGGTGTTCGCTATGGCGGATAATACTTACGCCGAGCTTTGTGTCGTGAAAGCCGCGATTCTGGCGAAAGTTCCCAAGGGGCTCGATTTGATTCAGGCGGCGGCGCTGCCGCTGGTGACGACGACTGGCAACCAGCTCATTTCCGCTACGGGGATCAAAGCGGGCCAGACAGTTCTCGTCGTAGGTGCTGCCGGAAATGTCGGGCGTTCGGCAGTATTCACTGCGAAGCAACGCGGGGCGACGGTGATCGCGGGGGTTTTGAAGAGGCAGATGGATGAGGCGAAGACTGTGGGCGCGGATCAGGTGGTCGCAACCGACGACGACACCGCGATTGCGAATCTTCCGATGCTCGATGTCGTAGCTGATACGGTCAACGGCAAGACTGCTGAAAAATTGATCGCCAAGGTCAAGCCGGGAGGAGTGTATGCATCGGTTGTCGGTTCACCGCGGAACGCCGCGAAGTACCTATCTGTAAAGGTGGTGCCAGTATTCTCGAAATTCGACAGGAAAACGCTCGAGTTCATGGCCGAAGCGGTGAGGGATGGCAAGCTAGTAATCCCGATTAGCCAGAAACTGCCACTCAGTGAAGCGGCCGAGGCTCAAGCAGTGGCAGAAAAGGGTGGCACGGGAAAGATCTTGCTGGTGGCTTGACATTATTTGCGAATAGAAGACACGAAAGGAAAATCGGAAATGAAAAAGGGTCTGCGCAGAATCAACCCGGCTTCGAAGCCGAGTGGCGATGGGTGTGTCGAATGCCTGGCGTCACCGAAAGGTTGGTGGTTTCATCTCCGTCGGTGTGCGGAGTGTGGGCACATCGGATGCTGTGACAGTTCTCCGAGTCAGCATGCATCCAAGCACGCGGCGGCGACGGGACATCCGATCATTGCCAGCTTCGAGCCGGGTGAGGATTGGTTCTACGATTACGAGAAGCAGCGCATGATCACGATCAAAGGTGTGGAATTGCTTCCGCCGCATTCGCACCCAAAAAATCAGCCCGCACCCGGGCCCGCAGGAAGGGTGCCAGCCAACTGGGAATCGCTCCTAAACTAGCTGCCCGTTATAGGATAGCCAGCAGATGAGACGCTTCCTTTGGCAGGCTGCGGAAGAAGTCTGATTTCGGGTGGCGCAGCGCTTCGAGCGCTGCGATAAAGGCATCATTCTCAGCGAGGTCTTCAGCCCCCGAGGTGCCCGAACCGACTTTTTCCGCAGCATGTTGGACCGAAGGCGTTTCCGGCCGCATCCTAACTTATCGACAACAGGTGGCCCACTCACTACAATTCCTGCATTGTTCACCAGGCCAACCAAGTTCCTATCGCCTATCATGGAGCCGACCTTCTGGGCAGCTTGATGTACAGCGTCGGCGTCCGTAATGTCCATCATGAGAGGCACGAAGCCGTTACCGAACTCTCTTTGCAAACGATCGGCGTCAGCCGGCTTGCGTACAGAACCGAACACGCGAAATCCCTCTGAAACAAGCACCTTTGTGGTTCCCCAACCAATTCCGGTGGAGACCCCCGTGACCACGACATCTTTGCTGTTCGCCATCGCATTTCTCCTAAGATGGTCACTGTTCGTCTTCAATATCTTCAGTGGCTCCCAAAGACTCGACTGAAGCGTGCGTCCCGTGAACCCGTCGTACTTCTCCACTCCGGTTGACCGGCCTGAAAGATCTTGGCGCCCTCAGGCGTCGACTAGGCGAGCCCGATCTGCTGCGCCTGCAGAGCGGAGTCCAAGAAGACGAACTCTTCGATGAGCAGGTCGCCGTCCCACTTGGCGGTCGTGGCGAAGTCGAGGTCGAAAGCCTTTCCTGTCGGGGCGATCACCTTGCCGCCGGGCAGGGTCATCTCCCCGGTAAACGTTCCTGTGGCGCGGGTGATTACGGTGATCCAGTCGCCGCTCCCGAACTGGATTGGGTATGGGTCGTTGTGGACATGGACGTCGGGAAAGATCCGAAACATTTCCTTCATCATTGCGGCGTGCGCCGGCTGACCGTGGATCGGCTCTGCCTCTCCTGCGACGTGAGCCACAATTTTGGGGTGGTGTGTCGCCTTCATTCCTGCGAAGTCGCGGGAGTTGAAGGCGTCGTCGCCCTTCTTCATGAGCGCGAGGAGGTGTGTCGTCCGGCTGGTGTTCTGGGTCGTGGTAGCCATGAGGGCTCCTTTTCTAGGTTGTAGAGTGTCTATGGTCATATGCAATCCCTCCTGCTTGCTCGTGCCGAGGTTTAGTGGTGAAGGCCCGGTTCGACGCCTTCAAGCTGCCTTCGAATATAGGTCGGAGTATATGCACTGGTGGGCCTCTTCAACTGTGCCAAATGGCACACACTCCGCGAATCGGTCCTTTCCCGCAAGTGGCAAGGTGGCCGTCACTCGTAATACGCCGGCAACTTCTTTTGCGCGTCGCTTTGGGGCTGATCGTGGTTGATCCAGAGCTGCGCATGTTCCTTCGCGATGATTGCCGCTATCTTGTCCATGGACTGTAGCGAGGCCTGCTTACTCCAATTATTGTCGGGGACGTAGCGACGTTCGAAGCTGGTCTGGAAATGCGCAACATCGCCGCTAAGAATCACCGGTCCAGTTTTAGGGAGCCTCACGAGCAGAGATTGGTGGCCGGGCGTGTGTCCGGGTGTGGAGAGTAGCACGAGGCTTCCGTCGCCAAAAATATCGTAATCGCCATCGATGAGCTTTACCGGATGCTTCTTATTAAAGGCGACGGTGTCCTGTCGGCTCCCAGCCCATTCGTACTCAACTCTTTGCACCAGCATCAGCGTGTTGGGAAACATTTCGATGTTCCCCGCGTGGTCCGGGTGGCTATGCGACACGGCCATCATCTTGATCTCCGAGGGCTTAACGTGTATCTCTTCGAGCTGAGCCGCGAGCGTTATTGGTTTGCGCCAGATCGGGCCGGTGCCGGGTCCCCATTCGTGAAACACCCTCTCATGATTGGGCAGTTGCGCTACAGCATCATCAATGCCCGTGTCCCACAGGAACCACCCTTGGGTGTGGTGGATGAGGTAGCAGTGTCCGGGAAAGCCGACGGGGGTTCCGACGTTGGCTCCCGGTGTCCAACGCGATTCGTCGGGGCCACTGCCGTCGCCGCAGTCGATCACATAGAGGCGGTCTACTCCGGACTTGACTTGTGGATTGGGGACGGCGGAAATTCGCATGCCAGGGGCGGTGGCCGCCAGCACCAAGACGGCAACCAAGAAGGTCCACTTAACGTTTGCTTTCATGAGACCCTCCATTCGAAATCTGATCGACTGGGCAACGCACCATCGAGTTCCTGTCTAGGAACAAGCTCCTTCGTCGATCGATCACGTCAGAGCTTGCCGGCGAGCCAGTAATCAACACTGAACTTTCCCGGACCAGAGCAGATCAGCCAGATAAAGAAGAGCACGTACAGGACTTCCGGATGGTAGAGGAAATCGTCGAGCCAGTTAAGAGGCGAAAGTCCTTTAGGCATGGCGGAAAGCTTGGTGGTCAGGATGGCGACAAGCATATCGATCAACAAAGCCACGCAGGCCAGGCTCGAAAGAAACCCCACGGTCAGCAAGGATCCGCCGACGAACTCGACACCTGACACGAAATAAGCCATCTGGTGGGGAAACGGGACTTTAGCCTCAACGAGCGTTTCGTACATGGTCCGCGCGCTGCCGGCGACAAACAATTTGTTTGCCCCGGAGATGGCGAAGAACAGCCCGAGCGAAACGCGTACCAGCAGGATGGCATATTGTTCCAAATCACTGCTGCCCAGCAGCGCAAACTGGACCAACCGTTTCCAATCCATCTCTTGTCCCTCCATCGGAGGATGTGCTGTAACGATCCCCCAAGTCATACAGGTCGACTTCTCTGGTAACCGCGTTAATCAGGACTTAGCGGCTGTCTGGTTGATTAAAGCCGACAGCAGCTGTCGGCCGTCTGTAGTTCTTTCGTCGCAGCAAATGCACATGGCCGGCGACAATCCTAATAACTTAGAGCTTCGATCCGCACCCGTCAGCGCTTAAATCCACGTCCCCTCCCGGCCGAGCGTCAGCCTTACGTGAGGTCGGTACTCTGTCCCACCTCGATAATGTAACCGTCAGGATCGCGGATGTAGCAGCGTATCTCGCCGTACTTGGATATCGGTTCCGTGATGAACTTGGCTCCTCGACTTTTCCATAATTCATAGCACGCTTGAATATCCGCAACACGGATATTCAAGAAGCTGCTGACCTTATCCGGGTCGGCGGGGACGCTGAGCGTCACTGACGGCTTGTCCGGGGTGGGCCCGCCTCCGACGTTGACGATCAGCCAAGTATTCGCGATCTGAATGTGCCCAGACGCACCCTTGCTGTCGCCTCTACTGAGAATGCGGCCGCCGAAGACCTTCTCATAAAAATCAGCCGATCGGTCGATGTCGGCGACGGTGATGAAATGTGTGACGGTAAACCCGTCGCGCGGGGGCATCTCATAGCTTTTTTGTTCGATTTGTACGCTGCTCATTGAGGCTCTCTTGGTATTTATACCTGCTGCCGATTAAACCTGACGAGGAAAAGCAAAGCAATTGGACCAAGGTATCGGGCGAGACTTTGTCAATTTTTCGCACGAATGGAAACTGGAGAACGTCCGCCTGGAAGCTGTGAAGAAATAGGTTTTTGCTTCGCAGTTTTGTTGGAGATTTGCCAACGCGTTGTTTGCACGGCGTTATGAGTTGCTCGTGAGTTGGAGT